>WNFR01006175.1_pt1 | contig 12253 bp, 20 predicted proteins | sample 5400221 | NCBI WGS metagenome assembly WNFR01 (sample SAMN13153357, study PRJNA577476) | soil metagenome | isolation source: 40 cm soil under Madrone tree | place: USA:California | collected 2016-06-14 | reverse complement strand
GTCACTGAGTCTCAACATTCGCGGCGCACCTCCTGGAAATCAAGCTGTACCTCCGACATCTTGCCCTTGCCGGCCTAACTAACTGAGCCCGCCCTCTTCGCTATTTCGCGAGCTGGTATTCACCGTCAACCTCACGCCAAGGCTGTGCTCAGTGCGATCGCCTACGCAACCGCACCGCAGCGGCCATGATGAAAAAATCGAAGCATGGGAATCTGCCTCCTTCGTAATTTTGGGAGACCTTCGGAGAGTCACTTGCAGCCTATTCCCGTGCTCGCAGAGGTGTCAAGTCGAAGAATTCAAGCGCATTCGTTCGGACATCTTTATTCCCGTTGTCGTGATTCCTGAATGTGTCAATCTCAAACCGTCTTCTTGGAACCCTGCTCGCGGGTTTTCTTAGAATAAGGATCTTTGGCGGTTTCGAATCGACACGCCCGTGCTCTTTTCCCGCTTTGATCGGCGGTAGGTTGCACTTGGTTCGTTGGGTCTGCTGGATTTTCCATGGGCGAGTGAAGTATCGCATCTGCTGCGCGTGCCTGCTCCGCAGGATAAACACTCTGCGACCGGCACGAGATGAAACGGCCCGGATACTCTTTCGAGCGTCCGAGCCACCGTGTTTTCAGGTGAATTACGCTAGAAGACGCCTGCCTGGCTAGTTGGCAGGAAGGAAACACGTTCGAGGCCGAGGCGGTGAAGGGCGTGGAAAGACGCCGGGGACGCTGACGGGGCGGAAGTTCGCGCGCATGAGGTGCCGCAGGATGATGTTCCCGGGCAGTATCTGGACAAAGAGTAGTGAGGTGAGCGGCGTACGTTCCATCTCCGCGTTCCCATCTGTCAGAGCGGGACACAAACGCGACGGCGCCTCTGGTGACCGACCCCCTACAACCTTTCTTGTATTACACCTCGTAATACATTAAGATAACAATCCGAGGTAAAGTTATGCCATCTCCACTGACTTTGAGGGTGGATAAGGAAACCAGGCTGCGGATCGCCCGCATTGCGCGCCGCAAGCAAGTGTCCGCGTCGGAGGTGATTCGCCAGGCGATCGAGACGTGGATCGAAGAGCAGGAACCAGCCGGATCGCCTTATGAAATGGTTTCGGACTTGATTGGAATTGTCCACGGCGGAAACCGAAAACGGTCGGCAGGCGCGGGACGTCAGTTCGCCCTTCTGCTAAAGTCCCGACGGGGCTCGCGGTGATCTTGGTGGATGCGGGGCCTCTCGTGGCTCTCGTGGATGCAGATGATCAGTACCATGAGCAGTGCGTGTCGACTCTTAAGAGTTTGCAAGAACCTCTAGCAACGGTGTGGCCGCCGCTAACCGAAGCGATGTACCTGTTAAATGATCTGCCCGTGGCCCAGGAAGCTTTATGGGAGATGTTGGTGAGGAGAGCGGTTGAGCTGCTGCCGCTTGGTTTGGGCGATTTGCCTCGCATCCGTGAACTTCTGCGGAAATATGCCGATCGTCCGATGGATCTTGCAGACGCAGCGCTTATCCGGATTGCCGAACGAGAAGGTATCCGCAAAATATTCACTGTGGACAAGAGAGACTTCTCAGTTTACAGGATTCATGGCCGGATCCGTCCGTCAATCGTGACTTAATTCGCGTACCTTATTAGTAGTTACACATTGGCTATCAAAAGCCTTCGATTCACTCTCCCTAATTCTTGAATTAAGTTGGTGGACGTGACCGCGGCGCAGGGCTGCGCTCCGGCGAAGGCCCTAATGACAACAGCAAAGCAAAAAAGGGGACACTTCTAATGGGGTAAAGAGAGGGACATTTCTAACGAGGCTTGACAACCTAGTCCGTAGTTCGTTGACTTGCTTCCGACACACAACCTAAGATGGCCCAACATGGCGGAGTCTCAGCCACTTCACGGGCAGACCGTATCCCATTACCGCATCGTAGAAAAGCTCGGTGGCGGCGGCATGGGTGTCATCTACAAGGCCGAGGACACTGAGCTTACAAACAGCATACGAACCGTCGCGAGTAACAAATACCGCCGCATTCAGATTTTCTACGGCTTTCTCACCTCTCTTGGAATCTGCTTTTGAGAAATATCCCGGAAGGACTAACTTCTTCACAGACGGCGTCTCTCCGAGCCAATTACTGACACGGTACAATTCCCAATCGCCTGTACCTTTCGCCACGAAGGAAAGAACGTCGCCTGTGGGCGTCACGGCCATGTCGAAAAGCACGCTTCGATCTCGCTTCGAATCCAAATTGATGTCTTTTACTTTTGGAACTTGCGCGAACGCGGAGGCATTGACCACAAGCAAAATGACGGAAAACCCAGAATAAAGAGTGAATCTGCAGAACAAGCGCCTCTTGGCCGCCTCTTCGCTGGTCGCACGTTTAGTGAATAGACTATAGCCGATATGGATAGTCCCGACAAATTCGCCTTGGTGGTGCAGATTGTCAATGTCTTCGCTGGATAACGAAAGGAAACGGCTATATAGTTTCGTTAGGGAATTTCTAACGAAACGATGGCTTCGTAATGGCGACATCCACCAGACCCAATAGCCGCCTTGGGACCTACGTCCTCAAGACCTTCAAGGACGAGTCTTTCCGGGCCTATGTGCCGCCGCCGTTGCCACCGGAGCCGCCGCTAGCCCTCCAGCCGCTCTTGCCTCTCCTTGAGCAAGCGAACCAAGCGCTCGGACGCCTGGACGGACTCGCGTCCATTTTGCCCGACCCCTCGCTATTCATCTACCTGTACGTTCGCAAGGAAGCCGTGCTCTCTTCGCAAATCGAGGGAACGCAGTCGTCATTTTCTGACCTGATGTTCTCTTGTGCAAAGGGCGCGGCAGCGAAAAACGGACCGGCGAATTCCGCGAGTCACAAAACTGGATTGGCGGCACTCGGCCCGGCAATGCTGCGTTTGTTCCGCCTCCCCCTGAGCAATTGATGGAATGTATGGGGGCGCTCGAAAAGTTCCTGCATCGCGAACACGAAGGCCTGCCCCTCCTCGTGAAGACGACCCTTGTACATGTGCAATTCGAAACCATTCATCCCTTCCTGGACGGAAACGGACGACTGGGCCGCTTGCTGATTACGTTCTTGCTGTGCGTCGCTGGAGCGATCCGCGAGCCGATTCTGTACCTCAGCTTGTATTTCAAAATGAACCGACAGAAGTACTATGAATTGCTTGACCGCGTCCGCACCCATGGCGATTGGGAGACTTGGATTGAATTCTTTCTAACTGGGGTGAAGGAGACGGCTCAGCAAGCAGCCGATACATCGAGGGAGATACTCACGCTCATCGAAAAAGACCGCCGGAAGATTGAGGCGCTTGGCCGACCCGCCGCGTCAGTTCTGCGCGTCCATCTATACCTTCAACGCAAGCCGATCCTCACTATCCCAGCGGCAGCCGAGCAGCTTTCTCTCTCTGCACCCACTGTGGCGAAAGCCTTGCAACACATGGTGAAGCTCGGCATGGTTCGTGAGACGACGGGCAAACAGCGTCATCGGCTGTTCACGTATCACCGCTATTTGGACATTCTGAACCAGGGAACAGAGCTTCCAACAGCGGGACGCTGACGGTCGAAATAGTAGAAAACCGAGCTGAACTCGGTTTTCCTTACGGTTTTCTGGTCGGTTTTCCGCCCTCGATTCTGTAACCCTCGACAGCACAGACCGATACGAAGTCAGAACCGCAAAACTGGTACGCGGGCAAGTACGTCAAAAGGGCGGGAGCGACCCCATCTTTTCGCCCGGCCTGCGGCCCGAAAAGCAACACGGGGTCGCTCCCGCCTTTTTAATTTTGTAATGCTCGGCTTACTTGCCCGCGTCCCAAGAAACTTATTACATCTTTTGAAATCCAGCATTCAATCGGTATGACAACGGAATTGACGGAGTGTTTAGCCCCGACGTTCGAAGAATTCCGTTGGCGAAGTGCGAAACAATATCTTTTAAAACATTTGCGCCGCCTTCAGCCCATTCCTATCAGTGGAAAGGCTTTGGATGTGGTTCCGATCCCCTGAAATATTTTTCAAGTAAGGCGGGTATTTTTTCTTTGGGGGATTTTGCCGCCTTCTTGCCCATTAGTATAAGTAGATACCAATTGCGAATACTGGAAGCCGCACCCTTCCCACCGTAACCTTCCACGATTTGCCCCGCACTTTCCCAATCTGAAAGGAGACTCCAGATGCCAATCCTTAAAGCACCACTGATACAACCTAAGAACGAAACGATCCAGCTTCGCGTGCCACAAGAGCTGAAGTTCCGGCTTACGCGCTACGCAGAGTTCGTTCATGCAAGTACGTCCTACGTCGTAATTGAAATGCTCGACCGTCTCTTTCGGAAGGACGTTGAATTCCAAGAGTACCTTGCGGCGTACAAACCTCCGGAAGCAAGACGGCCCAACAGTGAGGAGAAGACGCAACCGTTGCCCAGCGAAGTGGCGAAGGTCTCGCACAAGTAGCGCCGCAAGTTCCTCGATACGAAATACCGCAAGAATCTTTTCGGCCTGAACCAAATCTCCGCTTTACCAATCCCCGCAAAAGGAGCCGCAGTCATGAACACACCATTGAATTCTGAACTCCTCACCGTTCCTCAGGTCGCGGAGTTATTGCAGGTCCCGGTGTCCTGGGTGTACGGACGCTTGCGCAAGCGCTCGTTTGAACGATTACCAGGCTACCGCCTCGGAAAATATTGGCGCTTTGACAGAGGGGAAGTGCTGGCTTGGGTAACCCGCCACCAAACGAACCGGGAGGCGGCTTGACATGCCCTACATCTCCGACAATCCAGTACGCAAGACGCGACTCCCGAGGAGGGATTGCAACCCAGAGCGGCCCGTCGTTACGCCCCAGCAAGTACAACGTCTAGTCGCAGCACTTCCCGAGCCCGCCAAATTCATCGCACTGCTGCTAGTGTTGACTGGATTAAGAATTGGTGAGCTTCTTGCGCTTCGGTGGAAGAATGTGAATCTGAACGCCAAGGTGCTGCAAGTAACGGAGACCGTTTACGAAGGGCACTTCGACAAGCCCAAAACAAGGCGAAGTGTTCGTGCAATTCCATTGTGTGGAGAAGCAATCTCCATTCTTTCCGCCTTGCGCCAACATTTGCCCGAGCCTGAGCAGTTAGTTTTCGCGACACACTCAGGCCGTCCACTGTGCCGGCGAAACCTTCTACAGCGTCATCTGCGACCAACGTGCAAGGAACTCGGTTTGCCGCGAATATCATGGCATGCCTTGCGTCATTGCCACGCACCGTGCAGGCGCTTTTAGGCCACGCTTCTCCGGAAGTCACACGGCAAATTTATCTGCACGCGATTCCGGAAGAGCAACGCAGAGCGGTTGAAAAAGTGGAGAAGCTTCTTATTGGACCCAAATGGACCCAAGTTTCAGTAGTCGCGCAACGGACCAATTAGCAAGTGATTGAATTTGTAGATAATGTTGGTGGACGTAACCGGGATCGAACCGGTGACCCCCTGCTTGCAAAGCAGAGCGGGTAAAACACTAAAGGCTTTGCTTGGTGTCGCTTACACGAACCGTCAATGGAATTCCCGCTCCTCAATTGTCCCGAAGTTGTCGCGAGTCGGCCGCGTCCGGAAACAGGTAGGGAAAAGTGCCCGGGAGAAAACGAGCAGGACAAAAATGGGACCCCGAAGCAATGAGCAATGGCGAAGCGACGTCGATCCTGGACGTGCGTAATCCAGCCGAAGTCGAATTTTCACCGTTAGGGGTCTACGCTACCCACTTCATCGTCAGCTTTTTGCGCTTTTTTGCGCAGTCGAGAAGATAAAGGTCAATCAATTTCTGGTAAGGAAGTCCTGTCTCATCCGCCAGCCCCTTGAAATAGTCCACGACTTCCGGACTTAGGTTAATTCCCACGGCTTGTTTCTTACCCTTGTACGGGTTCTTGAGTTCCTTCATTCTGGAAAAATCATATTCCTTCTTCATAAAATTCAAACTCCTTCTTGGTTGCCTTCCGAGCGGAAATGATACGAATTACGGAATCGGGTTCCCTATAGCAGTGAACAACGACCAGAGGTCTTGCCGCAGAACTCAGTCCGATGAGGATAAACCGATCCTCTTCCTCTGAGTGTTCTGGATCATGGAAGAGGCGCGCATTCGGATCGCGGAAGGCGGTCTGAGCTTCTTCAAACCACACTCCATGCCTGGTCCGATTGCTCCTATTTTTCCTCTCGTCCCACTCGAACCGAAGCATGTCTATATATATTATCTAGATATAATGTAGATTGCAAGCGTGTGGCTAGAAAGCCCTCCTTGCGGAAAATGGAGCAGCAGAAAAAGCAGAGTAAATCATTGAGAGAACTCGAATTAAGTTGGTGGACGTGACCGGGATCGAACCGGTGACCCCTGCTTGCAAAGCACGAGAGTCCATTCCAACGACTCTATACATAACCGATAACTATTAACGTTTCTAATAAATCGGGGAATCTGCTTTTCGCTCAAACCTCTCATTTCGGCCTGGGATACGTGCTGTACGCGGCGGGCCGATACGATGAAGCCCAAACCACCCTGCAAAAAGCTTTGGACTTGAATCCGCGGGCTGCTTTTGTCCATCTTACTTTGGGTAAGATTCGAATCGCAGAGGGAAAGCCCCAGCGGGCGCTCGTAGAAATTGAGAAGGGACCACTTGAGTGGAGGAAACTCACGGGCCAAGCACTGGCTTACCACGGGCTCGGCCGTGAACCGGATTCAAATGCTGCTTTAGTCAGTTAGCTGGTCTATCGCAAAGTATGATACTGATGCTGCCTATCAGATCGCTCAGGTGTATGCGTATCGCGGGGAGTCCGACAAATCGTTTGAATGGCTGGAGCGTGCCTACAAACAGCGAGACGCCGGACTGCCCGACATGAAGACCGATCCGTTGTTCAAAAATCTCCGCCACGACCCGAGCTAGAGGCTCCGACGTCCGCCGTGCCCGAGGTCTACCCTGTGGGAATAAAGATGTAGCTGAGGTGTTATGCCTATAGCCCGGGATGTCGGACGACTGCCGGCCACCATCGTCTGCCCGAGAGCTACCACCTCATTCTCATGATGTTTACGTGTACGAGCGAGCTGATCCTTCCTGTTACGTGGATGGTGGGGCATTAGTTCATGTGGAGAAGGGAAAGGAATGAGCCCTGTTCTCGCGAGTAAAAACACACATTTCGACGCGCTTCTGCGTGGGCCATCCTCGCGCGGGGTCTCGAGCCAAGGACTAAACTGGAAAGGCTTTGTAATTGAGAGGCACAGCGTAGAGCCCGATGAGCGGCCGGAATCGATCTCGGAGGGATACATTCTTGGGCTCTGGTGCAACACCGTCAGTGGCGAGCACCCCAATGGGCGCGGCGGCCACGTTCCCTACACCAAGCACCCGGGCACGATTACCTTTGCCCCTCCGGGTATCGTTCCGGCTGTACGTCAACGTAACCGCTTCGAGATTATCTTGTGCGCGCTGGAGCCAGCGTTTGTGAGTTGCGTGGAAGATGAACTGAACCAACCGCCGACCACGAGGCTTCCATATCGGACGGGCTTCCATGACGCGACGCTGCGCCAGTTGATGAGACTTCTCGAAGCGGAGGCAAGCCAAGGCGGACCGTCGGGACGGCTCTATGCCGATCATCTTGCGCATGCACTAGTAATGCGATTTCTCCTACACGAAAGGACGCAGAGGGACAACGCCTGCGCTGCGGCATCGCCCCTGCCACGTCACCTTCTGCAGCGCGTCCTGGAGCGCATGCATGACCTTGTCGCGGACCTGGATCTGCAAACACTGGCAGCCGAGAGCGGATACAGCCGGAGCCATTTTCTGCGAATGTTCGAGGCTGCGACGGGGCTCACGCCACACCGTTATTTGCTGCAGCTCCGGTTGGAGCGCGCACAAGAGCTGATGAGAAAAGGGTCCACCTCGCTCATCGATATCGCCGCCCTTTGCGGATTTTCGAGCCACGCGCATATGTCCCGAGTATTTCGTCAATTGTTGGGAGTGACCCCAAGCAAGTATCGCCGCAATCTTTAGCACTTTTCTCCAAAGCTGCGACGTTCATGCAAGCTTCCCGCCTGGTCTTGGGATAAAAGTAACAGCCGAGGCTATGCGGACAATGGACGCAACACTATCCTTCTATATGGACGGACTATATGGCTATGCCATGGTCCTCACTGGCGACGCGGCCGCAGCAGCGGATCTCGTACAGGAAACGTACGTTCGCGCCATGGAGCCAATTGGACGGCCGCGCGTAAAGGCGTGGCTGTATGCCGTCCTGCGAAGCATTCGACTCAACCAACTACAGCAGCAGCGGAGCAGGCCCAGGTTACCCGCGGACGAGAATAGCGCGGACCTCATCATAGAGACCGCCAAAGATCCTCACGTGCTTCATGTGAGCAAAGTGGAAGTCGAGCAAATGCGCGAAGCGATCATGCGGCTGCCTCTGGAGCTCCGCGAGATTATTCTCTTGCGCGAGTATGGGGAGCTTTCCTATCAGGAGATCGCCACCTTGTTGGACTGCCCGCCTGGCGCCGTTATGTCACGCCTGGCAAGAGCGCGCTCCAAACTCCGAACCTTACTTCCATCGTTTTGAAAGCGCACAAGCGCGAGTGTGTCGACACGCTTATCGAGGCGGTACATGGGCAGCATTATTCAATCCCTTACGGAATGGACACCAATGAAAGCAAGAAGATTTCCATCGGACTCAAAATCAGTTGCGGTCTCAGAGTGCGAATGCATCAGGGGCGCCAATGGACCCAAACGTTGAGAAAACCCACAATCCTCGAATTGGAGTACTTCAGACTGGATGACAAGACCATCGACGGAAGGATTCTGTGATCGCTTTCGCGGAACGGAAGGCGAGGGCCGGTCCGTGAATCGTTCGGAGCAGAGCTACGCGCTGCTTGCATGACAGCAATGATCTCCGGGCCCAGATACGGAAGCACGTCAGAACTCCAGCGTGCGATGGACGCAACCCGATCTCGCACACGAAGACAATACACGTCTCCCGTCACATTCTTCCCCGCGCGGAAGGAAATGTGCACACATCTTAAGGAGGGCCCTGCTAAATTCCGCATAACGTGTTTTCGTCCTGGGAATACTTGTCGAAGCTCGGTGTTATATATAGCGAGGCATGACAACGCGACTCGGGGAGTTGTGCGCGAACGATGGCAAGTTCCTCTACGCTTGTGGCGGCCAGGTCTGACACACCATTCCCAAGCGAGGGGTCTGGCCACGATTCCGTCGACCGAGAGCCGTCCGCCAATAAGGCAGCAGAAGAGAAATCCACAAATCGAACCCGAACCGAGGGCGACCATTCTTCGCCCAAAAGGAATGGTCGCTTTTATGGACGATATGATCATCGAAGTTCTACTCGCTCAGCTCCGGCCTTTCTCGGTATGTCCTACATGGGCGTGACATTTCCACCCGAGAAACACCACTTGCTTAGCCAAGTTCTCGATGAAGTGTTCGATGGGCTCTACGGTTATGCCATGGTTCTCAGCCACGACCGCACCGAAGCAGAGGATCTTGTGCAGGAGACATGCGTTCGTGCCGTCCAAGCGATTGAAAGTCTGCAGCCTGCCAGTAATGTGAAGAGTTGGCTATTCACGATCTTACGAAACATCTGGCTCAATCAGTTGCGACAACGGCGTGCCGCGCCCAAGATCGTCGAGCTCGATGTGGACGAGAGCACTGCGGAACTCGCTGTCGAAGCATCCAAAGATCCTCATGCTCTTTATGTGAGCAAAGTGGAGCGCGAGCAGGTACGAGAAGCGATCCAGCAACTTTCCAAAGAGTTTCGCGAGATCATAGTGCTGCGGGAATATGGAGAGCTGTCGTATCAGGAGATTGCCAGTGTGTTGGGCTGTCCGGCTGGCACAGTGATGTCGCGCCTCGGAAGAGCGCGATCCAAACTCCGATCGCTTCTTTCCGGCAGCTTGCGCACGCCCGATCGACGAGCGAAGGGAGCCGTAGAATGAGCCGCTGCGATGAGCGCACGAGCGACATTCTGCTTTACCTTGACAATGCATTGACTGGCCAAAAGCTTGAAGACTTCCGCGCCCACTTGGCGGACTGCTCCGGATGCTGGGCGCGCTTGGAGGAAGAGCTAGCGCTATCGTCCCTCTTGCGTGAAACACGGCCACTGTATTTGGCGCCACAGGCCCTTCGCGCCCGTGTGGCCGCGGTCGCCACACAGCGAGCCTCCCGGTCCTCTCCTGCGTCTGATCACAGTCGCAAAACGCGCGTGCAAAATTGGACACGTCGGTGGCGAGACGTTATTCAACGTGCTTTCAGTTGGAAGCCTCTGGCGGCCATGACACTAGTCCTCGTTCTAAGTCTCGTCTTCATTCCAGGTGCAGTGCAAAGGGTACGCGCCATGGACTACGTAGAGGCCGCTACCGAGATTCACCGAAGTTACCTGGACGGGGCTCTGCCACTCCAGTGCCGCTCCCACTCGCCCGAGGCGGTCACCGCTTGGTTTGCAGGCAAAACCCAATTCCACTTTCAGCTGCCGGCCCCTCAGTCTGTGCGGAACGGCAAAGCTGCCTACTGGCTGACTGGTGCACGCCTGGTGAGCTACAAGGGTAGCCCTGCCGCACTTGTCGCCTACGAGACGGCTACAGAGAAAATCAGTCTTCTCGTCGCATCCAGCAAGTCTGCGGTCGTGGCAGGTGGAGAAGAAGTGCGCGCTGGCGGTCTCACATTTCACTATCGGAGTGGCGCAAACTCCGAGGTGATCACTTGGACCAATCATGGTCTTGCGTACGCACTGGTGTCGCCTTTAACCGGTTCTCCGCAACACTCCTGTCTCGTTTGCCATCAGAACATGGCGGACCAGAATCTCTTCAAACACTAACGGGAGTGGGCGAGGCGATTCAGTCTCGAGCTGTTTCGTTCGAAGTGTTGTCCGGTAACAAATCATAGACTGCTACAGCGAGCGCAGTGCGAGGGAATAGAACCTCGTATCGCGTGTCCTATTTCCAGCCGCAGCTGAGCGCCAAAAAAACAAAATACGCAGAGCACCGAACTTAGGAAGTAGGAGTGAAAGTGAGGTCCACATTGAACTTGAAGCTGCACTCGCACGAAGCTAGTCCGTTCTCGAGAGTTTTGGCGGACAATCGCAGGTCTTCTTACGTTCGGGCATCGCGATATCGTCGCTTGCTCCATTTTGTCGCACGCCGCGTACTTGACAATCCTGACAGAGCCGCTATTGCTGTAGAAAATTGTCTGTTCTCGGCCTCTCGCCACGTACCGGCCTTTGATTGCGAGGGCGCTTTCCGCAGTTGGCTGGTACGGCTTGCCATCGACGAAGCTCTGGCGATCCTTCATGGGAGAATCGTACCCGAGCATCGGCACGAAAATGGTGCTGCAGGAGTTAGAACCGCATTGTTCTCATCGCAATATGAAATGCTCCTGGACTAACCACTGGGAAAGTCGTAGGCAATCAGCCTCTGACCTAGGAGTGAAATCTTGCGCGGCCACGTGCGCCGATCACGGCTTCTTAACGTTCGCGGTCGGGTGCTTCTCCATTCGGGAATAACTTGCATTCTCAGGTGTTCTCATTCCGACCACTGCAACAGCGAGCCAGCCCAGCCCCAGAGAATATCGCCAAGAATTCGTGCGCAAGGAGCAAATTGATATGGATCCACGGGAGAACATTCCTCTGAAGGATTCCCGAATGGAGAAGTGCCGATGTCTGCCGCCAACCCCAACTAGTTTTCCGATCTTGGTGTGCTCTTCAACGCACACATCGAAAGAGCGCTTGCCGATTTCGACGTCAAGGCCACCATGCATGGCGATGCCAAATGAGAGAAGAACTCGAAAACAAAGAACAATGCGACTCGATAACAAGAAACTGGCATTTCTTGCAGTCTGTACGTTCTGCACAGACGGCAGGGCGGACCGCCAAAGCGCAACCAATCACCTTCAGCGATTGGTGGAGATATCTGCTCAGAGGCTTGTCGTCGCAGAGCGGGTCGCACTGGCTAAATGGGACAGTGGGACACTAGTCGAGAACGCGTCTCGTGAGGCGAAGGTCATTTTGAGTGCCTGTGCTTCGCCAAAATTCCACGCGCACTGAAAATAGTGCGATCCCCTGCCACGATGGCTGCCTCATCCAGGTCATCCCTTCACCCTCGGACGCCAAGAATCTGTCCCGGTGAACCCGAGCGGTATACCTGTATATATAAGGATGGAGGAACCCGGACGTCTTCACGACGCTGCGTTGGTTCGGATTAGGCAGCCCGATCGTACCGGTGGTGCAGCCCTCCCAGTCGCGGATGAGAAAGGACGTGACCGGCGGCTACGGTGCGAGTTC
>WNFR01008538.1_pt1 | contig 12254 bp, 8 predicted proteins | sample 5400221 | NCBI WGS metagenome assembly WNFR01 (sample SAMN13153357, study PRJNA577476) | soil metagenome | isolation source: 40 cm soil under Madrone tree | place: USA:California | collected 2016-06-14 | reverse complement strand
AATTGCGGGTCGATGGCACGCTCAACAAAGGCGAGTTTCGCGTGCAGCCCGTGTGGGATGAAACGGAGAGCGGCCACACAATGGTTACTGCGCGAGTCGATCCATCCAGCTCGGCTTCGTCACCGGGATTCAACCCAAACGAAACGATTCGGGAAACAGCTGAAACCGGTGAGAGCGAACAAACAATTGTGCGTGCCAAGCCTGCGGCGCTCTACACAATTGAAGTCTGGCGCAGCGGCGTGCGTGAAGCGGTCGTGCCGATTATGAGAAACGAAATCACCATTGGTCGCGGCTCTCGCAGCGTGACAGTTGACCTGCCAATTAAAGGCGACCCTGAGATCAGCAGGGTCCATGCTGTGCTTTCAAGGGATAATGAGGGGCGCTATTGGCTGGTTGCGAAGGGTCGGAACCCGACGTTTGTGGGCGGACGAGAACTTCCGCGAGAAGAGGCAACCGAGGTCTCTCCAGACGAGAAGATCGCAATCTGCAATTTCGTGCTGCGCATTCAGCCGAAGTAAAGCACCTCTGCCACAGATTTACGACCGAAGTAGTGGTGCAGACCCCCCCAGAGAACTACCCCCCGCCTGCGAAGACATCAAAAACCTTTGAGAAAGGATCGCAAATGAGTCCGACAATATTCAATTCTTCGTTCATAGGCTGTCGCTCGGCGATAAGCGGGTTCGTGGTCGTGCTTTCTTTGTTCATTAGCATTGGACAGGCTCCTGTTTTCTGTGTCCAGGCCAAGGCTCCACGTTCAGGTGAAAAACCAAGACACAAAACCGCCGCGTTAAGCGGTGAACGACGAGTGGTTCACGTACTAAACAGGCTGACCTTCGGTGCGCGCCCGGGAGATATGGAGCGCGTCAAAGCTATGGGAGTTGAGGCGTTTATCGCTCAACAACTCGACCCCGATTCCCTTGATGACACTGCGCTACGGACGAAGCTTGGAAAGCTCCCAACGTTAGCTATGGCTACACCTGTGATTATCGAGCAATACTCGCCGCCGAAAGTTGTAGCCGTTCCATCTCCGATACCTTCGCCCACGGCTAATCCAACCAGCACAATGCAGAACTCAACGGTTCCGAAGTCGATGGACTCGTCCGCAGCCACCGCGCAGGCTCCTGCCGCATCAACTGACAAACCTGCCACTCCTAAGCCAAGAGCACCGGCTAAGAATCCGCAAATGGTAGTCACTGAGTTGCAAAGAGCAGCGCTGTTGCGGGGCGTCTACAGCCAGCGCCAATTGTACGAGGTCATGGTTAGCTTTTGGGAAAACCATTTCTGCATCTTCGCTTATAAGGATGCTGACCGTTATCTGCTGACCGGTTTTGATCGCGAGGCGGTGCGTCCTTTTACACTTGGCAGATTCCGTGATTTACTCGGCGCCACCGCCCACTCACCGGCGATGCTCTTTTATCTGGACAACTGGCAATCGAGCCAACCACGAAGTTATCCGGCGGGCAATGGTAAGCCCGCAAGAACAACCGGGGGAATAAACGAAAACTATGCTCGTGAACTAATGGAGTTGCACACACTTGGTGTCAACGGCGGCTATACACAAAAAGATGTGCAGGAAGTCGCACGCTGTTTTACCGGTTGGACCATTCAGAAACCGAACGAAGAGGGATTGTTCCTTTTCAGGCCTGGTATGCACGACGACGGTGAAAAGATGGTGCTGGGACATCGGATCCCCGCGGGTGGGGGCATCAGTGACGCCGAACGAGTGCTCGACATCCTTGCCAGCCATCCATCAACCGCGCGCTTTATCGCAACCAAACTAGCTCGACGCTTCATCGCCGATGAGCCGCCGCCTTCGCTTATCGATCGGGCCGCCGACAAGTTCCTAAAAACTGACGGCTCGATTCGCGAAACATTGCGCGTGATAATCAGCTCGCCTGAGCGAATGGGTCAGCAAGTCTTTGGTCGACTCACGCCAGACGGTTTCCCTGACAAGGCTGATCAGTGGCTCGCGTCAGGATCGTTGCTCGAACGATTCAACTTTGCCAGCGCGCTGGCAACAAACCGAATCAAGGGTACTCGCATCGACACCGATGGATTTCTCGCGAACGTGGACTTGAAGGATCCGCATGCTGTTGCGAACCGTCTTACGATTGCTCTGCTCGCTGGCGACGTTAGCCAGGAGACCCTTGCTGTGATCGAAAAGATTGCTAAGGAGGAGTTCGCTAAGCCGTTTGTCGGTTCACCACCGCTGACAGGAGTCGGCTACCGGAACGAGCCAGGAAAGAGTAACGCTTCGGCCGTTACTTCGCCTTACGTAGTGGAAATGATCTCGATGCTAGTCGGCGCGCCCGAGTTTCAACGACGCTGATATGCAGTCAGAGTAGATGCTCGAGTGATGAGCGGTAGTCAACTACGGGCAGCCTGGGACTGTTTTGCCAGTTCAAGCTCCGCGATAAGGTCTGTGAGAAGCGTGCCGACTTGTTCTCCGTCGAGATAACCCTTGCCGAGCATTTTCACGATGCGACGCTCTTTCGATTCACCCGTGACTTCCTTAAGGAGTGCACGAGCAAACGCTACCACCACATTCCCGTCAAACTGCGTACCAGTGTTTTGCCGCAGGTCCATCACTACATCTTCAAAGGATCGGCGACGCCGGTAAGGTCGATCGGTAGTCATAGCATCAAAAGAATCGGCCAAAGAGACTATCTTTGCTCCTAAGGGGATTTGCTCGTCTGTCAGCCCATCAGGATACCCACGCCCGTCGAGGCGTTCGTGATGATATTTTGCCATCAGCGGTATGTCGGCGTAGGGGTGGTTAATTGGCGAAAGGATCTCGTAACCAGCGTTTGGATGGCGATTTAATTCGCTCGATTGCTTAGCATTGATATGGTACGGCGCGTTGATGATGTCCCGATCGACTACTAGCTTGCCGACATCATGGAGATAGCCGGCAATCTGAATTCCCTCGACTTCCTGCTCAGCCCAACCCATTTCGCGTGCGATGATCTCGCTATACTTTCCGACGCGCTCTGAATGCCCTTGAGTGTATTTGTCCTTGATATCGATCGCGGCGGCAAAAGCTTTGACAGTATCGCGGTAGATCGCTCGCAACTCTTCGTAGAGGCGGCGGTTTTCATCTGCCCGCCGGGCCAGTTTTTCGAGTAAACGGTGCGTGTGAATTCCCACGCCAATGTGTCTGACCATCGCCCGTATCGTTTCAAAGTCTTCGACGGAGAACTCTTCTCCACTCGCTTTACCACCCAACATAACAAAGCCCGAGAGCTCGCCGCGTACGATCATCGGCACAATCACCTGGATGCTCTGATCCTTGAGGATGCCGCGATAGCGATCGAGAAACCCGTTAGACGATTCCCGGTTCTCAAGCAAAAAAGCCGAAGGACCACCATTCAGAAAGAGAGTCTTTTCTCTTTCGTCAATTGTAAACTCAGCACCTAGCGGTTTTTCCAGACCCCATGTCGCTACACACTCGAACGAGCCATCTATTGCACACTCAACAACGCCGCCCCGACGTAGAGCCAGTGTGCCGAGAAGAAGATGGAGAGACGTCCGCACCATTTCGCTGAAGTCACCGGCGTCAGCTACTTCCTGGCCAAGGTCGGCCAAAGAGCCAAAGGTGTGAACCAGTTTTTGAGTTGTTAGTTCCATGCGCTTGGACTAGTGAAGTGTGGGCCAGGTTGGAGGCACGACGCTTGAAAGACTGGAAAGCGCTTCCTCTTCGTTTCTAGCGAGCACGACGTGACGAGTCAACCCAAGCATCTCAAAGAGCTCAATGGTTTGGCTGTTCACATCGGAAAACACAACACGCGCCTCGTTCTTTTCCGCAATGTCGATAATGCCCAAAAGAATTGAAATGCCGATACTGTTGACGAGTTGCGTATCGCTGAAATCGATCACGAGGGCACGGCAACCCGAATCGAGTTGCCGCCGGCATTCTCGTTCGATCTTTTCGCCCGTTAGTTTGTTCAGGTAATCGCTGGCGTAAACAACAGCAGTGGTGCCAACGCAGTGCGACCGCACTGCAGAGCTACTTGTTATTTCCACTCGAAAGCTCCCTCCTGCTTCGAATGTTGTGAAATGACAGGTCTAAAGCGGAGAATTTTCAGGAGGAACTGTGCCGAACGTATTTTGTCATTCGCAGGCTAGTCCCCTCGTCTACGCGCTCAAACTCCACTTCGTCCATCAGAGTTCTAATAAGTTTTAGCCCCCATCCTCGCCGCTCATCGGAGGCATTGTCAGCTTCAGATCTGTTGTGGTTCGAGCCCTTTGGGGTCCCCACATTAGTCGGCAAGATGCCGCGGCTCGAAATGGTGATGACTAATCTATCATTTTCAAGGCGAAAACGCTGATATATTTTCCTGTCGGGGCTAAAACTATGTTCTGAGGCGTTAATGCAAGCCTCGACTATGGCCGTTTTAATCTGGTTAAGAGCTTCGGGCCGGAAGCTCAGCCGGCGAGCAAACTGCTCTACTGTGTTGGCTGCAATCAGTTCATTGTCTTCGCCCATCGGCAAAACCAGCATGAATTCGTCGCCATCTTCCGAGCTCACTGCAGGGCTGCGACGCACGTCACTCAGGCGTGCGGCTAGCAGTTCCAATTGCAGGCGATTTGAGGTGAACGCGGCGCGACGTCTCAGGAGCTTGTTTGCTTCAATTGAGAAGCCTTCTTTTGAGATCAGCCAGATTTGATAGCTTCCAAAACCGCCTGTTCGGGCCAACGTATCCAGCCGATCCAACCAAAGGTCAGCTAGCTCAACTTCGATTTCCAGCTTGGCCTCAACTTCAGCCACGAGCCAGACGACTTCCTGCGCCTCGGTATAAGCGGCGTCTTCAAAACCATGAGCTGCGACGCATCTCTCTTCGTCGCAAACCTGGCGCATGTCTGGATTAAATGCCATGCAGCTCGCTGTATGGACAATCTGAGGCAGTTTCATTAGCTCTTTTTCTGAGTCAACTTCCGAAGCAATTTCTTCTGCCGTTGTTCCTTTATATCGTTGACTGAAAACTTCATGGTTGAAAAGACTCTCAGGCACCCGCTGACAATCAAAACGGGAGAGCAATTCTCGCAGGCTCAACCTGGCAATTTGCTTATAGTGTCGAGCGACAGTGTGCGGTGCGCGTTTCAGTGAATCCGTAAGCGCTTCGGCCACGACCAATGCTCGCGGCTCGTTAGCCACATCCAACCGGTAACGGGCCTTAAGGTAATCCTTCCACGCCTGTGGCCCACCTCCTGCCTCGACAATAGCGCCGTTCCAGTTAATAAACTCCTGGACATGAAGCCTGTGAAGAATGTTCTGTAGTTCGTTCGCGCCGAGATGCAGACGCTTGCGCCACGACTCAAAGGACGCAGTATGCTCTTCACCGGCTGCGGCTTCCCATAGAAGGCGGGTCAACCCATTTCGCGTGTCAGCCTCGGACGAAACTTCTTCAAGCAGATCGGCAAAGTGACGATAAATATGTCCACCTAATAATTCGTCGACGTATAGCCGCTCACAATCGAGGTAGGACGTCAGCGCTGCATTCTTCTCTCTTGCTGCTTGCAGGAAACTGGATATAAAGAATGGGCTGCCCGCAAACTGCTGGACAAGGAGTTCACGCGTTTCCTCTGTTGTAATCACTTGCTGCCGTCGGGCTACAAACTCGACTAGCTTCCGGCCCTCTTCCGGATCGAGCTGCTCGAGTCTAAGAATGTCAAGCATTTCGAAGTTGCATTGCGCGTCGTGGGCAGCCTTGAGAATCTGTCGACGCAGACCCGCCAGCGCAAACGAAAAACCGGCTCGACTAAACACGCGTAACACCTCGGTGCCGAGCACTACAGCCCCATTGAAATACTCGGCCAGTTGTGCTCCATCGAGCATGACAAAGGGTCGTCCATGCCTAACCGGCACCCTTTGCGGCGCGCCCAGGCAAAATCGAACCAGAGCTTTATCGTCGTTGCTGAAACGCTGGCGCGTGTAAGCCTCGACGAGTTGCTCAACCCATTCGAGATCGGCTGGCGGCGTAAGGTCTACCAGGTCATTGAGGGTTAAAGAAGCATGACATAAAGCTGGCTCGTCCCGTCGATACGCGACGTACTGTTGCAGGAAAGTATTTAGGAATTCGATCGCCGCGCTTACTGCCGTACTCTCGTTTCTTGTGAAAGCAAAGTAAATAGGAATGATTTCTGAACGTCGATTGAACAGCTGGTCATAAGCCTGACGCAAAAGCTCCGAAACCCCTGCCGAAGGCTCCAGCAGCACAAGTAGTCCGCGAGGATCAACTGCATTGGCCTGCAGAATGATCCTCTCCAGCTCTTCACCGCGGCCGACAAACTCCTGCCGGGCAACACGGCCCAGAATGCGTCGGGGATTTTCACTTGAGCTATTTATCTTCATCTGACTTTCGGCGCCCGGGGCTATTCGTCGTGGTAAAACTCAATGCGATCCTTGCCCAGGTGCTTCGCCTTATAGAGAGATCGATCCGCGGCAGCAATTATTGTTTCTGCCGTATTAACGATTGGAGAAAAAGTGGAGACACCTATGCTGACCGTCACCTGGCCGCGTGGCTGCAACTTTCCGTGCGCGTAATGAGTGGTGGCCACACGCTGCCTGATACGGTCTGCGATTACACCCGCTTCCGCAATCGAAGTTTGCGGCAATAGAATGCAAAACTCTTCCCCGCCATAACGCGACGCCACGTCGGCCGAACGCAATGCTGCTTTCAAACAATGCGCGGTGATCTGTAAAGCAAGGTCTCCTGCTTGATGACCGTTGTTATCGTTGTAGGCCTTGAAATCATCGATGTCGATCATCAGGAAACTCATCGAATAGTCGTAACGTTTTGAGCGGTTCAGCTCTTCCGTGAGACGTTCTTCCAGATAACGCCTGTTCGGTAGGCCGGTGAGCGGATCGGTTATAGACATCACTTGAAACTCGGAGGCACGCTCCTGCCAATCGGCGCGTTCGAGTGCAAGTGCTACCTGAGGACCAATGATTTCCAAAAGACTCAAGTCGATCTCGTCATAGTTACGCCCACCTGACTTGTCGGTGACATTTAAGACGCCAATTTTCCGACCGCCGATTGTGATGGGATAACTTATGAACGACTTGGTCTTGTATAAATGCTCCGGGGGCGCTGGTTTGATTCCGGCCATTTCCAGGTCGGCGACCATCAAAGGCCTTCCCGCTTCGAGCACTTCTCCGGAAACACCTTCACCCATCCGCATGTGGCCAACTGCTGTGAGTTCCGTCGGCAACCCAATCGCTGCTTTTACGACTAGTTCGTTAGCCGCTTCGTTAAAAACCAATAATGAAGACCGCTCAGACTGTAGGAGATCTCCCGAGTTTTTTAGGATCGAACTATAGGTTTTAGCAGGATCGTCTTTACTAATCCGTTCGAGGAAGTGTTGTAGAGAGTCGGCAAAGCGCGAGCGATGTTCGAGTTCGCCGCGCAGTCGTTCAACTTCCAACTCGAGGTCGCCCTCGCGCGACGTTTGCAAACCATTGGCAGGGGTTGCGAATCCAGTTGGATCCGCCGCTTGAAATTTGTAAACAGTCTTGGCAAGCCGTTGAGCTAGATCTTCAAGCCGCTGCTGCTCCGCGAAAATCACATTTGCAAAGACTTCATCGGAAGCCAGGCTCTGCAGATCTCCGGTGCGAAAACGTTCGACAAGTGTTTGATAGTCTGCACCCTTCACGAAGGCGCGCCCACCAATCACTGCAAGATTTCTCTTGCCGCCGATCTCCACCGGCATCGTGAAACACATAAGTCCGGCATGGCATTTATATTCGACGGCAGAACCAGCGGCCATCGCCCGGCGATGAGCGTCTCCGCAGTATGGATCGCAGAGTTTGACGAACTCCGATGATGACTGAAAAGCGTGGCAGATCGAGTTATTATTAGACACCACAACAGCCGGAGGCTGGCGGCCATCGATTAGAAGTACGGACAAACCAGACGCTGCCGCCAATCCGTCCTGGGCGTCCCCCCAACCGGGCGGGGCGTCCTCGGGATGTTCTTGCAGAATTTGGCTGCCAGTGTCGGGGGAATTCTTGACCATTCTGGGCTCTTACTTCTCTTGTTGAAAAATAGCAGCGAGTCGCCGGGAAGGGCCTGGGTTAATGGCTGCTCTACTACAATAATAACTTGAACTGCTGCTATTGCTTCCTAAGTATGGAATATCAACGCTATTCCCTACAACTACTTAACGGGCAACTACCGATTGTTGTCAGCAACCGTGTGCACACTAAAGTTGACCTTAGGGATAAACGTACAATAGCTTGCTGATTTCACGTGTTTGATGCGTGATAGCTGAAGACTTGGATTATTTTGCCAGTTCGGGGGCCGAAGTTAGCTGAGCTATTTCCAATCCGGGCGCAGCTCCGGGAGCTACATTCTGAATATGCGGCTGTTCGGGACTGATTCTGATGCAGGCCGCAAAGTGCGCCGGTTTGATTTCAACCAAGGCAGGCACTACTTCTCTGCAGGCCTCAATTGCATAGGGGCAACGGGTATGGAACCGGCATCCAGCGGGGGGGTTGATTGGCGAGGGTACATCACCCTCGAGGACAATGCGTTGTCTTGAAGCTTCCACCTGGGGATCCGGTACCGGTACAGCGGAAATCAATGCCTTCGTATAGGGCATCAAGGGTTCGTCGTAGATGGTCCTGGCATCGGCTATTTCTACCAGCTTCCCGAGATACATCACGGCGACTCGGTCTGAAACGTGCCTGATCGCGCGCAGGTCGTGAGAGATGAAGAGGTATGTGAGATTCTTTTCGCGCTGCAGCTTTTCGAGCAAGTTCATTATTTGAGCTTGAATGGAAACATCCAGCGCTGATATTGGTTCGTCGGCCACGATAAAATCGGGGTCAACTGCAAGCGCGCGAGCGATGCCAATACGCTGCCGTTGCCCGCCTGAGAATTCATGAGGATAACGTTTGATGAAGCGCTTACTAAGACCGACGGTCTCCAGTAGTTTCTGAACGCGCTCTTCCGCTTCCCTTCCTTTTGCCAGACGGAAGGTTTCCAATGGCTCGCCGACAATCTGGCCAACGGTCATGCGTGGATTCAGCGAGGCGTAAGGGTCCTGGAAGATTATCTGCAAGTGTCGCCGCTGTTCTCGCAATTCTCTACCGGAAAGATGGGCCAGGTCTTTGTTGCGATACAAGACCTGGCCGGAAGTGGGTTCTGTCAATCTGAGGATTGCCCGGCCCAGTGTTGACTTGCCACAGCCCGATTCCCCAACCAATCCGAGCGTCTCACCGGGAAGAATATCAATGGTGACACCATCGACAGCTTTTACTACGCGCTTGACGGGATTACTCCCAATCAGTTTGCCGAAGACACCGCCACCACCAAGATCAAAGTGGACTTTCAGATTGCGAATGGCAATCAAAGGATTGCTGCCGTTGCCTTGGATCGGTGGTCTGGCATGGTTGATGATGGTTGGTTCGGTGCTCATTGAATTCAGCTATCCAGCGGCTTACCACCGGATTCAGCATAGACCTCCCGAGCGAAATGACAGAGGGAGCTGTGGTCGGCGTTTAGCTGTACGAACGGTGGAAATTCCTGTTGACAGATCTCCATGGCACGCTCGCAACGGCGTGCGAAGGGGCATCCAGAAGGCAGGTGCGCCACGTCGGGAGGTAACCCAGGAATCTGATAGAGCTGGCCCTGTTCGTCCGTGGGATCCGGTACCGATCGAAGCAAACCCTTCGTATAAGGGTTTCCAGGCCGGGAAAACAATTCGGCGGTAGAGGCCTGTTCAAAAACCTTGCCTGCATACATGACGATGACGTGATCGGTCATGCCGGCTACGACCCCCAGGTCATGAGTTATTAGAATGACACTGGTTCCGGTTTCCTGTTTTAGCTTCTTTATTAGCTCGAGAATCTGAGCCTGGATGGTAACGTCCAGTGCTGTTGTTGGTTCGTCGGCAATCAGAAGCTCTGGTTCGCACGAAAGAGCCATCGCAATCATCACGCGCTGGCGCATGCCGCCGGAGAACTCGTGCGGATAACTATCTATCCGGCTACGGGCGTCGGGAATGCCCACCGTCTCGAGCATTTTAATGGCATGCTCATACGCCTGCGTCCTGGTATGGCCCAGATGAAGTTGCGTCACCTCCATCAGTTGTCTGGAGATTTTCATGAAGGGGTTTAGTGACGTCATCGGATCCTGAAAGATCATGGCGATGCGTCGTCCCCTGATCTTGCGCACTTGTTCCGTGGACAGTAGCAGAAGGTCCTGACCGTTAAAGACAACCTCGCCGGAAACGATTTTTCCTGGTGGACTAGGAATCAAACGAATGATCGAGAGGTTGGTAACGGATTTTCCGGAACCTGACTCACCAACTATCCCCAGCGTTTCACCGCGTTTGAGTGCAAATGAAATTCCGTCGACGGCTTTGACGGCGCCATCTTCCGTTTCAAAGTAGGTGCGCAGATCTCTTACTTCCAGCAGCTGTCCGTCCATTTGGCTCATTTGGTTTCCTATCGACTTCGAAGTGAGCTCCTAGACCGTGCGCATCTGCGGATCGAGAGCATCACGCAATCCATCCCCCAGGAAATTCAGCGAGAAAAGTGTCAGGGCCATCGTTACTCCGGGAAAGATTAGCTGCCAGGGAAAGATGGCAATGTTTTGAATTCCGTCTGACGCCAAACTTCCCCAGGATGCCAGCGGCGGCTGCACACCGAACCCGAGAAAAGAAAGAAAGGCTTCGGTGAGCATCACAGTGGGAATGGTCAGCGTGGCATAGACGATTACTGGCCCCAGCGTGTTCGGTACAATGTGTCGAAAAATAATTCGCAACGTTGAAACTCCGGTGGCCCTTGCCGCAAGCACAAACTCCTGGTTTTTTAGCGATAACACCTGCCCACGAACAATGCGGGCCATGGTCAACCAGGATACAGAGCCGAGGGCGATGAAGAGCAACACTACCTGCCCCCGCGCTGTTTGGCTGCGAAACATTGATAACAAGACTATGACAATGATGATGTAGGGCAACGAATAGAGCACGTCGACGAGCCGCATCATAACGTTATCTACGCGGCCGCCGAGATATCCAGCGATCGCCCCGTAGCTAATCCCAATAAAAAGAGAGACAAGCGTAGAGATGATCCCGACCATTAGGGAGATTTGCCCTCCCTGCAGCACGCGCGCAAGTAGATCGCGACCCTGATTGTCAGTACCCATTGGATGAGTCCATGAGAAAGATCCGTCGGGCGCGGTAAATGGTGGAAAGGATTTAAGCAGCTTCGCGTTCCCGCTCGGAATGAGGTCGGGGGTGAAGCCGGTGGTTGCTTTCACCACAGATGGACCAATTAGGCAGGCTACCGTTATCAAAATGACAATGACCATACCAAAAACGGCAAGCTTGTTCTTCAATAATCTTCGCCAGGCGTCCTTCCATAGTGAACTGCCTGACACCGATTCCCTTTCCCCAACCAAGTTAAGATCAGCCTCGGTTACTGCGAATTCCGGAGGAGTATGAACCATGTCGCGCGGTCCGAAAGTTTCCAGAGGCAGGCCATTAAGCTGGGGAGATCCTGACTCAAGTCTCTCCGGTTTGTCTCGAATAGAAGGTTCGTCGTTTTCCATATCACTCGGTTATGTCCGATATGCTGTGCCCGATATGCTTTAGCTTGTCGCAGGCTCTCGCAGAAGTCTCCTTCGTATGAAACGACAAGCTAAAGCATATCGGACACTGGTCAGTAACGAATACGTGGATCCAGATACGCGTAAGCTATATCGACCAGCAGATTCATAGTAAGGAGCGTTACAGCAATAAAAGCGACGATACCGATCACCAACGGCTCATCTCGATTCAATGCTGCCTGAATGAAGTAGTTTCCGAGGCCCGGCAAAGCAAAGAGTCGCTCAACCACAACAGTGCCTGTCAAAAGGAATGCCAGGGCTGGTCCTGTGAAGGAAACGACGGGCATCAAGCCGCCACGCAGAGCGTGGCGCACAACTACGTCACTTTCGGTCAGGCCTTTGGAACGAGCCGTACGAATATAATCTGAACGTAACACCTCGAGCATGCCCGCTCTTGTAAGCCTGGCGATGTATGCCATGTAAATTCCCGACAGGGTCAATACCGGCAAAATCACGTTCCTGCTGGGAAAGCCTGCCCAACGAGATGGAGGCAGCCAATAAAGCGACAGAGAAAAGATGAGCACTAGAATCGGACCCAGGACGAAGTTGGGAATTGAAATGCCGAGCATAGCCAACGCCATCGAGGCATAATCCCATCTTGAATTCTGCTTCAGAGCCGCGAAAGATCCCACGGCGACT
>WNFR01006901.1_pt1 | contig 12254 bp, 10 predicted proteins | sample 5400221 | NCBI WGS metagenome assembly WNFR01 (sample SAMN13153357, study PRJNA577476) | soil metagenome | isolation source: 40 cm soil under Madrone tree | place: USA:California | collected 2016-06-14 | reverse complement strand
CGCGACATGGTGCCCAATCATCTTTTCCAGCTTTTGACCATGACTGCGATGGAGCCTCCCATCTCTTTCGGTGCCGACGAAGTTCGCAACAAGCAAGCCGAAGTGTTACACGCCATTCAGCCTCTCGACCCTGAAGACGATTTGAGAAACACGGTACGGGGGCAATATGGCCCGGGCATGGTCGATGGCCAGCGCGTGGTCGGCTATCGCAGCGAGCCCGACGTGGCTCCCGATTCGAATACAGAAACCTTTGTCGCGCTGAAATTGCAAATCGACAACTGGCGCTGGGCCGGCGTCCCTTTCTATCTTCGAACCGGCAAACGCCTTGCCCAGCGCATGACCGAGATCGTCATCCAGTTTCGCCGCACCCCCTTCGTTCTTTTCCGCAACACCACGGTAAAAAATCTGGAGACCAACCGCCTGGTCATTCACATTCAGCCCGATGAAGGCATTTCCCTTAGCTTCGGCGCCAAGGTTCCCGGTTCGGTGATGAAACTCGGCCTCGTCAATATGGACTTCGACTACCACACTTATTTCGGCGCGGAGCACAGCACTGGCTACGAACGCCTCCTGCGCGATTGTATGGCTGGTGATGCCACGCTCTTCCAACGCGCAGACATGGTCGAAGCGGGTTGGAGCGTCATCCAGCCGATCCTCGACGTGTGGCGGACGCATCGCCGTGCCGGAGCGCACGGGCATCATCACGTAGAGGAGCGCGAGTGGATCGCGAGATTCGAATCCTGCCGGATGCCGCGGCGGTCGCCGTGCGTGCGGCTCAGGAGTTCGTTCAAGCAGCGGCCGCCGCTGTACGCGCGAAGGGCTCCTTCACTGTGGCCCTTTCGGGCGGATCGACCCCGAAAGCGCTCTATAGCCTCCTGGTAAGCGATCCGGCGCTGCGCTCGCAGGTCCCTTGGGATAAAATACATCTGTTCTTCGGTGACGAGCGCCATGTCCCGCCCGATCATCCGGACAGCAATTTCCGCATGGCTATGGAAACGATGATTTCGAAGGCGCCGCTGAAGCCGGAACAAGTCACGCGGATCAAGGGCGAGTATTCCGATGCGGAGCAAGCCGCACTCGAATACGAGAAGGCTCTGCGCGAATATTTCAAGCTGAAAGATGGAGAGTATCCGCGCTTTGATCTCCTTCTCGCCGGGATGGGCAACGAGGGCCACACGCTCTCGCTTTTCCCGGGCACGAAAGCGCTGCATGCCGATGGGCGGCTGGTTGTGCGAAACTGGATCGGTAAGTTATACACGGAGCGCATCACTCTCACCGCCGCTGCGGCCAGCAACAGCGCGGAAATCATCTTCATGGTGACCGGCGCGGACAAGGCCCCGGCGCTAAAAGCTGTGCTGGAAGGTCCATTTGAGCCGGAGCAATTGCCCGCGCAACTGCTCCAGCCAAAAAATGGAAAATTGCTTTGGCTGGTAGACGCTGCCGCTGGCAGCATGCTTTCAACAGGAATTCGAGAATAGCCGGCTATCTCTCGGTCGCATCTGAAACGAGGAGAACGAAATGGCAACCACCACGATCCAGGGAAAAATTGAAACCTATCTCGGCGCGAAGGCCGAATCCCTCTTGGGATTCAAGTCCCCGAAGATCGCCAAAGAGCGTCTGCATCTTCCCGGTCCGGACTTTGTCGACCGCGTCTACGCCGCGACCGACCGCAACGTCCGCGTCCTCACTAATCTCCAGCGCCTGTTCAGCCACGGCCGCCTTAGCGGCAGCGGCTATCTCTCCATCCTGCCTGTGGACCAAGGTATCGAGCACTCCGGCGGCGCCAGCTTCGCGAAAAATCCCGATTATTTCGACGGCGGCAACATCGTCAAGCTGGCCGTCGAAGGCGGCTGCAACGCCGTGGCTTCCACGTTCGGCGTGCTCGGCTCCGTCGCACGCCAGTACGCCCACAAAATTCCGTTTATCGTGAAGATGAATCACAACGAACTGCTCACGTTCCCCAATCGCTTCGACCAAGTGCTCTTCGGCACCGTGCAGCAGGCTTACGACCTCGGCGCTGCCGCAGTTGGCGCCACCATCTATTTCGGCTCCGATCAAAGCACCCGTCAGATCGTCGAAATCAGCCAGGCCTTCGCGCACGCTCATCAACTAGGCATGGCCACTGTTCTGTGGTGCTATCTCCGCAACAACGCCTTCAAGAAGGACAAGGACTATCACCTCTCCGCCGACCTCACCGGCCAGGCCAATCATCTGGGCGTGACCATCGAGGCCGATATCATCAAGCAAAAGCTTCCGGAGAATAACGGCGGCTACCAGGCTCTCAACATGGGCGATTCCAGCTACGGCAAATTTGATAAGCGCATTTACACCGATCTCTCCAGCGACCACCCCATCGACCTGACCCGCTATCAGGTCGCCAACTGCTACATGGGCCGCGCTGGCCTCATCAACAGCGGTGGCGCCTCCGGCGCCAATGACTTCGAAGAAGCCGTTGCCACCGCCGTCATCAACAAGCGCGCTGGCGGTACCGGCCTCATCTCCGGCCGCAAGGCCTTCCAGCGCCCTATGAAGGAAGGCGTCCAGCTCCTCAACGTCATCCAGGATGTCTACCTGAGCCCCGAAGTCACGGTAGCCTAATTGCGCTGGTCTGAACAAGTTCGCCGGGGAGGTCCTCTGGGCCGCCGCGGAAGTACCCGCGGCGGTTTTTTCTTGGGCGCCGCAAATCGATTGACACTAATGCCACCACCCGGCATCACACTCCCAACTAAACGGTAAGGAAAAAATCGTGGCAAAAAGACTGGAAGGCAAGACCGCCGCTATCACCGGCGGTGATCAAGGAATAGGCCGGGCCATCGTGGAACGGTTCGCCCAGGAAGGCGCGAACATCGGTTTTTGCTATCGCTCCAATAAGGTGGGCGCCGACGAAACAGTCGCCGCTGTCACGGCGCTCGGCCGCACGGCGTCAGCCATTCAGGCCGACGTCGGTAAAGTCGCGGATGGTCAGCGGTTTATCTCCGAAGCCGTTGCGCGGCTGGGCGGCGTCGACATTCTCGTCAATAACGCCGGACTGGAACGCCGCGCGGATTTTTGGGACACCACCGAAGAAGATTATGACGCTGTCCTGAACGTCAATTTAAAGGGAGTTTTCTTCATCGCCCAGGCATTCGTGAAGCATCGCATGCAGGCGAAGGCTGGCGGCAAGGTCATCAACATCAGTTCCGTGCACGAAGAGCTTCCCTTCCCGCATTTCGCTTCCTATTGCGCCAGCAAGGGCGGAGTCAAAATGTTGACGCGCAATCTATCAATCGAACTTGCCCCTCTCGGCATCACTATCAACAACATCGCGCCCGGTGCGATTGAAACACCCATCAACACAAAACTTTTGAACGATCCCGTAAAGTTAAACGCGCTGCTCGACAACATTCCGCTGAAGCGTCTCGGCAAGCCCGAAGATGTGGCTTCGATGGCCGTGTTCCTGGCGTCATCCGAATCCGACTACGCGACCGGAACAACATTTTTTGTCGACGGCGGGCTGACCTGGAATTATCAGGAGCAATAAGACTCCCGGGCTTTGAGTGCGCGTTGAAATTGTTATCGGCGGTAATTCAATCAGGCCCGCGTAAGCGTGGCGGCGCGCGCCGCTTCCAATAATTTTTTCGCGTTTTCCCGGATGTCGCCTTTGCCGAATACAGCGTTGCCGGCGACCAGCAATTCAGCGCCCGCACGCACAATGTCGCCCACGGTATCGAGAGCCACGCCGCCGTCAATTTCGATTCGGAAAGATAGATCAAGCGACTCGCGAACTTCGACGAGAGTCCTGACTTTGTGGAGCGCGCCGGGAATGAATTTCTGCGCGCCAAATCCAGGATTCACGGACATGATCAAAACGTGGTGAGCCATATCCAGGACTTCATCCACCATGTGCACCGGCGTTGCAGGATTCAAGACGACGCCGGACTTGCATCCGTGTGATTCGATCAGTTGCAGGGTGCGATGAAGATGCACGCACGCTTCCTGGTGCACGGAGATCCAGCTCGCTCCAGCTTCCGCAAACGCAGGAATGAACTCATCAGGATTTTCAATCATCAGGTGGCAATCAAGGATGGCGTTGGGAAGGGCCTTCCGCAAAGACTTCACAACCAGTGGTCCAATCGTGAGATTCGGTACGAAATGTCCGTCCATCACGTCGCAATGAATCACGGTGCCGCCGCCGTCGAGCGCGGCCTTCGCGTCTTCGCCCAGCCGTGCGAAGTTTGCGGAGAGAATCGAGGGTGCCAGTTCAATGGTCATGAGCTGCGGGCTGCTCCTTCCCTTCCTCGGAGAAAACAGATTATACGCGCAAGTTCTTCGATGCTTCTTGAAAAGTGTGATTCAAACGAGAATCCGCGCATCACCATGGAATCGTACAGCGTTTCTGGCTGCTCGCGCGCGCCAGCTCGAGCAAGCGCATCACGTTTAACGCGTATTCGGGAGTTACGGCCGGACCGGCGAGTCCCAAAAGGGCGTCGCGGACATTCGCATAGTAATCGCGATAGTCGCAGGTGGCTGAAGGAATGCGCCGTTGCTCGAACGAATCTCCTTTAGGAACGGTGAGAACACCCCAATTTTCTTCCGGCTCATATCCCCAAGGTTTGCCCTCCGGAGTGTAGCCCTGCCGAAGATTCATTTCTTGCGGATCAAATGCCTGCTTCACAAAACTGCCCTGCGTGCCGAGCAAAACGAATCGTGGGCGCGGCGCGGCCGCTAGGATGCTGGATCGAAGAACCGCGCGCATGCCTCCTGAATAATGAAGCATGATGTCGAACGCATCGTCAGCAACAGCGTTTTCGCGCTCGATCCGAACATCGGCGGTTACCGCTTCCGGCAAACCGAAAAGAACCAATGCGTGATCGATCAAGTGCGGGGCGATATCAAACAGGATTCCGCTGCCGGGCCGCGTGGCTTCGCGCCAGGCGCCGGGCTTGAGCTGTGGGCGAAAACGATCATAGGCGCTTTCGAACCGGACAATGCGGCCCAGCTTGCCAGCCTCGGCAAGTTGCCGGATCGCCTGGAAATCTCCGTCATAGCGCCGATTCTGATAGACGGTGAGCAGGCGACCTGTTTCCTTCGCAAGCCGCACGAGCGAAACAGCCTCCTCCAGAGTTGTTGTAAACGGCTTATCGACGACGACGTCGCGGCCGGCTTCGAGGCATTGCCGCGCAAAGGGATAGTGCGTCTCGTTCGGAGTCGCAATTACGATCAGGCGAATCTCCGGTATCGAGATCAATTCGTCCAGGCTCCGGACGATTCGCACGTCGGGATATTTTTCCGCCGCCTCGTTGCCGTTGCGTTGCACGATGGCGGCGAGATGCAAACCAGGCACGGCGCGAATCACCGGCGCGTGAAACGCGCGTCCCGCGAGACCGAATCCCACAAGCCCGACTTCAATCATGACTATCCATCTTTCCGCAAAACTGAACGCTAAAGAGTATCGAACTTTTGAATTCCAAGCAGAGCGATTTTTCCAAAACGCGAAGTTGCTTGAAAGGTCGGTGTCCCTCAGAATGTCAGATTGCCCATGAGCGAACAAAACGCACTCGTCGCGGAAACGGGCGGTCACCGCAACCTGCTGGTCTTGCTCTTCGCAGGCTTCGTGCTGAGCGGAATAGCAACCACCATCATCGGCCCGATGCTGCCCATTTTCATCAAGAGATGGTCCCTCGACGACGGGCAGGCCGGCTTCTTTTCAACGATTCAATTCCTGGCCGCTTTGGGAGGCACTCTGGCATCCGGCGCGATTGCCACTTGGTGGGGATACCGCCCGGCCCTGGTTCTGGGTTATGCGTTCATGGGAGGAGGACTTGCGTGCCTTAACGCAACCACGCACGGCGTCGCTCTAGCCGCCACTGCGGCGTTCGGTTTGGGCTACGGGTTAACCACTCCTGGAACAAATCTGTTCGTTGCGGAATTGGGAGGAGCAGAGAGTGCATCACTCCTGAACCAGCTCAATTTTGCATGGGGCGCGGGAGCGATGATTTGTTCTCAATTGATCGCGCTAGCGCTAAAGCGCGATGGGTTGGATATCCTGCTGGCGGGCACTGCAATCTTTGGCGGAATTCTCGTACTGGGCCTGCTGTTCGTTTCCTTCGGCGCGCAGAAACAAGTAAAGAGTGCGAGTCCCGCTGAAGCAGCGGTTCCTGGAATCGGATCGGCAGTCACGATTGCAATGGCCGCCATGTTCTTAATTTATGTCGCGATGGAAAACGGCATCGGCATCTGGTCCGCAGAGTACGCCAAACGGATTGCGAACGGCATTACCGGCATGACCACGCGGGCGCCGATGTTTTTCTATGCTGGGCTCACACTCGGGCGCGCTTACGCGCCCGTTGTATTACGGCGGCAGTCGGAAAGAAAAGTAGTGCTTGGTGCTCTGAGCCTGGCGGCAGCCGCAACGGCATTGCTGGCCGCATCCGGATCGCTGTCCGTTGCCCTGGCTGCAGTCTTCCTAGCCGGACTCGGATGCGCGAGTGTCTACCCCATTTATATTGCGTGGCTATCGAAGTGGTATGGCGCGCGCGCGAAGCATGTCGGAGGCATCCTCTTTGCCTTTGCGTCACTCGGCGGAGCCATGGGGCCGTGGCTCGTCGGATTTGTCTCAAAGCATTCGGGAAGTTTACGTGTGGGATTGCTGGTGCCGCTGATCTGCGCGCTGATCATGATTAGCCTGGTTTTGCTGCTGCGTCGGCGGACGGCGGCCTGAGGTATCCTTAGGCCGTGCCGAATGCCGCATCCTCGCAACGCTCGCCCACGAACGGACTGCTGCTGGGGCTGGTGATCACGCTGGCCGCGGTTCTGGCTTACGCTTCCTACATCACCGTTCAGCTCACGGGCTTGCGAAAACTTCAGAGCGAGATGGTGGATCGCAACCGGAAAGATTCGCTTCAATTGTTGCGCGTCCAGAACGATCTCAATTCCATCGCGCTGGCCATGCGCGACATGCTGGACACCACAGAACCTTATCCTTTGACGGCGTGGACGGCCCAGTTCGAACGCATTCACCAGGATCTGGACTCCGGCTTGAAGCTGGAAGAAAGTCTGGCGGTTGCGAACCGCACGCCGGACCAGCGCCGTTATCTCTCTCAATCGATGGCGCAGTTCTGGGACGCCGTAAACCGGATGTTCGCGCTCGCACAAGGCGGCAAAGAGCCGGAAGCGCGAGAGCAGATTCGGCTCTCGCTGCAGGCGCGCCAGCAGGCGCTTAGTACGGCTGTTTCGCGGCTGCTAGTGGAAAACAACGAAGGCGAGGAGCAAGCCGCGGCGAGCATCGCCCAGATTTACAATGGCGTGCAGCGGCAACTTTATCTTTTCCTGGCAGCAACGTTGATCGCGATTGTTCTGACGAGCTTGTATCTGATTCGCAGCAACCGCCAGATTTTTGCGCGCCTCGCTGAACTTTCCGAGCAGCGCAGCGACCTGGCGCAGAAACTCATTTCCACTCAGGAATCGACACTGCGGCACATTTCACGCGAACTGCACGATGAGTTCGGCCAGGTCCTGACGGCGATCGGGTCGATGCTGGGCCGCGCAGGCAAACACGCTCCGGAAGGCTCGCCCTTGCGCGAGGATCTAAAAGAAGTGCAGGAAATCGCGCAATCGACGCTAAATAATATCCGCACGCTTTCACAGGCTCTTCATCCGGTGTTGCTCGAAGAAGCAGGCTTGGAAAGCACTCTCGACTGGTATATTCCCACAGTTGGCAGGCAAACCGGTCTTGCGCTGCATTACGAAAAGACGGGACAGCCGTTTCCCGTGGAAACCAGCGCAGGCGTGCATATTTATCGCGTGCTGCAGGAAGCGCTGAATAATGTGAGCCGTCATTCCGGGGCCGGCGATGCGTGGGTCCGGCTGAGATTCTCTCCGGATTCGCTCGAGCTTGAAGTGGAAGATCATGGCAAGGGCTTCCTGGCAGAAAAATCGCAGCGCGGGATCGGGCTGGTCGCCATGCGGGAACGCGCCGAATTAATCGGCGGCACGCTGGCGATTTCGCCCCGTCCGCAAGGCGGTACCAAGGTCCGCCTCCAGATTCCCCGGATCAAGGTGGATGCCAATGGCGCCTAAGATAACGGTTCTACTGGCGGACGATCACGCGCTGGTGCGCCGCGGATTTCGCCGGATGCTGGAAGATGACCCGGGGATCTCCGTCGTTGGAGAAGCCAGCGACGGCAGAGAAGCGGTGCGCCTGGCGTGCGAGCTGCGGCCCAGAGTCACGGTGATGGACTGCGCCATGCCGGAACTGAGCGGCATCGAAGCTACGCGAAAAATCCTGGAGAAATTCCCGGAAGCAGGAATCCTGATGTTGAGCATGCATTCCGAAGAAACCTTGGTGAGCCAGGCGCTGGAAGCGGGCGCGCGCGGCTACGTGCTGAAAAACGCCATGGACCTCGACCTGGTCAGCGCGGTCAAAAGCATCGCGGCCGGCATGACCGTGCTTGACCCGCAAGTGTCCCGCCCCGATGCGCTCAAGGGAGAGCGTGGCGGTGGATTGACTCCTCGCGAACTGGAAATCCTTCAGCACATCGTGGCCGGCAAATCGAACAAGGAAATCGCGGCGGACTTGAATCTCAGCGTGAATACCGTGGCGGTCCACCGCGCCAATATCATGGACACACTCGGGATTCACAAAACGGCAGAGCTGGTGGTCTACGCGATTCGAAACGGCCTGGTGAATTTGCCGTGAACCGGCGCGATTTTCTTGTCACAAGCATCAGCGCAGGACTAACCACGGCCGTCGCGCCAGCTTGGGCATTTGCGAATCTCGCTTCTTCCGTCGGATTCCGGCTGGCCGACGTTACAAGCGCGGCTGGAATCCAGTTCCGGCATAACAGCGGCGCCTACGGTGGCAAGCTGCTCCCGGAGACTCTGGGCTCGGGCTGCGCGTTTCTCGACTACGACAGCGACGGCTGGCAGGACATCCTTCTCGTCAACGGCATGGACTGGCCCGGCCATAAACGCGAGCGATCCACGCTGCGGCTCTATCGCAACAACCGCAACGGCACGTTTACGGACGTGACGCGCAGCGCGGGGCTCGACGTCGAGATGTACGGAATGGGCGTGGCCGTCGGTGATTACAACAACGATGGATTCCCCGACATTTTCATCACCTGTGTGGGGCAGAGCCGGCTTTTTCGCAATACCGGCAAAGGAACTTTCGTCGATGCCACGCGTTCGAGCGGCCTCTTCGGGCATCAAGGCTTTAGCACTTCGGCGCTGTGGTTCGATTACGACCGCGACGGCTTGTTGGATTTATTCGTGTGCAACTACGTGCGCTGGTCTCCTGAACACGATGTATTCTGCAGCCTCGATGGTTCGCATAAGTCGTATTGCACGCCGGAAGCGTATCGCGGAGATACTTGCTGGCTCTTCCACAATCGCGGCAACGGAACGTTCGAAGACATAACCGCAACCAGCGGCGTTTTTGACAGCAGCTCGAAATCTCTCGGCGTGGCAATGTTCGACTACGATCAAGACGGCTGGCCGGATTTGCTGGTTGCCAATGACACGCAGCCGAATAAGTTGTACCGCAACCTGCACAACGGGAAATTCAAGGATGTCGCCGTCGAGGCTGGTCTGGCGTTCAGCACGGAAGGAAAAGCACGCGCCGGCATGGGCGTGGACACGGGAGACTTCGATGGTTCCGGCAAGTCCGGTGTGGCCATCACCAACTTCGACAACGAAATGATCGGCGTGTATCGTGCTAGCGCGCCGGGAGTTTTTGACGACGTGTCCATTCCATCCGGCATCGGCGCGGCGTCGAGGAACACTCTCGGATTTGGCTGCATGTTCCTTGATGCCGATCTGGATGGCGTTCTGGACTTGGCAGTCGCCAATGGCCACATTGATGAAACGGTTAGAAACATCCGCGGAAACGTTGGTTATGCTCAACCCCCGCAACTTTTTCTGAATCAGGGCGACGGAAAATTCCACGACGTGGCTAGTCAAGTTGGCGGAGGCTTCGAATCTCCGAAGGTTGGTCGGGGCCTGGCCTTCGCAGACTTCGACCGCGACGGCGACCTGGACATCCTGATGACCACAAACAATGGCCCAGCGTATTTATACCGCAACGATCAAACTGCAAATCCTCGAAGCATTCGTTTTCATCTAAGCGGCACGAAATCGAATCGCGATGCGATTGGGGCATCGGTCCGCATTTTCCACGAGGGGCAAGTGCAAGCGAGAATCGTGCGAGGAGGCTCTAGCTATCTTTCTCAATCGGAATTGCCTGTAACCTTTGGCCTCGGTTCGCGCGATAAAATCGATCGCGTGGTCATTGATTGGCCCAGCGGTCGCACCGAGGAGTACAAAGATCTTCGCGCTGGGAAAACGTACAATTGCCTGGAGACAAAGGGGATAGATGCCCAATCCGGCTTCTAATGCTTTTACACTATTGCCAGCTTTGCGCGCATTCCTTATAAGTATGCCCACAAGCGTTATCGCCTCCAGCGTCGCCGTCATACGGCTTGCTTCGGGGCACCCCAAACTGAATTGCGGCCGGATGCGACCTAGACATCCGGCCGCTCTTTTGATAACCGCATACCGCACGCCCAGGTGGAGATGATGCAAGTTGAACGTCTAAAGCGGTGGTTATCGCGATTCCTTGTAACGCTGGGGCTTAGCGCTGTTTATCTGTACGGATGTCCCTCGGCCACGATTTCTTACTTTGTTGTGGATTTGTTCCATGTAGTGCTCGGAATCGTCTTAACGATTCTTCTCCTCTTTTTTCTTTTCCGATTGCTCCGTCAAGAGTCTCTCCTGGCTCGCCTTGGCTTGCTCTCGCTGGCTGGAGGAGCGCTCCTCGGAATCGTGTTGATCAAAATCGGTACGCCGCTTCGGCTGAAGCCTTGGCTGTACGCACACATTGCGCTGTGCGTTCTTGGCATGCTTTTTCTGGCAATGTCCTGGCTCATTTCGAAGGGCTGGCTGGGTGACAGTATTGTCCAACGCGGATTGGGATTTGCCGCGCTAACTCTTCTCACAGCGAGCATCGCGGCGGGAACATGGTGGACGCGCGAAGTCGCCTGGAAGAACGCGAATCGCATCTCCAATCCACTGATGCCGCCGGAATCCATGGATGCGGAAGGCGACGGCCCTCAGGGGAAATTCTTCCCCAGCTCCGCGCAGACCAAACATGGCGGCAACATTCCCTCGAAGTACTTCATGAAATCGGACGCTTGCCAGCGCTGCCATGCGGATATCTACAAACAGTGGGACAGCTCGATGCACCATTTCTCTTCCTTCAACAATCAGTGGTATCGCAAGAGCATCGAGTACATGCAGGAAGTCGCCGGTGTGCGTTCGTCCAAATGGTGCGCCGGCTGCCACGATCCTGCTCTGCTTTACAGCGGTTTGTTTGATACGCCCATCAAACAGATTGTTGACCGCCCGGAAGCGCGCGCCGGCCTCGGCTGCTTGATGTGCCACAGCATTGTGGAAGTGAAAAGCACCATGGGGCAGGGCGACTTTTTCCTCGAATATCCGAAACTCCATGAACTTGCTGCCAGCGAAAATCCCTTCGTTCGCAAGCTGCACGATTTCGTGGTTCGGTTGAACCCGGAGCCGCACCGCCGCACCTTTCTGAAGCCGTTTATGCGTGCAGATACGGCCGAGTTTTGTTCTTCGTGCCACAAGGTTCATCTGGACGTGCCCGTGAATCACTACCGCTGGATTCGCGGCTTCAACGAGTACGACAACTGGCAGGCCAGTGGCGTTTCCGGGCAGGGCGCGCGCGCATTTTATTACCCGAAGACGCCGATGAATTGCGCCGATTGCCATATGCCGCAAGTGCCTTCGGGCGATGATGGCAACATCAAAGGACTCGTGCATTCGCATCGCTTCCCCGGGGCGAACACGGCAGTGCCCACGGCGAATCAGGACCAGGCCCAATTCGAATTCGCCAAAAAATTCCTGCAGGACAAGCAACTAAGCGTTGATATTTTCGCCGTTTCGCCGGCAGGCAAAGAAACGAACGCCCCAGCCCGCAGCGAAATGGGAAAGCCGGAGCTTTCCACTACGTTCGCGGTTGGCGAAGAATCCGATATTTCACTGCCGAAAGGCCCGGCCGGAGAAGTACGTCCCATCACCGCCCCCATCGATCGCACCGATGCGGCCGTACGGCGCGGCGATGATGCTCGCGTCGACGTCGTGGTGCGCACGCGAAAGGTCGGGCACTTCTTCCCGGGCGGCACGGTGGACGCTTTCGATGTATGGCTCGAACTGCAGGCCACGGATGAAAAAGGTCAAATGCTTTTCTGGAGCGG
>WNFR01013294.1_pt1 | contig 12255 bp, 12 predicted proteins | sample 5400221 | NCBI WGS metagenome assembly WNFR01 (sample SAMN13153357, study PRJNA577476) | soil metagenome | isolation source: 40 cm soil under Madrone tree | place: USA:California | collected 2016-06-14 | reverse complement strand
GAAAAGTTTGCGCCGGCGTCGGTCCATGTGGCGGCGGGAGTCCATCCCGATCCGCGCGCCAAGGCCGCAAAGTATTCGAGCGTGTATTTATAGCTGTTCTCGGTGTGAATCGTCTCTCCCGTGCGGAATTCGACGGTGCGTCCGGCCACGCTGACCTTCTGACGCTTCTTGCTGACGAGATGCATCTCGATGCGGTGGCGCTCGCGATTGTAGAAAGCGCGGTGGCCGAAGTTTTCGAGTTCGAAATCGCCGTTGAGCTCGCGATTGATCCGCGCGAGCAGATTGAGATTGAACTTTGCGGTCAGGCCGGCTGCGTCATTGTAAGCGGCATTGAGGATGCCGGCGTCTTTCACCAGGTCGACCCCGATGATCAACGCGGCGCCGCGTCCCAGCATGCGCCCGGCGTGGCGCAGGAACGAGGAGGCTTCATGCGGCTCGAAATTTCCGATGGTCGATCCGGGAAAGAATCCGGTATGAGCCATTCCCGCGGCCGCGGCCGGCAATGAGAACGGCTGGGTGAAATCGGCCTCGACCGCGAGCACCGCAAGGCGCGGATAATCACGTCGAAGCGCTTCCGCCTCCTGGACCAGCATCTGGGAGGAAATGTCGACCGGCACATAGGCCGCGATCGTCGGCGCCGCTGCCAGCAGGATCCTCACCTTCCTGCTCGAGCCGCTGCCGAATTCGATCAACGCCGAGTCCGCGGGAAAAAAGCGCGCGATCTCAGGCGCCCGCTCGCCCAGGATCTGCAGCTCGCAACGCGTCAGATAATACTCCGGCGATGCGGTGATATCCTCGAACAGTTGCGCGCCGATCTCGTCGTAGAAGTATTTCGGGGGAAGCTGCTTGGGCCGCGCCGTCAAGCCGGCAATGACGTCGTGCGCAAACGAGGAACCCGCCTCGGCGGGTTCGTAGGCAAGAGCGGCCTGGATCGGCGCAGCCATCATCAACTCCGGTCGTGGCGCGTCGGCACGCGCATTCATCCCACATAGTCCAGAAGCCTGAGCCCGCTGAACTGCCAGCGCGCCGACGGATAGAAGAAATTGCGATAGCTCGCGCGCCCATGGCCGGCGGGCGTCGCGTGCGAGCTTCCACGCAAGACCATTTGGTTGATCATGAACTTGCCGTTGTACTCCCCGAGCGCGCCGTCCGCCGCGCGGTAGCCCGGATAGGGCAAGTAAGCGCTGCGCGTCCACTGCCACACCGTGCCGAAGGCGTCATCGAGAAGATTTGCGCGCGCCGCCACTTCCCATTCCGCCTCGGTCGGCAAATGCTTGCCGGCCCAGCGCGCGAAGGCGTCGGCCTCGTAGTAGCTCACATGCGCAACCGGCGCGTCCGGATCGACCGGGCGCAGCCCGCCAAGCGTAAGCGAGTACCACGAACACCCGGTGCGCCGGCCGCTCGTTGTCGAAACAATAGCCCTCGCCCTCAAAGCCGATACCGTGGATGCCGGACGGCAACGCGACAAATTCGCCTGACGAGGACGACGCAGGCGGTGGACGCCAATCGGCGTCGTAGCTGGGCGCCGCCGGGTTCTGCGCGAAGGCGTGCAGAATGTCGGTGAGGAGCAACTCTTGATGTTGCTGCTCGTGATGGAGGCCGATCTCGAGAATGCGTGCGACCTCGGCCAATTGCGCCTCGTCGGCGCCGGCGAGCAGGCGTTCTATTCCCTCGTCGACATGGGCGCGAAACGCGGCGACCTGTTCGCAATCCGGCCGCGTGACGAGCCCGCGCTTGGGCCGCGCGTGGCGCGGCCCAGCCGCCACATAGTACGAGTTGAAGAGATAGGCGAACCGCTCATCGAAGACGCGATAGCCGGCAAGATGCGGCCGCAAGAGAAACTGCTCGAAGAACCAGGCCGTATGCGCGCGGTGCCACTTGGTCGGGCTCGCATCGGGCATCGACTGCACCACCTGATCCTCGGCGCTCAAGGGCGCGGCGCGGCGTTCCGTTTCCGCGCGCACCGCGCGGAACGCATCGCGCCAGGTGATCCGAGGATCGGTCGGCGTGGCTCGTGGGATCGTTTCGGTATCGCCTTCGTCGCGGCGGCGACGAAGGACGGGTGACGAGGTCGCGGGCGGCATGCCCATTCCCGGGTTGGCGAAATCGAGAGGCGTCAGGTGACAGGAAACCGCTTGGAGGTATCGATTGTTCCTTCATTATACGTGAATGGGGAAAGCTGGGTTGCCGCTCGCGGATATTTTATGGGACGTGAGCCGGTCACAACGGCTGCGGGGGAAAAGTAAGACTTTCCATGAGCTTACGGCGTGGAGCCGGGTCTGGATCGCAGTCGCGCGCCCCTGCGGTGGAGGCGCGCGCTTACTTCGCCGCGCTTGCACCCGCCGCCGCCGCCAAGCCGTCTTGCTGGCCGGTGCCGCCGCTCGCCCCGATCGCGCCGATGATCTTGCCGTTGACCACAATCGGAACGCCGCCCTCGGACGCCACCGGTTTTTCCGGAAAGGTCATGAACGCGGTATTGCCCGCGGCGTACTGATCCGCGAACGCTTTGCTCGGACGACGGAACAGCACCGAGGTGCGCGCCTTGCCCTGGGAAATCTCGACCGACGCCAGCTGCGTGCCGTCCATCTTCTCGAAATAGACGAGTTCGCCCGCCGGTCCCACGATCGCGAGCGCCATGCGCCAATTGTTTTTCTTGGCCTCGGCAAGCGCGGCGGCGGCGACGGTCTTGGCCTGCTCATTGGTGATGGGCGGCCCATAGTCGGCGGGCGGCCCGGAAGGAGCGGCCGGGGCGGGAGACGGCGCCGGTTGCTGCGCCAGCGCGGTGCCGCCGAGCGCCAGCGTCGAGCCGATGCTGAGCGCGATCAAGACATCAAGTCGCATGGTCCTCTCTCCAGCTGGATTACCGCGGCGCTGCCACGCCGTCTTGCTAATCGGTGCCGCCGCCGCTCGCCCCGATCGCGCCGATGATCTTGCCGTTCACGATGATCGGAACGCCGCCTTCGGATGCAACAGGTTTTTCCGGAAAGGTCGTGAATGCCCTATTGCCCGCGGCATACTGATCCGCGAACACTTTGCTCGGACGACGGAACAGCACGGCGGTGCGCGCCTTGCCCTGGGCGATCTCGACCGACGCCAGCTGGGTGCCGTCCATCTTCTCGAAATAGACGAGTTCGCCGGCCGGTCCCACGATCGCGAACGCCATCGGCGAATTGTTTTTCTTGGCCTCCGCAAGCGCGGCGGCCGCAACCGTCTTTGCCTGCTCATTGGTGATGGGCGGGCCATAGTCGGCGGGCGGCGCAGGGGGAGGCACCGGTTGCTGCGCCAGCGCCGAGCCGCCGAGCGCCAGCGCCGAGGCCATGCCGAGCGCGATCAAGACATCAAGTCGCATGGTCCTGTCTCTCCACCTGCATTATCGCGGCGTCATGATGTTGTCGAAAATTGGTCGTCTCTAGACCACGCGCCGACAATTCATACTAAGCTCCACTCTTTCAGGCGAGCCCTCGATCAGAATAGGCGAGTTGCCATTGCACGAGCAAGAAGCGCCCTGCGCACGAGCAAGAAGTGCCCTGCCGAAGCTCGGCGTCGGGAATCGGGCAGCGCGCCCGCAAAGCATGATGGAACCAACGCGGACAGTGACGATGCAAGCGATACGACAAACTTGGGCTGTGCTGGCGGTGCTGCTGATGGGGGCCCCGACGGGGGCCTTCGCCCAAGCGAACTGCCGCAACACCGCTCCCTTCGAGCCTTGGCTCGCCGACTTCAAGAAAGAAGCGGCCGCCAAGGGCATTTCGCAGGCCACCATCGCGGCGGCTTCTCCCTACCTGGTGCTCGATCAGCGCATCATCAATATCGACCGCGGGCAACGCTTCTTCGCCCAGAACTTCCTCGAAATTTCCGACAAGATGCTGGCCGGCGGACGCCTGCCCAACGGCGCCGCGCAAATGAAGAAGCACCAAGCGACCTTTGCGCGCGAGGAAAAGGACTTCGGCGTGCCGGCCTCCGTCATCAGCGCCTTCTGGGGGCTGGAAAGCGATTTCGGTGCCGGCCAGGGCAAGGATCAGGCGATCAAATCGCTTGTCACCCTCGCCTATGACTGCCGCCGTCCGGAGATGTTCCGCGGGCACCTGTTCGATGCGCTGCGCTTGATCGAACGCGGCGACCTGCGCGCCGACGAAATGATCGGCTCCTGGGCCGGCGAGCTCGGACAGACGCAGATGATGCCGTCCGAATACATGGCGCACGCCATCGACTACGACGGCGACGGCAAACGCAACCTGATCAAGAGCGCGGCCGACGTGATCGGCTCGAGCGGAAAATATCTCGTGCATCTCGGCTGGAAGCGCGGCGAGCCTTGGCTGCAGGAGGTGCGCGTGCCCGCGAACTTGCCGTGGAAGGAGGCCGACCTTTCGATCCAACATCCGCGCTCGCAGTGGGCGGCCTGGGGCGTGACGGGCGCCGACGGCAAGCCGCTGCCGAACGACAACATGCCGGCGTCGGTGGTGCTGCCCTTGGGACGGTTCGGGCCCACCTTCCTCGCCTACGACAATTTCCAGGCCTATCTGAAGTGGAACCAATCGCTCAACTATTCCTTGACGGCCGCCTACTACGCCACGCGCCTCGACGGCGCGCCGCCCATGAACCGGGGCAGCCCGAACATTCCGAAAATCACTTTCGAGGAAACGCGCGAACTGCAGCAGCTTCTGGAAAAGCGCGGCTACGACGTCGGCCGCGTCGACGGCGTGCTCGGCCTCAAGAGTCGCGTCGCCATCCGCGACACGCAGATCAAGTTCGGCCTGCCGGCCGATGGCTGGCCGACAGCGGAGCTGCTCGCACGGCTGCGCACCGGAAGGTAAATTGCGTGTCGTCGGCGGTTAGCCGACGATATTGAGCAGCGTGCCGAAAAAGCCCCTCCTATCACGCACAGCTGCCACGTTGCGGCGCAGCCACGCATCGAGACCGAGGCTGCGACCGGCGGCATGCAGCGCAAAGAAAAACATCACCATCGCAAGGAATATGTACTCCCACGGCCACTCGGCGGGACTGCCGGGCCGGTAAATGCCGAGCCACAGGTGCAGCAAGAATATGATGCCCAGCACGCCGATCAGGCGCACGCCGAACCCGAGGATGAGCGACACGGCAAAGGTGAACTCGGCAAGAAAGATGATGGGATTGAGGATATAGAGATAGGGAAGATAGACCTCGGTGACCAGCTCGCGATGAAACGCGAAGGCAGCGCGCTCGCCCATCTGTTCGACCCAGTATTGCAAGCCGCCCGAGACCGGCAGCGGCAGCTTCCAGAGCATTCCCTGAAACCACATTCCCCCGATGAGCACCCGAACGAACCACGTGCCGAGGTGCGACCCTGTGCGCTGGGAAGGGTCCTCCTGCCAGTTCTTGATGGCGATCACGACGCTCGCGACGATGAGCGCCAAGAACAGTGCCACGAAAAGATACTTCCAAACGCCGAGGGCGTTGTGATCATCGGTGTTTCCGATCACGAAATTCCAGAAATCAGAGAACGGATTTGGCAGATTTGGCATGGGACGCCTCCAGCGATGAGACCTCGGCGCGGGCGCCTTCGCGCGCAGGCGCGGGGATTTGTGCACCACGGCGCCGTTTGAGCTTCAGCTTAACTCGTCTCGTCCTTTGCTCGCACCCAACTATGCTTGCCCTGGCGCGTACTGTGAGCTTTGGGCGTTACCAACGGCAATTGCGGACAGCGCGAGGGCGCTCGTGGGCTGCGCGAACTCTCTTCGTACACTCTAACGTGATCGTTGCGGCGTTTGGGCTGCTGGTCTGATTGGAGCCCCACCGCTAAGTTCATCGGCAGCGAGAATGACCGAAGGCACGGCTTCGTCAAGCGTCTAGCATGAGGGGGCGTAACGACGATGGTCATTTCTGCATCACAATCCCGCGACAGCTCGACCGAGACGACTGAGCGCCGATTTGCACTCGGCGTCGGGCTTACCAACGAATGCAATCTGGCGTGCGCGTTCTGTTATCGCGATCCGACCAGTCTCGACCGCTTATCGCTCGCGCAGGTCCGCGCGGTGATGAAGAGCTTACCGGTGCGTTCGGTCAATCTCGGCACCGGTGAGAACGGCATGCATCCGGACTTTGCCGAGTTCGTAAGCTATTTGCGCTCCGAGCCGATCAAGCTGACGATCACGTCAAACGGCTATTCGATCGAGGCGCTGGACGACACCGAGGTGACCGCCTTTCACGATATCGAGTTCTCGCTCGACTATCCGACCGAGGCCGAGCAGGACCAGCAACGTGGTTCTGGAAACTGGAGCCTCATCCATCAACAAGCCGCACGCTGCCGTGACTTGGGCGTATCGGTCACCTTCATTGCCGTCATGATGCGATCGAATTTCGATCGCGTTGCCGACATCGCCGAAATTGTCAAAACGTATGATGCGCCCTTGCGCATCAATGTCTATCAATCCGTACGTTCCGACGCGTTCGCACTCACGTATGATGAATATTGGCAGGGATTTGAGGCACTATTTGCCCGTACCGACGCGATCGCGATCGGAGAGCCGCTGGTGCGTGCGATGGCGGGCCTGCCGGCACGCCGCGGCGGCTGCGGGGCCGCGACGGTACGGGTGACGCCGCGTGCGACGGTGCAGCCGTGCGTTTATTGGCCGGGCGGCGGCGCGCCGCTCGATCTTTTGCTCGACGTCGGTCCCGACATCACGAATACCGATCCATTTGCTCAGGCGCGCGGGGTGCCGTCCGCCTGCAAGGGTTGCAGCTATGTCGGGACCTGCGGTGGAGGATGCGCTGGGCGGCGTCGCCTGCTGCACGCCCTCGACGAGCCTGATCCCTACTGTCCGGTCGTCCGCGGCGACTGCCGCAAGCTGAAGGTGCAGATGGCGAGGAGCCGCGAACTTCCCAAGCTCGAAAGCGCCTGCACGACGATCGTGACGGCACGTTGAACGAATGAGGAATGCCCCATGCCCAATAGCCGCAATTATACGAGGCGGCGAGTTCTGAGCATCGCGATCGCGACGGCGGCAAGCCCGGCCAGCGTTCTCAGTCTTGATGCCGGCGGCCTGTCGGACCGCAGGATTGTCGCGGAGTCGCGGTTCGACGTCACGAGTGCTCCCCTGCAGGCCGAGGTGGTACAGCTAGTGGTGGACTTTCCTCCCGGCGCGTGGACCTCCTGGCACACGCATGGGGGTCAGGCGATCAATCTTGTGCTCGAAGGCGAGATCACCCTGCGACACGCCGGCATGGAACATCCCCATCGAGCCGGACAGGCTTGGACCGACAGTTCCGGCGAAGTTCACGCCGCCGGCAATACCGGGCGGGGCAAGGCTCGCCTCCTGACCAATTTTCTGTTGCCTCCGGGGTGCACCCAAACCACGGCGGTGCAGGAGTCCCCATTCGAGCCGGCGATCGCGTACGAAGTGAGGTTTCCTCTGTCCGCTCTGCCTGCAGAAACGGAGATCGCGCAGCAGGTGGCCGACCTCGCTTCCGGCTGGCGCGCGCAACGCGCGTCCGTCGGCTTTACGGCAAACATCGTCATAGCTGGAGAAGTCACCTACCAGATCGGCGGCGAGCGCAAGGTCTACCAGGCGGGGGAGGCTTGGTCGGCGCCCGCTGGCACCCTGGTTGGCGAGGAGAACAGGTCGGCGGGCACGGCCCGCGTCTTCACCACCTATTTGTTGCCGAGAGGCACTGGCCGGTAGCGAGGCTTGCCGATTTGCGGCGCTGCGGAGCAAGCAATCATGCCGGCGGCCTATCGGGCCCGTTCATAGCGCGCAGGTACGAAATCCGGCGATGACGTCGTTGCGCTCGGGCGTGAAGAAGTTGCGGTAGAGCGGACGCGCGATGCGTGCACTCGTGGCGAAGCTTCCCCCGCGCAACACCTTGCGCGTGTTGAACCACGGCTGCGAATAATCTTCGTATGGGTCCGCGGCGAAGCCGGCGAACGGCACGAAATCCGAGGCCGTCCATTCCCACACGTTGCCGATCATCTGCCGGCATCCGAAGGCGCTGTCGCCCGCGGCGCAAGCCGCGACCTCGAGCGGATCGCCGAAGGCGAAATCGAGGTTGGCGTGTTCGCGGCTCGGCGCCGCATCGCCCCAGGGCCAGCGACGCTTGCAGTCGGCCAAGCGGGAGCCGTCCGGGCTCGCTTCGCCGACGGCCGCGGCTTCCCATTCGGCCTCGGTCGGAAGTCTGCGCTTGGCCCAGTTGCACCAGGCTTGCGCCTCATACCAATTGACGAACGGCACCGGCGCGTGCGGCGGGAGTTGCTCGACTTTGTCGTAGCGGCGCCACGTCCAGCTGCCGCCGTCATTCTTGAGCCAGTAGACCGGCTTCTCGGCCGCTACGCGCTCGCGCCAGGCCCAGCCCGCCGCGCTCCAGAATTCCCGTCGGCGATAACCGCCGTCGTCGACGAACGCGGCGAACTCGGCATTCGTAACCGGGGCCTTGGCAATCCGGAACGGCGCGATGTCGACCTCGTGCGCCCACTTCTCGTTGTCGAAAATGAAGCCATCGGCGGCGGTCGAGCCGAGCCGCCAGCGCCCGCCGGGCACCTCGACGTCGCCTCTCCATGCCCCGGCGCGATGACTTGCCGGATCGCCAAGACGTTCGGGTCGCGCGTATCCGAGCGTCTGTCGCGTATAGACGAGCGCTTCGACGTGCATATCCTCGTGCCGGATCGAGAGGTCGTAGAAATAACAGGCCGGGAGCTCGATTCCGCCGCCGAGGCGGTCAAGCTGCCGCCCCAGCACATCCGCCATGTACCCGAACACGCCGTTGCGGTCGGGTAAGTCCAGGTCCCAGCGGGTTGCGTGGGCGACCGTGCTCGAATTCCACAGGCGGTCCGCGCGATCGAGAATCGGCGCTTCGCCGTGAGCGTGACGCAGCGTCCAGTATTCGTGGAACCAGCCGACGTGCCCGATCTCCCAAAGTATGGGATTGACGATCGGCAGCATCGGTCCCATCAACTGCCGCATCGACAGATCGTCCGTCACGCGCCGGGTGCACGTGCGTATATTGCAAAGCTGGGCCGCCAGTTCGTCGGCTGTGGCGGCGCTCGTCGGCCGATATACCAGGTCTTCGTTCATGAAGATCGTTGTTATCACACCAGCTCGTTCGTCGTCACGGTCCGGAAACCAGACCACCAGCACGCGCTGGACGCGGATCTTGCGCGAGCTTGGCCATCGCGTTCACACTGCCTCCCGATATAATGGAGCGGCCGCAGACCTGATGATTGCCATCCACGCGTGGCGCAGCTCGGCCAGCATTCGGAAGTTTCGCGAGCTTTACCCTGATCGGCCGCTGATCGTGGCTTTGAGCGGCACCGACGTCTACGATTATATCGATCGCGACCCAACGCCGACGCTGCGCTCTCTCGCGTGCGCCGATCGGCCCGTGCGCGGGCCATGGTTCTGTCGTCGCTGCGCGAAGTAAAGGATCCATTCCGCGCCGCCAAGGCCGCGCGACGCTTGCCGGCAAGCTCGCGGATTCGCATCGTGCATCTCGGAGCCGCCGAGACGCCGCGATGGGCGGCAACGGCGAAGGCCGAGATGGCGGCCAATCCACGCTACGTCTGGCGCGGCGACAGGCCGCGCCCGGAGGTGCGACGTCTGCTAGCCCGTGCGCGGGCCATGGTTCTGTCGTCGCTGAGCGAAGGGGGAGCGAACGTCATGTCCGAAGCCGTCGCCGCCCGCGTTCCGGTGCTGTCCACGCGCATCGACGGTTCGATTGGCCTGCTTGGACGCGATTACCCGGGCTACTTTCCGATCGGTGATACCGAAGCGCTGGCGCGGCTGCTCAACCGGATCGAGACCGACGCCGCGTTCCTCGAGCGCTTGCAACGCGCGATCGCGCGGCGCGCCCATCTGTTTCGGCCCGCGCGCGAGAAGGCCGCGTGGAAAAAGTTGATCGACGAGACCCTGGCAAAATCTCCATCGCCCCAGCGCCGGAACCGGCAAGCGGATAGGTTGGGAAGTGACAGGCTGCAACGGACCTGACAAACATGTGATGCGATTTCGGCCCGATTTTGAACTTCCGTCGGGTCGAGCAGGTTTATCAATGATCTTGGTCACGACCAAAGGGAGCTGTCGATGAAATGGGCTATGGCAGCGTTGGCGCTTGCGACTTCTTTGTTCAGCGGCGCGGCTTTGTCGCAAGACAAACCGGTCTTTGTGTTCACGGCGATACCCGACCAAGATGAAACTCGACTCGTCGAACGCTTCACGCGGGTCGCCGAATATCTCCAGAGCAAGCTTGGCGTGCCGGTGAAATACCTGCCGGTGAAGAGCTATCCCGCTGCCGTGACTGCGTTCACCAACGGCCAGGTGCAATTGGCTTGGTTCGGCGGTTTCACCGGCGTGCAGGCTCGCCGCCAGGTGCCGGGCTCGGAGGCGATCGCGCAAGGCGCGGAAGACGTGGCATTCAAGTCGTTCATCATCGCCAACACCAAGACCGGCCTCGTCCCATCCAAGGAGTTTCCGAAGGAGATCGCGGGCAAATCGTTCACCTTCGGATCGCGCGCCTCGACCTCCGGTCGGTTGATGCCGGAGTATTTCATCCGCAATGCGTTCGGGCGCGGTCCCGACGAAGTCTTTGCGCGCGTCGGGTTTTCCGGCGATCACAGTCGGACGATCCAGCTAGTGCAGTCCGGCGCCTTCGAGGTCGGCGTGCTCGACTTCACCGTTTGGGAACTCGACAAGCGCGCCGGCAAGATCGATCCGGCGCAGGTCATCGTGATCTGGGAGACGCCGACCTTTCCCGACTACCAATGGACGGTTCGGGGCGATGTCGACAAGACGTACGGCGCGGGGTTCAAGGAGAAGCTGCGCGCGGCGTTGCTCGCCATCGACGATAAGGCTATCCTCGATCAATTCGCTCGCTCGAAGTTCATCCCTGCCAAGAATTCCGACTACGATCCCATTGAGGAGGTCGGCAAGGTTACCAACCTCCTGAACTGAAGCACTCGCCGTGCCGGCATTGGTCGAATTGTGCAAGGCGTCGGCCGGCTACGCCGGCCGCGCCGTGCTGTACGACGTCGACCTGACGATCAGCGTGGGCGAGCGTGTCGCGATCATGGGCAGATCCGGCGCCGGCAAGTCGACGCTGCTCAACCTGCTTCACTCCCGGCTCGTCGATAAAGTCGCGTTGATCCCGCAGGCGGCGGCGCTGGTAAAGACGCTATCGGTCTTCCACAACGTCTATATGGGCCGGCTCGATCGACACTCGACTTGGCACAATCTGCGTAATTTGGTGTGGCCGGCGAGGCGCGATGTCGCCGAGGTCGAAGGCACGCTCGAACTCGTGGGGCTCGCCGACAAGTTGTTCGAGCAAGCAGGGACGCTGTCCGGCGGCCAACAGCAGCGCGCTTCGGTCGCCCGTGCTCTCTACAACGAGCGCTCGATCGTGATCGCCGACGAGCCGGTGTCGGCGCTCGACCGTCGCCAGGGCGCGGATATTCTCGGCAAGCTGTGCGCGCGCCACGACACCGCGATCTTCGCCATGCACGATATTTCCCTTGCGCTCGCCCATGCCGATCGCGTCGTCGTGATCGAGGACGGGCGCATCGTGCTCGACGCACCGGCGCGCACGGTCGCCGCAGCCGACCTTATCCCGTATTACGGCGGATGATCCCGAAGGCCATGCCGACACGGAGCCCCGCACTCTCGCAGCTCGGTTATCGATCCGTGAGCTGGCTGTTCCTGCTGATCGCCGCGGTCGCGCTCGTGCTATCCGACCTTGCGGTGAGCGCGCTCAACCCGTGGGCCGAGATGCGGCGTCTCGCGGCCGGCCTGATCCGGCCGGACTTTTTCTCCATCGAGATGATGAGTGTGGTGTGGACCGTCGCGTTCGCCGTGGTCGGCGTCGCGATTGGAGCGAGCGCCGGGCTTCTGCTGGCGCTGGTATTCGCACGGTTGCGCGCCGTAAGGCTTCTCTGCGCGTTCCTGCGCTCGGTGCACGAGATGTTTTGGGCATTGCTGTTGATCCAAATCGCGGGGCTGTCGGCAACCACGGGCATTCTTGCCGTCGCCATTCCGTATTCCGGGATCTTCGCAAAAGTATTCGCGGAGATGATCGAAGAGGCCGACCTGTCGGCCGAACGCGTGTTGCCGGCGGGAACGTCGACCATTGCCCGCTTCGCCTATGCGCGTATCCCGGAGCTCGCGCCGCAATTCTGGACCTACACGCTCTATCGGCTCGAATGCGGCATGCGCTCGACCCTGGTGCTGGGCTTCATCGGTCTACCGACCATCGGCTTTCATCTCGATTCCTTCTTCAAGCAGGGCCACTACCGCGAGGCGG
>WNFR01013057.1_pt1 | contig 12256 bp, 8 predicted proteins | sample 5400221 | NCBI WGS metagenome assembly WNFR01 (sample SAMN13153357, study PRJNA577476) | soil metagenome | isolation source: 40 cm soil under Madrone tree | place: USA:California | collected 2016-06-14 | reverse complement strand
ATCTACGGCGAAGGTCCGACAAAAATCGTGGAAGGCGCGTTCCACGATACCGACGCGCAACCGTTCACCGCGCGCGATTTTCGTTTCACCACGAAAAATGGCGCGCTTTTCGCGTGCGAGCTTGGCTGGCCATCCGGCGGAGAGGCGGTGATTCACTCGCTAGCCGAAGGTCAGCTCGCGGGCCAAAAGATTGCCTCGGTCTCGCTATTGGGATCGCCCTCGCCACTCACGTTCGCGGTGCAGCAGGATGGCTTGCACATCCGCCTGCCCGCTCAACCACCCGGCAAATTCGCATACTGCTTCAAAATCTCATTTTAGCCAGCGTATCCACAAACTTTTTTGGGGATACCCGATTCTTTGCCCGCAAGAGCGCAGTAACCCATCCCTCAAAATCTTCTCTTCCACCGGAGTCTCTTCATGGCTATAATAGCCATGAAGAGGGAAACATGCGCACTGTAAATGTGGCAGAACTGAAGAATCGGCTGAGCAAATATCTGACCTTCGTGAAGGCGGGTCAAGAAGTGGTGATTCGCGATCGGAATCTGCCGGTGGCGAAGCTCATTCCGTTCTCCGCGGGCGACGCGAACGATCAGGAGCTCTTGCTCGTGGCTGCCGGAAAACTGCGCTTGCCCTCCGTACGGCTCGACATCAAGGAACTCTTGAAGATCCGAACTGGCACGGTTTCGGGGAACAAAGCGATTCGAGCGCTTCAGGCTGATCGAGACGCCTAGTCGTGAAGAAAACGGCCGCATTCTGGGATGCCAGCGCGCTCGTGCCTCTGTGCGTTCGGGAGGCCGCCACTCGCCATGCGCAGACGCAGTTCAGGCGATTCCAGCCGGTGGTTTGGTGGGGGAGCCTGGTAGAGATCCACGGCGCGATTTGCCGTCTGCATCGCGAAAGGGAGATAACAGATTCCGGCAAGGCAGGCGCACTGGCGCGCTTGCAGTTACTGAGCCGCAGTTGGGGAGAAATTCTTCCGAGCGATGAAATTCGTGAATTGGCAATGGAGGCCTTGGATAAATATTTTTTGCGGGCGGCGGATAGCTTTCAGATGGCTGCCGCGTTAATTTGGTGCGAAGAGCGTTCTTCAAGAAGGAGTTTCGTTTGCGCCGACCAGCGATTGGCGAAGGCCGCAGGTGCAGCGGGATTCTCTGTCATTGGACTCCCGACCGCCGCGCCTTGATTGTCACCTTGCATCGGCCGCATCGTATCTATGCAAGCATTGAGTAGCGCGTCTCGCAGCGATTGAACACAGCGAAAGGAGCGCAGCGTTACTTCTTCACCGGTGGCGTAACGGTAGGCGTTGCTTGCGGCGGTGGTCCGGGAGGCGAAGACAAGTAAGCCTTTACCGCCGGCGAAATCTTGTCCGCGTTGGCCAGCAGCACGCTGACCTGCCAAAGCTGTGTATCGTTCAGCGCCTTCTGAAAGCCGGGCATGCCGGTCAGGCGAATGCCGTTCTTGGCTTTCCAGTATGTTTCCCACGCAGGATCGTCTGTAACACCCGTTCCGTGGAAAAGCTCCGGGGGCTTGGGGAACATGCCTTGTCCGATGGGGCTTTGCGGTTCTCCCGGCAATCCGTGGCAGAGCGCGCAGTTCTGCTTGTACACATCGGCTCCACCAAGATAGGTCGCCTCGGTGAGAGGAACCGGCGCCGGATCGGTGTGGGGATCTTTGCCGATCCGAGCGTTCAATGCGCCGTGGGCGAGCTTCTTCTCAAACAACAAAGGTGGATCCGCCACCGCAACCGGCGCCCATCCCTTGGTGAAGTAAACCCAAAGGCCTGCCGCCACCAACAGCACGCCAACCAGTATCCCGATCACGAAGGCTTTGAGCATGATCCGCTATTCTCCCATTTCAATGTCGCTACCGGCCTGGCGCCAGGTCGAGTTTCTCACTCGCTTCGCAAGGGAGGTGCCGAACGCGCGCGATAGTGTACTGTCCGGCAGCTGTTTGTGCACGCGGATTTGTGCACCGAAAACTGTGGAAGGGTTACAATGGCATTCGTAACCTTTTGTGGCCTTAGGCCGTCCTATTCTAAGAATGAGCAGGGTTTTCCGATAGGCGTTGCCCGGTCACCTGGAGCGCGTAGCGTCTCCCCCGATTGTCTTGCCAGTGGCAGAGTTGCTCGCATAACCATGCAACAGGAGCGTATGAATGGGCCATTTGAGCGCTAATTCAGCCGGGCCAAAGCCCTCCGGCGAAGGGCCTGCGCAGCGCGAGCCTCAGTCGAAGAGCCATCGTTGGCTATGGATCCTTGCTTTGGCCGTTCTCGTCGGCGGGGGCATTTGGTATTTCCGCGGATCGCGCTCGAGCACCGAAGCGCAAGGCCCCGCGGCGCCAGGCGGAATCAGCAAGGGGCAGGGCCGCCAGGGAGCGGGCGCTGGCGGATTTGTCGTCCCAGTCGTTGTGACCACCGCGCAGCGCGGCGACCTCCCCGTGTACTTCGACGGACTCGGGACGGCCACCGCATTTAACACCGTGACGCTGCACAGCCGCGTGGACGGGCAAATCACAAAAATTAATTTCCAGGAAGGCCAATTCGTTCACCAGGGCGAAAGCCTGTTGGAAATCGATCCGCGTCCCTATCAGGTCCAGCTTGAGCAAGCGGAAGGGCAGCTTGCCAAGGATCAAGCACAGCTCCGCGACGTGCAAGTGAACTACGAGCGCTACCAGCTTCTGTTCAAAGAGGGCGTGATCCCCAAGCAGCAGCTCGATACGCAGGGATCGCAGGTGGGGCAATTTGAAGGCGCGATCAAGGCAGACCAAGGCACGATTGACAGCGCGAAGCTGCAACTGGTGTATTCGCGTGTTACCGCGCCGATCAGCGGACGCATTGGGTTGCGCCTGGTCGATATCGGGAACATTGTTCACGCCACCGATAGCAACGGACTGCTGGTCATCACGCAGTTGCAGCCCATCGCGGTAATCTTTTCTTTGCCGCAGGATCAACTTCCCCAGGTTGCCACCAAGCTCCGGAATGGCGAGCAACTGATCGTCGATGCCTATGACCGCGACGACACGAGCAAGATCGAAGCGGGCAAGCTGCTGACTATTGACAATCAGATTGACACCACCACCGGCACATACAAATTGAAAGCCGTTTTCAACAACGATCGAAACCTCCTGTTCCCCAATCAATTCGTGAATATGCACCTGCTTGCTGACGTGAAGAAGGATTTGCTGATCGTGCCCGCTTCGGCCATCCAGCGCGGGCCGCAGGGCACCTACGTGTATGTGGTGCAGAGCGGCAACACCGCCAAAATCCAAACCGTTACGATCGCGCAAACGACAGCCAACACCGTCGGGCTAAGCGCGGGATTAAATGCCGGCGACGTCGTGGTTGTCGACGGGCAAGACAAGCTGCAAGACGGCAGCCAGGTCAACCCCAGCCCCGCACCGGCGGCCGCGCCAAACCCGCAGAACGCCAACGCAGGGCAGCAGCCCTCGCCGCAGCAGGGCAAGACGCAAAGCGGCGCACGGCAACGTACTGACGCTCCGCAGCAGGGCCACTCTTCAGGGAAGGCTCAATGAGTCCATCCAGGCCGTTTATTTTGCGGCCGGTCGCCACCACATTGCTGATGGTGGGGATTTTGCTGGTGGGCTTTGTCGCCTACCGGCAACTGCCCGTTTCCGCTCTGCCGCAAGTCGACTACCCCACCATCCAGGTACAAACGTTTTATCCCGGAGCCAGCCCGGACGTGATGGCGTCTTCGGTGACCGCCCCTCTGGAGCGGCAGTTTGGGCAAGTGCCCGGGCTGAACCAAATGACCTCGACGAGCTCCTACGGCAGCTCGCTCATCACGCTTCAGTTCGATCTGGACCTCAACATTGACGTCGCCGAGCAGGAGGTGCAAGCCTCGATCAATGGCGCTTCCAATCTCTTGCCGCAGGGACTGCCCAACCCGCCGATCTACAGCAAGATCAATCCGGCTGACGCCCCCATCCTGACCCTGGCGATTACTTCCAATTCGCTGCCGCTGTCCAAAGTCGAAGACCTTACGGACACCACGCTGGCGCAAAAAATCTCCCAGCTTACCGGAGTAGGTCTGGTGAGTATCAGCGGCGGACAGCGTCCCGCAGTGCGCATTCAAGCGAATCCCACCGCCCTCGCTTCCTACGGGTTAAGCCTCGAAGATCTGCGCACGGCGTTGACGCAGGCCAACGTGGACCAGGCGAAAGGAACTTTCGACGGTCCGCATCAGGCATACACCATTGGCGCAAACGATCAGCTCATTTCGAGCAATAGCTATCGGCCGTTGATCGTCGCCTATCGCAACGGCGCTCCGGTCCGCCTGACCGACGTGGCTACGGTGCTGGATGGCGTGGAGAACGTGCAGCAAGCGGCGTGGGCCAACCAGACCCCTGCCGTCATCTTGAATATTCAGCGGCAACCCGGCGCCAACATCATCGCCGTGGTGGACCGCGTCAAGAAATTGCTGCCGCAGTTGCAGGCTGCGCTCCCTGCCGCGGTGCGCGTGGAAATACTGACCGACCGCACCACCACCATTCGCGCCTCCGTTGCGGACGTGCAATTCTCGTTGATGTTGACCATCGTGCTCGTCGTGTTGGTCATCTTCCTGTTCTTGCGCAGCGTTCGCGCGACGATCATTCCCAGTTTTGCCGTGCCGCTTTCGATTGTGGGCACCTTCGGCGTAATGTACCTGCTGGGCTACAGCCTCAATAACCTTTCGCTCATGGCGCTGACCATTTCGACCGGCTTCGTGGTCGACGATGCCATCGTTATGATCGAAAACATTTCCCGCTATATTGAAGAGGGCGAATCGCCTCTGCAGGCCGCCCTCAAAGGCTCCGAGCAGATCGGCTTCACCATTCTTTCGCTGACCGTTTCCCTGATCGCCGTGCTCATTCCGCTTTTGTTCATGGGCGATATCGTGGGCCGCCTATTCCGCGAATTTGCCGTGACCCTCGCGGTTACCATCATCGTTTCCGCTTTCGTTTCACTGACCCTCACGCCCATGATGTCCGCAAAGCTTCTGCGCCATCAGAAAGAGGAAGATCAGACCTGGTTCTACCGCAAATCGGAGCACGCTTTTAATTCCGTCATTGCGTTTTACGGCCGTACGCTGAAATTTGTGCTGCGCTTTCGTACCACAACGCTTGTGGTCACCGCCGCGACGCTGGTGGGCACTATTCTTCTCTACATCTACGTACCCAAGGGCTTTTTCCCGGTGCAGGACACCGGCGTGATTCTGGGAGTTTCAGAAGGTCCGCAGGACGCTTCCTTCGCGGCCATGGTGAGCAGGCAGCGCGCCTTGGTCGACATGATCTTGAAGGACCCCGACGTCGAGAGCTTATCTTCGTTCATCGGCATTGATGGGATCAACACGACTCTCAACAGCGGCCGTATCCAGATCAACCTCAAGCCCCTCAATCAGCGCAAGATTTCCGCCTCCGACGTAATCCGCCGGCTGCAGCCCGCGCTGGCTAAGGTCGACGGCATATCGCTCTTCATGCAGCCGGTGCAAGACCTCACCGTGGAAGATCGCGTCAGCCGCACGCAATTTCAATACAGCCTGGAAGACGTGGACGCCAAAGAGCTGAGCTATTGGGTCCCGCGCTTCATGGAAAAGCTCAAGGAGCTGCCCGAGCTGCGTGACGTCGCCAGCGACCAGCAGAACCAAGGCTTGCTCGCGGTGCTCACCATCGATCGCGACACGGCGTCGCGCCTCGGAATTCTTCCCGCCGACATTGACAACACGCTGTACGACGCTTTCGGCCAGCGCCTGGTCTCCACCATTTTCACGCAGTTGAATCAGTACCACGTCGTGCTGGAAGTCGACCCGCAGTTCCAGCAGAGCCCGGAAAATCTGAAAAACATTTATGTGCATTCGTCATCTGGCCAGGCGCCTTCTTCCGGATCCGGCACTTCTATTACCGCGACCACCGTGCCGATCAGCTCGACCCCAACCACGCAGGTTCCGCTTAGCGCGTTCACCCGATTTGAACCGAGCAGCACGGCTCTGACCATGAATCACCAGGGGCAATTCCCGGTGGTGACTCTTTCCTTCAATCTCGCTCCCAACGCCGCTCTGGGCGAAGCGGTCAACGCCATCAACAAGGTCCAGGAAGAAATTGGCATGCCGCCAAGCATCCAAGCCACCTTCCAGGGAACCGCCGCGGCTTTCCTGCGCTCGCTCTCCAACGAGCCGATTTTGATTTTGGCCGCTCTCGTCACGGTCTACATCGTCCTGGGCGTTCTCTACGAAAGTTACATTCATCCCATCACCATTCTATCCACGCTGCCGTCCGCAGGCGTGGGCGCTATTCTTGCTTTGTTGCTGTGCCGCACGGAATTCAGCATCGTTGCGTTGATCGGCATCATCTTGTTGATCGGCATCGTGAAAAAGAACGCCATCATGATGATCGACTTCGCGCTGGAAGCCGAGCGCAAGGAAGGGAAGGCGCCGCTCGACGCCATCTACGAAGCGTGCCTTCTCCGCTTCCGGCCTATCATGATGACCACCATGGCCGCGCTGCTCGGCGGCTTGCCGCTGGCGCTCGGCGCCGGCGTGGGCTCCGAGCTTCGCCGTCCCTTGGGAATCACGATCGTCGGCGGTTTAATCCTTAGCCAAATTTTGACCCTCTACACCACGCCCGTCGTCTATCTCGCGTTCGACTGGATCGCTCATCGCTTTCAATTCCACATTGGCAATCCCGTCGAAGATCCTGCGGGCGCCGCTGGAGACTGAGCCGTGAACGTCTCCTCAAATTTCTCCCTTCCCTTTATTCGCCGCCCGGTGGCCACCTCGCTGATCACGCTGGCCATCCTTCTTTCCGGCATGGTGGCCTTTCGCTTTCTTCCTGTCGCGCCGCTGCCGCAGGTGGATTTCCCGACGATTTCGGTGGGCGCGAACCTCCCCGGCGCAAGCCCCGAAACCATGGCCTCCGCCGTGGCCACTCCGCTGGAGCGCCAGTTCGGCCGCATCGCCGGAGTTACACAGATGACTTCCTCCAGCGGTCTCGGCTCGACCGGTATCACCCTGCAATTTGACTTGAATCGCGACATCAATGCCGCCGCGCGCGATGTGCAAGCGGCCATCAACGCCGCGCGCAGCCAGCTTCCTCAGGATCTTCCCGGCCAGCCTAGCTATCGCAAGGCCAATCCTGCCGACGCGCCCATCCTTCTTCTCTCATTGACCTCGGAAAATATTCCACCGGCGCAAATCTATGACGCGGCCGACTCCATCCTGGCGCAGAAGCTGGCCCAGGTGGAGGGCGTCGGACAAGTCTTCACGTGGGGCAGCTCGCGTCCCGCCGTTCGTGTGGAAGTGAATCCGACTCAGCTCAATGCGTACGGCATTAGCTTGGAAACGATCCGGCGTTCCTTGCAATCCGCGAATGCTAATCTCGCCAAGGGTTCGGTATCCGATCCCGCGAAAATGTCGAGCATCGCCGACACCGACCAGCTTTTCAAAGCCTATGAATATCAGCCGCTGATTGTCGCCGGACACGTCGGCGCGCCCGTGCGCCTGCGGGATATCGGCGAGGTCAATGACTCCGTCGAGGACACGCGCAATCTAGGCCTCACCAATAATCAGCCTTCCGTGATGCTGGCCATCTTCCGCCAGCCCGGCGCGAACATGATCGAAACCGTAGATCGCATTCTCGCCTTGCTGCCTCGTCTGCGCGCCTCCATCTCTCCGTCGCTGCACCTGAACGTGGCCATTGACCGCACCACCACCATCCGGGCATCGGTGCACGACGTGGAAATCACCCTGCTTATTTCCATCTCCCTCGTCATTCTGGTGGTCTTTGCTTTCCTGCGTAGCTACTGGGCCACCATTATTCCCAGCGTGGCCGTGCCGCTCTCCCTCATCGGCACCTTCGGCGTCATGTATCTGTGCCACTACACGCTGGACAATCTCTCGCTCATGGCCCTGACCATCTGCACCGGTTTTGTCGTCGACGATGCCATTGTGGTCATCGAAAACATCACCCGCCACATCGAAGGGGGCATGAAACCCTTCGAAGCCACCATAAAAGGTGCTAGCGAGATCACCTTCACGGTCCTTTCCATGAGCACCTCGCTGGTGGCCGTGTTCATCCCCATCTTGATGATGGGCGGCATCGTCGGCCGCCTGTTTCGGGAATTCGCCGTCGTGCTCAGCACCACGCCGATGATGTGCGCTCGATTTTTGAGGCATGACACCGGCCAACACGGCCGCGCGTATCGTGTATCGGAGAGCGTTTTCAATCGTCTGCTGCGCACGTACGATGTCGGCCTGCGCTGGGTCTTGCGCCATCAATTCTTGATTCTGCTGGTCACCATCGGTACCGTTTGCCTCAACGTCTATCTGTTCTGGGCCACTCCAAAAGGATTTTTCCCCCAGCAGGTTTGCCTCAACGTCTATCTGTTCTGGGCCACTCCAAAAGGATTTTTCCCTCAGCAGGACACTGGGCGCATCACTGGTTTGATTCAGGGCGACCAGGATCTCTCGTTTGCAGCCATGTCCCAAAAGATGCGCGTGTTTACGGACATCGTCGCCAAGGATCCCGCGGTTGATTCGGTGACTTCGTTCACCGGCGGCGGCAGCGGCGGCAGCACCGCGCGCATGTTCGCGCAGCTAAAGCCTCTCAACGAGCGAAAACTCAGCGCCGACCAGGTGATCGGCCGCATTCGCAAGGCCAGTGCGCATGTGCCCGGGGCTGTGCTTCTTCTGCAAGCCGTCCAGGACCTCACCGTTGGCGGCCGCTTCGGCGGCGCGCAATACCAATACACTCTGCAAGCCGACAATTTGAACGATCTTACCCACTGGGCGCCCATCATTCAGCAGCGCATCGCCAAACTCACCGAATTGCGCGATGTCAATTCCGACCAGCAGATGCGCGGCTTGGCCAGCAACATTGTCATTGATCGCGACACCGCCGGCCGCCTCGGGGTGAATCTGATGGACATTGACAACACCCTCGGCGACGCCTTCGGCCAGCGCCAGGTCTCCAACATCTACAAGGGTCTCAACCAATACCACGTCGTGCTGGAAGTCGCTCCCCAGATGCAACAAAGCCCGGACACTCTGAAAACAATCTACGTTCCCTCAAACACCGGCAAGCTTGTTCCCCTCAGCGCCTTCGCACACTACCAGTACTCCAACACGCCTCTTTCCGTGAACCATCAGGGCCTTTTCCCGTCCATCACGCTCTCCTTCAATCTCGCGCCCGGCGCTTCGCTCGGTCCCGCGGTGCAGCACATTCTTCAGGCGCAAAGCGAGCTGGGCGTCCCCTCCACGGTCCACGCCACATTTCAAGGCACCGCGCAGGCCTTTCAGGATTCCCTCGCCAATCAGCCGGTGCTGATCATCACCGCACTCTTCGCCGTCTACATCGTGCTCGGCATTCTTTACGAGAGTTTCATTCATCCCATCACCATTCTCTCGACGCTCCCCTCCGCCGGCATCGGCGCGCTTCTCGCCGTGCGGCTCGCTAAGTCTGATCTGAACATCATCGCGCTCATCGGCATCATTCTGTTGATTGGCATCGTAAAGAAAAACGCCATCCTCATGATCGACTTCGCCGTGCAAGCAGAGCGCCTGGAAGGCAAGCCCACCGTCGAAGCCATTTACCAGGCCTGCTTGCTGCGCTTCCGCCCCATCATGATGACCACCATGGCCGCGCTCCTCGGCGCTCTCCCGCTGGCCCTCGGCACTGGCGTGGGTTCGGAGTTGCGTCGTCCGCTTGGCATCACCATCGTTGGCGGACTGATCCTCAGCCAGATGCTTACCCTCTTCACCACTCCCGTCGTTTACATTTATATGGATCGCATTCAGACCTGGCTGCAAGGACAGCGCGCGCGCGGCGCCGCTCCCGCTCCTCTCCCTGCTCACTCGGATTGAGCGTTTTGTCGTGCAGCCCTTCTGTTTTACTGGATTGCTGTTACGAACTGCCGATCAGGTAGCCGGTCAGGAAGACTAGGAACCCTCCCACGATGACCTGAAACGAAGCCTGCAAAAATGGCGTGTCCATGTAGCGGTGCCGGATGTAAGCGATTGCCGCCAGCTCGACGCACACAACAGCAATGGCGATCAGCGTTGCCACGTGGAAATTCCCGAGTAGAAATGGCAGCGTGTGCCCCAGCCCGCCCGCCGTCGTCATCAACCCGGTGGCCGCTCCGCGGATCCAGGGCGAGCCGCGTCCCGTCAGCGACCCGTCGTCTGAAAGAGACTCCGCGAATCCCATCGAGATTCCCGCTCCGAGAGAAGCCGCAAGGCCCACGCGAAATGCGTCCCAGCTGTTGTGCGTCGCAAAAGCGGCGGCGAATAGCGGGGCCAGCGTCGAAACCGACCCGTCCATCAGTCCGGCCAGGCCCGGCTGCACGATTTGCAGCAGAAATAATTTTTTGTGCGAGGCGTCTTCCGCCGCCTTCGCGCTCTGCGTTAGTAATGTCGATTCCAGGTGGCCCGCGGCTCGCGTGTGCTTGCGTTCTTCGTCGGCCAGCTTGTTCAGCAATTCGCGCGTCGAAGCGTCCGTGCTGCGCGCGATGGCTTTCTGGTAGAAGCGTTCCGCTTCCATCTCCATCACTTCCGCTTGCTTGCGCGCCACGTTGACGCCCAGCGGTCGCATCAGCCACGTCGGGTTTCGCCGCAAAAAGCCCTTGACGTTTTCGCGGCGGATCAGCGGGATGTGCTCGCCAAACCGCTGCCGGAACATTTCAATTAGTCGATCGCGGTGCCCCGCTTCTTCCTCGTGCATGCCCTCGAACATTTGCGCCGTTGCCGGGTACGATTCCCGCAGCGCGTCGGCAAACTCGGCGTAAATCCGACCGTCTTCTTCTTCCGAAGCAATCGCCAGCGCCAGAATCTCCCGCTCGCTCAAATCCTTGAATTTTTTCAGCATTCCTCGCCGCCCCCGCACACGTCGAGCAGGCAGCATCGCACAAACTGCACGGCGATGTCATCTCGACTGCTGCGCGTGTAGGGTCGATACCTTCAGACGGACGCCAACGCTCGCAACTTGGAATTGTTCAGAAAAACGCCACTGGCTGTGGCATGCCGTAGTAGGAAGCCAGCATGGATTTGCCGCTCTCCCGCAAGTTTTCGCCGGAGCGGCGGATCGCAGAGAATTTGCTCACCAGGGAAGCATCAAGCCAACCGCGCGCGGCTTCTTGATGAAGGATTTGCAACGCCTCCTCTGGGGAAAGCGCAATCCTGTAAGGGCGAGGAATGGTCAGCGCGTCATAGATGTCCGCGATCTGCAAAACGCGGGCCTGCACGGGAATTTGCTCTCCGCGGAGACCGTCGGGATACCCGCTTCCGTCCATCCGCTCGTGGTGGTGCCGGATTACCCGCAAAATCCCACGGAGAGATCTCAGCGGCGCACAGATGTTTTCTCCAACCACCGGATGCTGTCTCACGATTTCCATTTCTTCAGCGTCGAGCGGCCCTGGCTTCAGAAGGATGCTATCCGGGACCGCCACCTTGCCGACGTCGTGAAGCAAACATGCGATCCGTAATTCCTGCAATTCCTGTTCTTGCAGGCCGAGACCCTTTCCGAGCTGAACCGCATACTCCACCATCCGGTCGGAATGGCCGTCGGCCAAAGAGTCTCTCGCCTCGATGCTGCGCGCCAGCGAAAGCACTACCGACTTCGCTTGTTCGTCGATATAGTTCCTAAGCCGTAAAAGCGCCTGGACACGGCTCAGCCCTTCCTCGAGCGAAGTGCAAGTTCCCCACACGTCGGCAGCCCCTGCGCGGCGTCCGCGAGAAATATCCGCGGGATCCGACGAAGGCTTGATCAAAACAACCGGGACAAGCTGATTGAGGGGATTTTCCTTCAGACGGCGGCAAAGATCGAAGGCGTCGATTTCCGGCGGAGCATCATGCAGAATAACCAGATCAGGTTGAAGGACGAGACACTGCCGCAGCGCTGTATCTCCGTCTCCGGCCGCAAATACTTCACAACTCTGATTCTGAAGGAATGACTTCCAATCCGCGCGGTCTGCAGAAGCAACATCGACAAGCAAGATGATTGGGCGCATAAGTCCCTCTTAACATTCAATACGCGACAGGGTTTTCGTAAGATTTCCCCCGGCGCGAGACGTCTCGTCTTGATTGGAGATCCTACTTGCCTTCGGTCTCCAAGCCGCGGTCTCGGAGGCCCCCTGCCTCCGCTCTCTGGGGGACGAGAAAGAGTGAGATGAGCTGGACGAAGTACCTGATGTGCTTATCAGGTTCCAAATCGAGGGGGCTGTTAAGTGGCTTATAATCCGTATGTTATAACAATGATGAAGAGAGGCGGCGTT
>WNFR01008184.1_pt1 | contig 12256 bp, 11 predicted proteins | sample 5400221 | NCBI WGS metagenome assembly WNFR01 (sample SAMN13153357, study PRJNA577476) | soil metagenome | isolation source: 40 cm soil under Madrone tree | place: USA:California | collected 2016-06-14 | reverse complement strand
GCTAGCTCGCGGTAATGAGATACGCGGTCCATAGCTACGAAACACCGCTGGCTCGGAAACCATTCCCGGTGCGCACAGACTCGCTGGTGCGAGTTCACCCATCGGTAATGCGCCGAAGCCCACAGGCTAAGCAATGAGCGCCAGGGAGAGGAAGTCAGGTTCGCAACACACTCGCGGGTGGAGCGAGCCGGATTCGAACCCTCGGTCTCCCGGTCGCGAAAAGGGCAGCGACTCATGGTGCGAACCCGATTCCTCGATGCCTGAGGCGCGTGTCCGGGACGTTGCCTCTCCTACGGGAGACCGATGGTTCGAATCCATCTCCCTCCAGGGAAGAGTCTGCGAACTCTCGGTCCCCAAGGGGCTGACGGCTACAGTGGGACTCTGCCGGCCTAACGAACCCGACGATCACCACAATCGACGGCCTGAGGGGTCGCCGGCGCCACCGCCAACCAGGACTGGAACACCGGCACCGACGCGAATTGGTTGCGCCCAACCCTCGCCGACGAGCTGTTGCACGCGGGGAGCCGCTCGATGCGGCGGAGTACTTCATCATCATGCCGGACGCGATCGGGCGTGGCGGATCAAGCAAGCCGTCCGACGGAAAGATCGAATCCTACCAGCGTCACCGCAACAAGAAAGTTGAAACGGCAGCAGTGAAATGGCTAACCACGGTCAACGCCAGCTTGCCGCGAACCAAGCCCGCCGTTCATTGATCCGCGCCGACTGTGAGGGAGATGTCCGATGACCTCTATAAAGACCGTCTCTGTCAACGCCGAGGAGCTGCGCACCACATTCGAGTTCGTGAGTTTCGGCGCTCCGTTGGAGCACAGCGCGTATATTTGTGTCGATACAGGAAAAATATACAGTTACTCGGTCTCGGCTGGCTTGGAAGAAGAAGACCTCCCGGAAGACCTCGAAACCTCCGACCGCTACATTGCCGTGCCACACAAGAACGACCTGGGCCTCGGCCGGCGTCTCGCGCTAGCCTTCGTCGCTCAAGAATTGTCCGACGAATACGACACCGTCGTAGGGTTTTTCGGGCGGCGAGGGGCGTACGGCCGTTTCAAGGCGTTGCTGCATGCGCGCGGCATGCTGGAACGATGGTATGAATTCGAAAACCGTGCGATGGAAGAGGCCCTGCTCGCTTGGTGCGAAGAGAACGGCATTCAGCCCATCGCAGTTTGAGTGGCTCGCCTCGCCGGCAACTTCGCGCCGGTCGCGGCGGAGACTACGATCTTCGATTCTTGCGGTCGACGGGCATGTTCCCGAAGAACTCACCGAGCGTTTTCTGCGCATCGGCCCGAGCCCGATCGGGATACCCGACCCACAGCGCTTTCACTGGTTCACCGACACCGGCATGGCGCATGGGGTGCGGCTGGGCGGCGGTTGCGCAGAGTGGTGTCGCAACCGCATTGCGCCACACTTTCCGTCCGCCACCGCGTGCGCGCGCCCGCGCGAGGGCACCGCGAGTTCGGCGATCGTGGGGACCGGCACTCGCGTCCCGCGAAACACCGGATCCCCGACCATGATCTTGCCAGAGACTGACGATGACGCCGATCTCGTACTCGATTTTCCGGTTGTATTGGGTCTTGTTGACAGGCGGCGTGTTACTGCTAACTGTGAATGGGATAGACCAAATTACGCTGGAACTTAGTCGGTAGGGGAGTTTTGCGATGGCTCGGCTGGATGGCAAGGTCGCGCTGATCACTGGCGCCGGGACGGGCGTCGGCCGCGCCACAGCGCGCGCGATGGCGGCGGAAGGCGCAAAGGTCGTTGTCGCCGAAATCAACGCTGAGGCGGGCGAGCAAACCGCGCAAATCGTGGCCCAGGCCGGCGGGGATTGCATCGCGGTCGCGACGGACGTGACCCAGGAAGACAGTGTCAGGGCGGCGATCGACGCTGCCGTGCGGCATTACGGGGGATTGCACATCTTGCACAATAACGCCGGAGGATCGACCCCAGTGGACAGCACGGTCGTCGAGGTGCCGATCGAGGAATTCTGGCGTGCCATCCGCCTCGATCTGTTTGGCACGTTTCTCGGCTGCCGCTTCGGTATACCGGCAATTATCGCCTCGGGCGGGGGATCGGTGATCAACATGGCATCCAACGTGGCGCTGGTGGGCGTCGCCGGCCGTGATTGCTACACCGCGGCAAAGGGCGGCATCGCCGCGATCACCCGTTCGATGGCGGTTGAATTCGCGCCCCAGAGAATGCGTGTCAACGCGATCGCCCCGTCCGCGACAATGACCGACCGGGTGCGCGGCCGGCTTGAAGCGGGCAATTCGCGGGTGACGAAGCTCGCGGCGGCGCATCTGCTGGGGCTGATCGAGCCCGAGGACATCGCCAACATGGCGGTCTTCCTGGCTTCAGAGGAATCGCGGATGGTCACCGGGCATGTGTATCCGGTGGACAGCGGGGTGACGATTTCGTGAATGGCCGCCCCCGCCGGCCTAAACACTGCGCCGCCTCGGTCGCCATGCCAGCCGCGCGCCCGCGCGAAAAGCCGGGGCTCTCGACCTTCGGAAGCGAATGCGGGAGAGACGGACTCTCCCCGGTGGAGGAAGATGGATTCGAACCTTCGGTCCCGCCGTAAAGGAGGGCTTTCCGCGGCCCGCCACACGAGCTTCCGCACCCGACCCAACCGGCCGTCGTCGAGAACGCCACGATCACGTGGAGGGGCGAAAATGGAGGATTTCGCGGGTAGATGGATCCGCACCCGGCGGAGCGTCTTTTCGCCCGCCGCGTGCGGATAGGTGCCGGCGGCAGCGCACCCCGGGAAACCCTCGAGCGGGTTGATGCAGCCTTTCCGGCCTGTGGTTGACTGGTTTGCGTAAGCGATCATCGCCCCGCGGCTGCATTGTTAACGCACGCGGTTTTTTGGTGAGTCTGAGAAGTGACGCTGACGGATGGCGTTGCGGGCGCGGCCGATACTGATAGCGAGCTCGGCAAAGATTTGTCGTGCAGAAGATCTTGCGCGCTTAAGACGCGCGTTGCTGATCGAGCAGAGGCTTGGCTTCGATCTGGCCGGGAGGGCCGCCGGAGCCGGTACTCGAGCGAAACACCACGATTTGACGCGCCGCGCCACGCGGCGGCCTGCCGCGTGGAGGCATTCTGTCCATTCAACGCATCACTCGATATATCTTGCCCTTTTCGCTCCCCGCACACACAGGCTCGGGCCGCAAAGGAATGAAAATGTCAGTGAACATGAGAATAGTTTCTATCATTTGCTGTATCGCGCTGTTCGCGGTAAATGCCTTGTCGCTGTTCACGGGATCGAGCCCTTTTCATTCATATTTTGCGGGAGCTTCTTTGGTTGTCGCGCTGACTCTGCTCGTGATACTCTTCGTCAGCCGAGGCGAACGACCCGAGCCCCCCAAAGTTGACACAGCCAAGCCCATGCCGGTCCCGGCAGCCGGCAATCAGGCCGAAGCTGAGATCGTCAGCTTCCTCGCCTTACTTCAGGAGCGGGGGCGGCTGGTGGACTTTCTAATGGAGGATATTACAACCTACAACAACGCCCAGGTTGGGGCCGCCGCTCGGGTGGTACATGAAGGGTGCAAAGCCGCCCTGCGCGAGCACTTCCAAATTCGATCGGTGCGCGAAGAGAGTGAGGGATCATCGGTAACTATTCCCGTGGGATACACAGCCGATGAGTATCGACTGATCGGGAACATCCGGGGTGCAGGGCCGTTCTCGGGGACGCTCGTCCATCGCGGCTGGAAAACCGAGGGGGTGAAGCTCCCAAGGATTGTGCGCGTCGATCCCGACCGGCTGCCGGCAATTGCCCCTGCGGAAGTCGAGCTGAAGTAAGCTGGGAGCACCGACCTGGTGCGATACAGACTTTTGCCGGCCGTGGGTGCGCTAGAACGGCCGGACGGACGGGGAGACCCGATGTGGATCCCTAGGAGACCGCCCGCCAGCTCCGAATATCTTACACAACAATGCAAACCGAGACCTTCAACACATGAGCACACGTTTCAGTCTTGGCATCGATCTTGGTACAACGAACAGCGCGATCGCGCTCACCGATCTGGAGTCGGATCACACCGAGGTGATAGAAGTCACGCAAATAATTGGACCAAATCAGATCGGCGAGAAACCAACGCTGCCCTCCGCGCTATACATCCCCCACTGCGATGAATTCCCAGAGAACTCGTTTCCGATGCCTTGGGATAATGGGAGCGGCGACACCACGATAGCCGGTCATTTCGCTCGCGACCATGGCGCGCTTGTTCCCGATCGTCTCATAACCTCTGCAAAATCGTGGCTCTCCAACCCGCATATCGACCCCCGACGTCAGTCGCTTCCGTGGAGATCGGATATACAGGATGAGAAGCTGTCGCCCTTTGAGTGCTCGCGGCGATACCTTGCGCACCTAAAGAACGCGTTTCTCTATGCTGGACGCGTGCAGGGGCAGAACTGGGACCTTTCTGAAACTGAGATTGTCCTGACGGTCCCGGCATCGTTCGATGCAGTTGCGCAAAATTTGACCGCCGAAGCGGCGGAGGCCGCCGGTCTTGGCAAAGTCACCCTACTTGAAGAACCGCAGGCGGCCTTCTACGCGTGGATAGCGCAAGCAGGTGGGGAATGGCGTTCCTTGATCACTCCGGGTGACATCATCCTGGTCTGTGATGTCGGCGGCGGCACCGCCGATTTCAGCCTGATTGCCGTTACCGACAGCAGTGGCACGTTAGAGCTCGAACGCATCAGCGTCGGCGAACACATACTCCTGGGCGGCGACAATATGGATCTGGCTCTTGCTTATACGCTTCAGGCCAAACTCGCGGCCGAGGGAAGATCGGTCGATTCCTGGCAATTTCTTGCGCTCGTCCATGCCGCCTCCAAGGCTAAGATCGCCTTGTTCGACGACGAGTCGTTGCCCGAAGTCCCGATTGCGGTCCCCTCACGAGGATCGAGCTTGCTCGCCAGAACCGTTTCAACAACACTTGATCGAGCGACCCTTGAGCAGGTGGTTCTCGACGGTTTTTTCGCAAAGACCCGAATCAGCGATCTGCCACAGGAGGCACGTCGAGTCGGACTGCAGGAATTCGGCCTGCCGTTTGCAGCCGATCCCGTCATCAGCAAACATCTGGCGCGGTTTCTGTGCCGAAGCCGAGCGAATCTGAGCAGCAGTCAATCGCTTACTGCAGCGGTGGAACGGCAGCTGGGGTCAACCGAGTTTGTGATGCCAACCGCAGTCCTTTTTAACGGCGGTGTTTTCAAGAGCGGGGCAATCCGTAACCGAGTGCTCGAGCTGCTTACTTCGTGGAATGAAGGAAAACCGGTACGCGAGTTGCGGGGGATCGAACTGGATCTCGCTGTCGCAAAAGGGGCTTCTTTCTATGGGCGAACTCGAGTGACGCAGAGAGGTATTCGGATCAAGGCCGGAGCAGCGCGCTCGTACTACATTGGCCTCGAGAGCTCGATGCCAGCTGTGCCGGGATTTAAACCGCCGATACAGGCGCTGTGCGTTGTTCCGCAAGGGATGCAGGAGGGCTCAGAACTCCTGATCGAAGGACGAGATCTCGGTCTTCTCACCGGGCACCCCGCCGAATTCCGGTTCTATTCGTCGGCAGTCCGAAGCGGCGATCACCCAGGACAGATCCTGGCGGATGCCGCACGTGAGCTGGAGGAGACCAGTTTGCTCGAAATCAATCTGCCTTCGCTCCCTGATTTGCCGGCGGGACAGGTCGTCCCTGTGCAAATCAACTCTGTCGTGACCGAACTGGGCACGCTTGAACTGTGGATGAAGCACATGAATTCGGATCGCCGATGGAAAGTCGAGTTCCAGGTCAGGACGGAGTAGCAAGACTCAAGCCCCACGATGATGACGCAAGCCCGTTTCAGCATCGGTATCGATCTCGGCACGACCAACTGCGCGCTGGCGTTCGTGCCGCTGCATGGCGAAGCGCGGTCCGCGATTTTTGGCGTCCCGCAATGGGCCTCGCTGTCCGCAATAACGGAATCCACAGCGCTTCCATCATTTCTCTACCTGCCGGAGGAAGCGGCCGCTACCCAAATTCAGGACGGGGAGGCCGAGAGCGAGGAATGGATAGTCGGCCTGCTCGCACGCAAAAAGGCCGCAGAATCGCCTGGCCGGGTCATCCATTCCGCGAAGTCCTGGCTTTGTCATCACACGTCTGATCGCTCGGCGCGGTTTCTGCCCTGGGGATCGGACGACATCGCTCGCAACCGCAAAATTTCACCGGTACGCGCCTCGGCGCTTATCCTCAACCATCTCAAGCGAGCTTGGAACAGGCGGTTTGCCGATGCCGATGCCGACTTCGATTTTGACAGGCAGGAGATCACTGTTACCGTTCCTGCCTCATTCGACGCGGCTGCCCAGCGGCTCACGCTTATGGCTGCGCTGGAGGCCGGTTTTCCTCAAACCGCTCGCCTCCTTGAAGAGCCGTAAGCCGCCTTCTACTGCTGGCTGGAGCAGCACGATTTTGCGGCGGATCTTGCGGGCAGGCTGACCACCGACAGCGATCGAACGCACCTCCTGGTGGTCGACATTGGTGGTGGAACCTCCGATTTCAGCCTCTTCGAACTCCACTCGCAAATTGCCGGCTCTGCCCCGCGCATCAAGCGCGAGGCAGTGGGCGACCACATCCTGCTGGGCGGCGACAATGTCGATCTCGCGATCGCATACCTCCTCGAACCGCGACTGACCGGTGAGCGCGGGAAGCTCTCGGGCACTCAATGGGATGACTTGGTCGCCCGCTGCCGGGACCTCAAGGAGAGGCTGCTCACCGGCGACGGCCGGCCGGACGAGTCCTGCGCTATCTCATTGCCGGGCCGCGGGTCGGGGCTTGTTGCGGCCTTACGCACGGCCCAGTTGACGCGTGCCGAAATCCAGGCGGTATTACTTGATGGCTTCTTCCCCGAGTGCAACGCGCAGGCATATCCCTACCGGACGCAAGCTGCCTTGAAAGAGTGGGGGCTTCCCTATGCCTCCGACTGCGCGGTCACCCGGCATCTTGCCCATTTCCTGCGGGGTCGTCCGCGTGTCGACGCGATCTTGTTCAACGGCGGCTCCCTTCGTCCTGAGTTCCTGCGCGTAAGGATCTGTCAGCAGGTCGCGAAATGGCAGGGGGGCTTGCCGCCGCTCGCGCTGGAAAACGCGGAGCCCGACCTCGCTGTTGCGCGCGGCGCGGCGCTATTCGGAAAATACGTCCATCACAGAACAGAACGCATCGAGTCGGGTGCCGCGCACACGGTCTTTCTCGAAGTACTCAGGAGGCGGGCGCCCGAAGCTGCTGAACCGGCTGCGCCCTCGCTTGTATGTGTGCTTCCTCGTGGGGCGTCGTCCGAGCAACGGTTTGAGATCACTGGGCTTCCACTCGAGGTACAGGCGAATCGCCCCGCGCGGTTCCAGGCCTATTACTCCACTCGCGACGACATAAGCAAAGCAGGCGATGTCGCCGATTGGAGTGAAGAGGACCACCACGCCCTTCCGCCGCTCGAGACAGTCGTTAACATCACGGCTTCCGCTCCCGGCACAACCGCCGACACGCTTCCTGTCACGTTGATTGCCAGTGCGAACGAATTGGGCCTACTGCAAGTCTCTTGCGTCAGCGCGGACCCTTCTGTCCGGCAGTGCTGGTCACTGGAATTCAATCTCCGACCGCACCAGCAGGACGGCCAAAACGCTTCTAAAACAGTAGCAGTCTCGGTTCATACCAAGCCGAATGTCACCGCGCAGGCACTCCAGGCTGCCCGAGTGCGCATCCAGCACTCCTTTAATCGTCCCTCCAAACAACGAGAAATGCTCACAGCGGCGCGGCTTCTCAGGAACCTGGAGCAGCTTCTGGGAATACCAAAGAGCGAATGGAATGCCGCCCTCGTCCGTGCTCTCTGGCCAGCTCTGGAAAGCTGTATGGCTCGGCGTAAGGGGTCCGCAGACCACGAGGAGGCCTGGCTCATTCTCGCCGGTTTCCTGCTGCGCCCGGGGTTCGGGGCTGCTTCCGATCACGTCCGCATCGACAGCCTGTGGCGTCTCCGCGAGCAGGGTCTCTATTTTGCGGGCAAACGAAGCAAGGTTCAGGAATATCTCCTGTGGCGGCGGGTAGCGGGCGGCCTCGAGCGGCAACGTCAGGAGCAGATCCTCGCACCCGAGCTCGATAAGATCCGCACGCAGAAGAAGGTTGCACCAGAACTTATCCGGCTCGCGGGATCACTGGAACGGCTTCCCATTCAGACGAAGACGGAATTGGCTAATCTGTTCATTGACGCATCAAGCAGCCTCGCCCGCGAGAACAAGCACTGTGCTCCCTACCTTGGCGCGCTAGGCCACATTCTCAGTCGGGCACCGCTGTATGCCGGACCAGAGACAGTCGTCTCGCCCGATCTTGTGGGGCGAGCTTACGAGGCCTTGCGTATCCTTGATTGGGCGGCGCCAGACCTAGCCGAAGTGCAAACCTTGTTCCTGCGCGCCGCCCGTGTCGTCGGCAGTCGGAGTTTCGACTTGCCCCAAGCTCTGCGTCATCGAATTGCAGCCAAGCTGGAAAAAGCCGGTGTTTCTCCCCAGAGAACCGGCAAGCTCAAGGAATTCACGCCCGTTGGAGGCGCGGAACGGATCAATCTACACGATGAGGGCCTCCCGCCCGGACTTATCCTGACCGAGCGAGTGGATAACATCTGACGAAAATAGTGTGTTGGGATTTCAGCCTTCGATCGGCCAGATTTGACCATATCAATGCGGGTTTGAGAGCCAACCGTTTCCGAGCCGGTTTAGCTAAGCACGGCGCATCCTGGTTCTGTCGACCGCTGAGGCTTGGGTTGGCGATTTCCGCTATGTCCAGCGTAGAATGCGGAACATTATCCAAATCCCGCAGGAAAGCTTGGCGATTTTCGGCACGCGCGGCGTCCTGATGCGCCGATGTCCCCGTGAAGCCGATCGACAGCAGCTCTCGCTCCGCCCTGAGCAGGCCCTCTCCGATGAGGGACGGCGTGCATTAATTCTCAAACTGTCAGACAATAGCCACCCGTCGTCGTGTTATGGCCGATGTCGGGAGGTCCCGAGGGAAAGTGCATATGGCGACACTGGACGAGATTGGACAGGAGAAGCAACGGGTTTCGGAACGGCTTGCCCGGATCGACACGGAACGGGCTCGGCTGGCAGACCAACTGAGTGAGCTGGAGATCGCGGAACGCGTGCTCACGGAATTCGGCAGAAGGGGGCTGAGAACCGAAAGGCGCCGAAGGGGAAGCTTGGCGGCGACAGCGCCGGCCGGTGGGGAGCCGGGCGCGCGGGGCGGCAGGCAAATGGGTACAGTGGCGGTACGCGACGCCGTCCTGAAGGCTGTCGAGGCTCGTCCCCAGGGCGCCATCGCGAGCGAGATCCTTGAATATGTGTTACAGGAATTCGGCCTGAAGGTCAGGCCGAACCATCTCGGCATGGCGCTGCAACGCCACCGCCGCGCTGGTCGGCTCCAGCTCCGGGATCAGCGCTGGTACCTGCCACGTTCGGCGTGAAATACGTGAACGACAATCCCGCAAACGGCATTGCCTTCACCCGCCCTATGTGCCCTTACCCGCAGCAAGCACGCTACCAAGGGTTCGGCGGCACGATGGATGCCGCCAATTTCGTCTGCGTCCGAACCAGATAGCGCACGGTCTTGGTTCCATCATGGATGGTTGCGCTACCGATCTCGCCAAATCCCATCACGGCCTGAAACGCATCGGATACCGGGTTCGGCGGTTCAATGTACCTCGCAAACGACGAGATGATAGTGAGCCGAGCGGGTACAGTCGAAGAGATCGCTGTACAGACAACGAGCGTATCCACGTCCACGCATTCTGGGCGCTACAACGACCCCGATCAATATAGATGAACTTTGAGTGTCGCTGCCGGAACCAGAGATAATTTGGGCTGTCATAATTGGCTGTCTCATCGAAGGCGATCAGGAAGCCGCCAGCTTTGTGAATATGTCGCGCGCAGAACGCCTGACGGATCAGTGTCTCTAATTGCCCTAGATTGAGCCATGACAACTCTGTGGCATGGGCATTGTTGAGCGCCAGAATCGCAGGCACGAGACGATCGACAATGAGTACCGGGCAGTGATCGGGCATCTTTCATCTCGACAGTCGGAGTCGGGTGTCTCAGGTCTTGTGATCCAACCGATGTTATAGCTCGACGCTCTGATAGCAGGGCGCTTTGCCCATACATACAGACGGTAGTCCTTCCTGAGCCCGAGCTTATAGAATGGGTCGTTCTCGCGTAGCTCCGTAGCCTCCTCGCGGCTGTCGACCTCCATCACCCACATACCGCCGCAATACCACTCGCCTGGAGCATGTCGCAGTCCCGTTAAAAAGATTGTGACGAGGGTCACCCCACGCAGATTCGCTAAGGGGGTTCCCACAGTGGGAAGGCAACCTCTACATGCGGATTCCGGGGGAAGGCCTCGCCTGAAATGTTCCCGGAAGCTGAGATGTTGCCTCATCTGATTTGCTCCCGACCGATGTTCATCGGCGGGGCTAATGATGAGGCGGATCAGCATGGCGGCGCGTGACGAGTTGGTGGTAGCGATTGCAGGACGGTATGCGCAGGGGGACCGGGTTGAGCGTGGTCGGATTCTTGATGAGTTCTCGGCGGTGACGGGCTTTCACCGCAAGCATGCGATGCGGCTGCTGCGACTTGGAGAGGTGAAGCAGCGGTCCGGAGCGCGGCCCGGCCGTCGGGTTTACGGAGAGGCTCTACGCGAGGCGCTGATCGTGGTCTGGGAGGCATCAGACCGGATCTGTGGCAAGCGGCTGCGGCCGCTGCTGCCGATCTTAGTCGAGGCCATGGAGCGGCACGGCCATCTCCAACTCAAGCAGGAGTTGCGCATCAAATTACTAGCGATGAGCGCGGCGACGATTGATCGGGCGTTGCGTGATATCCGGCAGGCGGGAACAGCAACGCGCCGCAGGGCGGCTCCTTCGGCCGCGATCAGGCGCAGCGTGCCGGTGCGCACGTTCGACGGCTGGGACGATCCGGCGCCCGGATTTGTCGAGGCGGATCTGGTCGCCCATAGCGGGCCGGTCGCGAGAGGCAGCTTTGTGCAGACCTTGGTGCTGACCGACATCGCCACGGGCTGGATTGAATGCGCGCCGCTGCTGGTGCGCGAACAGCGTCTGCTGACGGAGGTGCTGAGCGAATTGCGTAAGCTGCTGCCATTTGCCCTGCTGGGATTGGACACAGACAACGACAGCGTGTTCATAAACGAGACCGTTCGGGATTATTGCGAGAAGGCGGGGATTGAGTTCACGCGCTGCCGTCCCTATCGCAAGAACGACCAGGCTTGGGTGGAGCAGAAGAATGGCGCTGTGGTCCGGCGCACGATCGGCTACCGCCGCTTCGAGGGCTTGGAAGCCGCGGCCGCGCTAGCGCGATTGTACGCCGCGATGCGTTTGTTCGTGAATTTTTTCCAGCCCTCATTCAAGCTGGCGACGAAGGCGCGTGACGGGGCAAAGGTCAAGAAGCGCTATCACTCCCCGGCGACACCCTGTCAACGCCTATTGGCGGACCCGCGGATGAACGAGGAGGTGCGACGCCGCGTGAACGAGGTGCGCGCCACGTTGGATCCAGTGCGTCTGCTACAGCAAATTCGTGCGGCCCAGCAGCAGCTCGTTGCGATCGCGGATGGGCCCGCCCTCGGTGAAACGGCAAAACCTACCTCACCAACATTGGAGCAATTTCTCTCGGGGCTGCGCACGGCATGGAAGGAGGGTGAGGTACGCCCGACCAGCGCACCAAAGGCGAAGCCCAAGCGATTGCGGCGCCGGCCCGATCCGTTCGCAGCCGTCACGACCGAGCTGCGAGGATGGTTCGAGGCAGAGCCGTGGCATACATCGCGCGAACTATTGGAGCGGCTGCAGACTGAGCACCCCGACGTCTACCCCGACGGGCAGCTTCGGACGTTGCAGCGTCGCCTGAAGGAGTGGCGCCGAGAAGCCGCGCACCAAATGGTATTCGGAACCATGACTGCCAATCCTCGTATCGCGCCTGACGACGTCAAAGGCAGCCCGCTTAGCAATGGTGCGAAGCACTACTTCAGCGAACGTGAAAACGGCCCGAAAAGCCCTGTGGATTTGCCGCTGCGCTTGGACGACGCGGCCGCGTCGCCCACAACTCCACAGGGCCAACATCAGTAAGCATTGATTTAGAAATCGGAAAGGGAGCAGGGGCTCGGCCGGAGCATCGGTGAGGCAACGGGAGCACGCTTGGTGAGGCAACGTTCGACGTCTCGGGAACATTCGCCGGTGAGGCAAT
>WNFR01006173.1_pt1 | contig 12256 bp, 12 predicted proteins | sample 5400221 | NCBI WGS metagenome assembly WNFR01 (sample SAMN13153357, study PRJNA577476) | soil metagenome | isolation source: 40 cm soil under Madrone tree | place: USA:California | collected 2016-06-14 | reverse complement strand
CGCCTGCATCATCACCTCGATCATCGGCACCTACTTCGTTCGCCTCGGCTCCAATGGCGGCATCATGTGGGCCATGTACAAGGGCGTGATCGTAGCCGCCGTGCTGTCGATTCCGGCAAGCTGGTTCGTCACCGATTACCTGATCGGCATGAGCACGGTGCTCAAGGTCGGCGACCGCTCGTTCACCTGCATGTCGCTGTTCTGGTGCTCGCTGGTTGGTCTCGCCATCACCGGCCTGATCGTGTGGATCACCGAGTACTACACCGGCACCGACTATCGGCCGGTCAAGGCCGTGGCCCAGGCCTCGGTGACCGGCCACGGCACCAACGTCATCGCCGGTCTGGCGATGTCGATGGAGGCGACGGCGCTGCCGGCGCTCCTGATCTGCGCCGGCATCGTGGTTTGCTACGTGCTGGCCGGCCTGTTCGGCATTGCCATCGCCACCACCGCCATGCTGGCGCTGGCCGGCATGGTGGTGGCGCTCGACGCCTACGGTCCGGTCACCGACAATGCCGGCGGCATCGCCGAGATGGCGGGACTGCCGAAGGAAGTGCGCAAGAACACCGATGCGCTCGACGCCGTCGGCAACACCACCAAGGCCGTCACCAAAGGCTACGCCATCGCCTCGGCCGGTCTGGGCGCTCTGGTGTTGTTCGCGGCCTACACCTCGGACCTCGCCTACTTCATCGCCCAGGGCAAGCTCGGCGTGAAGGCGGTGAGCTTCTCGCTGCAGAACCCCTACGTCGTGGTCGGCCTGCTGATCGGCGGCGGCCTGCCGTACCTGTTCGGCGGCATGTCGATGCTGGCGGTCGGCCGCGCCGCCCAGTCGGTGGTCGAAGAGGTTCGCCGCCAGTTCAAGGAGAAGCCCGGCATCATGAAGGGCACGGACCGTCCGGACTACGGCCGCGCCGTCGACATGCTCACCAAGGCGGCGATCAAGGAGATGATGATTCCCTCGCTGCTGCCGGTGCTGTCGCCGATCGTGCTCTACTTCGTGATTTCGGCCATCGCCGGCAAGGCCGACGCCTTCGCGGCGGTCGGCGCCATGCTGCTCGGCGTGATCGTCACCGGCATCTTCGTCGCCATCTCGATGACGGCCGGCGGCGGCGCCTGGGACAATGCCAAGAAGTACATCGAAGAGGGCCATTTCGGCGGCAAGGGCTCGGAGGCCCACAAGGCCGCGGTGACCGGCGATACGGTGGGCGATCCCTACAAGGACACGGCGGGCCCCGCCGTGAACCCGATGATCAAGATCACCAACATCGTGGCCCTGCTGCTGCTCGCCGTGCTCGCGCACTGAGCTGCAGGCCTCTCGACAAGGCAAAAGCCCCGGCCGCAAGCCGGGGCTTTTCCTTGTCAGGGACCGCCGGTGGTCGGCGCACCCGGGTTGCCCGATTGCCTGGGGCCGCTGAACTTGCCGACATTGCCCAGGATCTGCTCGAGCACCGTCAGCTCCTTGCCGGAAGTCGGCGTGATGCGCGCCACCATGGTGACGTTCTGCGCATCCTTGAGGTCGAAGTATTTGATGTTCTGGACCCGGCCGGATTCGTTGAAGGTGATCTGGATGACGCTCTGCTCGCTGATCCACGGCCGCGACGGCCCCCAGAATTCCTGCTTCTCGCTGATGTAGTACCAGACGTTCGGATTGAACGTCGCCACCGACGACGGCGAGCCGATCAGGCGCTGGATGTCCTCGCGGCTCTGCGTGCCGACCTCGAGCTTGTCGACCGCCCCCGGCGTCGGTGTGAACCCCCGGAGATCGGCGATGTTGTCGCAGGCCGCCAGCATGACGGCGGCAAGGGCAAGCGGGAAGGTAGCGAGCGAGACTGTGCGACGCATGGACGGCTTCTTGGGTTCGTCGGAAAGAGGGTCGCCAAGATGTCGCTACCCTGGCTCCGGGTCAACTGTGGCGCGCCGCCTGAGGATCAGAACCAGTGTTTCGCCGCCGCAAATCAGATGAAACCTTTGCCGCCGCCCTCTATGTGCGCACCGCCGAGGAGGCGCGTGCGCCCGACCTGTTCGAGGCTTGCGGCATACCCGACACGCTCGATGGCCGCTTCGATTGCCTGGCTCTGCACGCCGCCCTCATGATCGGCCGCCTGCAGCGCGAGCCCGATGGCGAGGCGCTGGCGCAAGCCTTCTTCGACGCCATGTTCCGCCATCTCGACCTCACCCTGCGCGAGATCGGCGTGCAGGATCTCGGCGTCGGCCGGCGCATCAAGATCATGGCCGAGGGGCTGCATGGCCGGGCGCTGGCTTACCGCGAGGCCTTGGCCGGCGGGCCGACCCCTCTCAGCGAGGTCTTGCGCCGCAACGCCTATGGCGGTAGGCCGCCTGCCGAGAGCGAGCCGGTGTCGCGGCTCGAAGCGCGGGTTCGCCGCTATGCCGACAGGCTGGCGGCGCGGTCTCGCGAGGACTTGATATAGTAGTTGAAGAAAATGTCCCAATATACAGAAAATAAACAAAAATCAGAGATCGAGAGGGCGGTCGACCTCGATCGGATGGGAACCGCGGGAACGGCGCTCGATATTGTCGCCAGCGACGGCGAGCGCGCGGCCCTGGCCAAACGCTTCGGTTTCCTGAGTCTGCCGGCTTTTTCCGCTCGGGTCACGGTCGATAGCCGCCCGGGAGGCCAGATCGTGGTCGAGGGCCGGTTGCGCGGCAGGATCGTGCAGGCCTGCGTGCTCACCTTGGATCCCGTGACGCAGGACCTCGACGACGCCTTTCGGATTGTCTTCAAGAAGGATCTGGCCGAAGAGCGCGATCCTGAGAGCGGCGAAGCCGTGTTGAACGCCCAGGTCGACGCGCCTGAGCCGCTGACGGGAAATCTGCTCGATATCGGCGAGATCGTGGCCGAGCAGCTCTCCCTGGCTGCCGATCCCTATCCGCGGCGGCCCGGCGCCAAGCTGGAAGACGTGCTGCCAAAACCCCGTCGCGAGGGCCGCAAAAGCCCGATCGAGCCGCGGCGTCATCCTTTCGCCGGCCTGGCCGCGCTCAGAGACAAGCCGCGCCGCGGGCGCTAAATTGTTGCGGTGGCGGAACGTTTTGGCTAGGAAGGCCGCCTGCCGCGCCTATGGAGCGCGGCCGCAGCTTTTTTGGGGCCAGGCGACAACCGCCGCCCTCTCGTGGAGATCGTCATGGCCGTTCCCAAGAAGAAGGTTTCGAAGTCCCGCCGCAACATGCGCCGGTCCCATCACGCACTGCCCTCGATGGCTTATGTCGAGTGCAAGAATTGCGGCGAGCTCAAGCGGCCGCACTCGGTATGCTCGCATTGCGGTTACTACCGCGAGGACATGCCTGTCCTGGCCGACAGCGCGTCGGCCGAGAAGTAATCCAGCACGCCGCCGGCCATGCGCTGGCACCCGACAGGCGGAGCATCCCGATGAGCGCCGACAAGATCGTCCTGGCGCTCGACGGCATGGGCGGCGATCACGCGCCCGACGTCGTCGTCAACGGCGCCGATATGGCGCGCGAGCGCTATCCCGGCACGTCGTTCCTGCTGTTTGGCGATCCGGCGCGGCTCAAGCCGCTGGTCGACAAGCGCAAGGGTCTGGCCAAGGTGCTCGAGATCGTGCCGGCCGAGGATGCGGTGCTGGCCGAGGACAAGCCGTCCTTCGCGCTGCGCCGCCGGCGCAAGTCGAGCATGTGGCTGGCCGTCGATGCCGCGGCCCAGGGCCGCGCCGACACCGTGGTGTCGGCCGGCAACACCGGCGCGCTGCTTGCCATCTCGATGTTCGCCATGCGCATGGTAGAGGGCGCGCATCGGCCGGCGCTCGCCTCGTTCCTGCCGACCTTGCGCGGCGAGACGGTGATGCTCGATCTCGGCGCCAACCTCGAATGCGACGCCGACAATCTCGCCGAGTTCGCCGTCATGGGCAGCGTCTTCGCCCAGGTCCTGCTCGGCCTCGATAGGCCCAAGGTCGGGCTGCTGAATGTCGGCTCCGAGGAGCTCAAGGGCCACGAGGAGCTGCGCCAAGCGGCCGGCTGGCTGCGCCGCGAAGGCTCGCCCATCGATTTCCATGGCTTCGTCGAGGGCAACGACATCACCTCGGGCATGATCGACGTCGTGGTGGCCGACGGCTTCACCGGCAATGTCGCGCTGAAATCGATCGAGGGCACGGCCAAGCTCTACACCCAGTACGTGCGCGACACCTTCAGGACTTCGACCTTCGCCAAGATCGGCTACCTGTTCGCCGCCGGCGCCTGGATCAAGATGCGCAAGCGGGTCGATCCGCGACGCTACAATGGCGGCGTATTCCTCGGTCTCGACGGCGTCTGCGTCAAGAGCCATGGCGGCACGGACGCACTGGGCTTCGCCTATGCCATCGGCGTGGCGGTCGACCTGGTCCGCTACGAATACAAGAACAAGCTGGTCGAGGGGCTGGCCAAGCTGCGCCAGGTCACGTCGGCTGCCGATACGCCGTCTTCGCCGGCGTTGCGGGCAAGCGGAGGAGCCGAGTGATTCGTTCCGTCGTTCAGGGGTGCGGCGCCTATCTGCCGGACAGGGTCGTCACCAACGACGAGCTGGCAAAAAAAGTGGACACCTCCGACGAGTGGATCCAGCAGCGTACCGGCATCAAGCAGCGCCACATCGCGGCCGACGGCGAGTTCACCTCGCATCTCGCCATCAAGGCCTCGCAGCGGGCGCTCGACGACGCCGGCCTGAAGGCGTCCGACCTCGATCTCATCGTGCTCGGGACGGCGACCCCCGACGAGACGTTTCCCGCCACTGCGACGCGCGTGCAGTCAGGGCTCGGCATGACCAAGGGCGCGGCCTTCGACGTGCAGGCCGTGTGCGCCGGCTTCATCTACGGCGTCTCGGTCGCCGACAGCATGATCAGAAGCGGCATTGCCTCGACGGCGCTGGTGATAGGCGCCGAGACCTTCTCGCGCATCCTCGACTGGAACGACCGCGGCACCTGCGTGCTGTTCGGCGACGGCGCCGGCGCGATCGTGCTGCGCGGCGAAGAGGGCAGGGGCACTTCGGCCGACCGCGGCGTACTCGCCAACGCCCTGCATTCCGACGGCCGCCAGCACGACATCCTCTATGTCGACGGCGGGCCGTCGTCGACCCGGACGACCGGCTATCTGCGCATGGAAGGCCGTGAAGTGTTCAAGCATGCGGTGGTCAACATGGCCGCGGTGGTCGGCGAGGTTTTGGACCAGGCCGGCCTGCAGCCCAAGGACATCGACTGGCTGGTGCCCCATCAGGCCAACAAGCGCATCATCGACGGCACCGGCCGCAAGCTCGGGCTGCCGCCGGAGCGCGTGGTGGTCACCGTCGACCGCCACGCCAACACGTCGGCCGCGTCGATCCCATTGGCGCTCGACACCGCGGTCAAGGATGGCCGCATCAAGCGGGGCGATCTCTTGCTGCTGGAGGGCATTGGCGGCGGCCTCGCCTGGGGGGCCTCGCTGGTCCGCTGGTAGCTGCCGACGAATGAAACAATTTCCCGCCGCAACAGAACGGGAACAGACGCCGATTCAAGGCCAGCCTCTATCCTACTGATATTGACCGCTTTCCAACCTTAGAGTAAGGATTAACTGGGGGAAGGAAGGGTACCGGATGGAAGGCCGGACTATCACGCGTGCCGATTTAAGCGAGTCGGTGTTCCAGGAAGTGGGCCTGTCTCGCAATGAATCGAGCGATCTCGTTGAGACGATTCTCTCCGAAGTCGTGGAGGCACTGGCGCGTGGCGAATCGGTGAAAATCTCGTCTTTCGGGAGCTTCACGGTTCGCGACAAGGGCCAACGCGTGGGTCGCAATCCGAAGACGGGACAGGAAGTTCCGATCCTGCCGCGTCGCGTACTCGTCTTTCGCGCGTCGAACGTTCTGAAGTCTTTGATCAACGGGGCGTCCGGCGAGAGCAAGGGGTAATTGGGGAAAATAACGTGGGGGTCTTGTCATGGCCGTATCGGTTCAGACCGCGGAAAGGCGAATTGAGAAGTCGGCGCAAGCGTTTCGCACCATCAGCGAAGTCGCGAGCGAACTCGACGTGCCGCAGCATGTGCTGCGGTTCTGGGAAAGCAAGTTCAGCCAGGTCCGTCCGCTCAAGCGGGGCGGCGGCCGGCGTTACTACCGGCCGGAGGACATCGATCTTCTGCGCCGCATTCGCACGCTGCTCTACGAGGACGGCTACACCATCAAGGGCGTGCAGCGTCTCTTGAAGGAGGGCCGTGGACGCCTGCCGCAGCAGCAGCGGATCGACCTGGCGGCCGAAAGCGCGCTCGAGAACCTGCGCATCGTGTCGGCTCGCGCTGAAGCGATGACCGGCGGGACTCGCCAGCCATTGCCGCGCACCGGCCCGCAACCATCGACCACCACGCCGCGCGCCGCCATGCTCGACCTGCACAAGCGGCGCGAGATCGAAACGGTGCTCGAAGACCTCGAGCAGGCGCTGACGCAGCTACGCAGCACGCTGAAGGCGAACAACTAAACCTGAGTCCGCGGATCCGCCGCAGGGGGCGGTGATTCAAGGACTTGGCGCGTTGAGTCCAGTCAGCCACCAGATCGGGTGCCGGCCGCAGGGAACAGCGGCAACTGCCTGATTTTTCTTGGTTTTTCGCCGAACGAGGGTATGCTGTTCGGCGAGGGACCGTTGGCCTCGGCATCGTCAGAGGGGGACGCCGCCGTGTTTGCTGATCGTGATATCGCGCGTCATCAGACGCGCTCATTCGATATATTTGCATTCAACGACAACGAGTTGGAGGACGATCCTCCGACTCTACATGAGCTTCTTTACCTGCGTCGCGGACTCACCCAGCCGGGCGGCAAACTGCCGCTGTTCGACCTCGACGGCCAGAATGTCGACGCCGCCATCGTGCGCCGTTGCCTGGAGCGGGGTTGGGCCGAGCCGTGGTTCAATAATCCGCTGAAGCCCGACTGGCTGGTCTGCAAGCTCACCGAGCAGGGTCGGCGGGCGGCGGCGGGGCCGTAACCACCCAGGTCACGCCGGCCGCCGCGACCAACAGGAAAGCGGCGAGCAGAAACGGTGCGCCGGGCAGCCAATCGATCAAGTAGGCGAAGGTCGCGGTGAAAATGCCCGGCCCGATCAGTCCGGCAACGCTGCGCGACGAGCTGTTGGCGCCTTGAAGCTGACCCTGTTCGGACGAGCTGACCCGGCGCGTCATCATGTCCTGCAGAGAGGGTCCGACGACGCCCCACAGCGCCATTACCGGCACGCCGAGCCAAAACCATGGGCCGGTGGGCGCGAGGGCATAGATCGCCATGCCCAGGCTCCCGCTCAGCAATCCGCCGATCAGCGCGCGTCGGGTGCCGAGCCGCTCCACGGCCGGGCCGACCACCAGACCCTGCACGAGAGCAGCGCAGGCGCCGACGAAGGCGAGCGTAAGGCCGACCGTCGTCTCGCCCCAGCCATAGCGGTAGGCAGCGTAGAGCACGACCACCGAAGGCAGCACCTGGTGGGCGACGTTGACGATGAAATCGATGGTGGCCAAGCCCAGCAACTGGCGCTGCGAGCGCAGGAGATTGAGCGAGCCCGCCGGATTGGCCCGCTTCCAGGCAAATGCCATGCGGCGCTCCGCAGGCAACGATTCGGGCAGCACGAACCAGCCGAACCCGGCGTTGGCCAGGCAAGCCGCGGCCGACACCCAGAACGGCAGGCGCGGATCGAGGCCGCCCAGCAGGCCGCCGATCGCCGGGCCCAATACGAAGCCGAGACCGAAGGCCATGCCGACCAACCCGAACGCCTTCGCCCGGCCGTCGGCGGGCGTCACGTCGGCGATGTAGGCGAAGGCAGTGCTGATCGTCGCCGCCGTGATGCCGGAGATGATTCGGCCCACGAACAAGAGCGTGAGCGAGGGAGCGATCGCCATGAAGATGTAGTCGAGGCCGAGACCGAGGCAGGAAATCAGGATCACGGGCCGGCGGCCGTAGCGGTCCGACAGCGCGCCCAAGAGCGGCGAGCAGAGGAACTGCATCAGGCCCCACACCGTGGCGAACAGGCCGAACATCTCGGCCGCACCTGCGGTATCGCCGCCCATAAAGCCCAGCACGAGCGTCGGCAGCACCGGGATCATTACGCCCAGCGCCAATACGTCCAGCGTCACCGTGCAGAAGATGAAGGAAAGCGCGCCCCGTGCGTTCATTGCGACGTCATATGGGGTGCGTTACGGCACATATCGCGGTCGTTTCCTTGCCTGCCCTGCGTGAGTCGTTCAAATGGCGTGGTGAGCATCGATACTCTCATCCGAACCCTGGCACGGCCACCAGCGGGATTTGCGTGGGCCTGGGCGCTCGAACGAGCCGCGTCCGGCCCGCTGAACAAGCGCGTTCTTCCTGCGCTCACGGTGGAAATGAACAGTCCGCCGCGTGCGAGCGACCTCATCCTTTGGTTCGGTGCGCCCGGCACCGGCGACTGGTCAAATCTCCACAATTATCTTAGCGAGGATGAACGTGCGCGTGCGTCCAGCTTCCGGTTCGAGGTCGACCGCTGGAGCTTCGTTGCCGCCCACGCCGGCCTGCGCGTCCTGCTGGCACCGATGATGGCATGCGCGCCCCACGCGCTGCGCTTCGCGACCGGCGCCAACGGAAAGCCCTGCCTTGATCGCGACCGTCATGGTGCGGCAGTGCAATTCAACATCAGCCACGCTCGCGGCTGTGTCGCCATTGCTATGGCGGGGTGCCCCGTCGGCGTCGACGTCGAACAGCGCCGAGCGCTGCCCGATCTCATGGCCGTTGCGCAAACCGCATTCGCGCGGGAGGAGCGCGACGCCCTCGCTGCTTGCTCCGAACCGGCTGCTCGGGAAGCGCTCTTCTACAGGTACTGGACTCTCGGCGAGGCCTTCATCAAAGCGACCGGGGAAGGCATTGCGCAGGACCTGAACAGTTTCGCTTTCACTGACGAGGGCTCACCGATGCTCATCCGCGTGAGCGCGGACTGGGGTCCGGTGGAGCGCTGGCGCTTCTTCTGTGAACCCTGATCGTGCCTCTCCGCGCGCCGGCGTTCGTTCCTGTGGCGGAGACGGATGCAGGCGTGGCGCTGCGCACTTGCGCCGGTTGCGCCGGGCCGGACCGGTTCATCCCCTCGTCAGGTAGCCCATTTTGTGCCTCAATGCAGCCACCTGCCGTCATCCAGCCCTGCCTCTATTCAAGCCATTTCCATCCACTCTGCATACGGTCGGGGTGCGCGCCAACATAGGTCATAGGTAACGCCACGATGTCCGTCGCAACGCCCCCCATCCCGCTCGCCGTCGTCACCCAGCGTATCTGGCTGGAATGCAAGCGGGCACCAGAGAGCTCGGCCTATTTCGTGCCGTTCGTCTACCGCCTGAACCCCGGCATTGACGCCGACCGGCTGGAGCAGGCGCTGCGCGAGACGGTCGAGTCGCATCCCGCCCTGCGCTCGGTGATCCGCGAAGTGGAGGGCAGGCCCTATCAGGCGATCCGGGAAACACCGGCCCGGGTGCTGGAGCAGTCGGATAGCTGGGAATGGGCGATCACCAGGCCGTTCGACGTGGAGAACGGGCCGCTGTTCCGTTTCGTGCTGTGCGGCAACATCTTCGTCGTCAACGGCAGTCACATGGTGCTGGACGGCGGCTCCATCATGCTGCTGCTGGAGGAGGTCGGTCTCCGCTATCATGGCCAACCGGTGCCGGCGCCTGGACCCGACTCCGCGGCTTGGGACGCGCATGAGCGTGCCTATCTGCAAAGCCCCGATCACGAGGCGGACCAAGCCTATTGGGCGCAGGCGCTGGCGCAGTCCGACTTCCACGCCGGGCTGCCGACGCGGCGTGAAACCTATCGGGGCGAGAAAGACGGCAATCTCTACTTTTCGCTCCGCCTGCCGCAGATGAATGTCAGCGCGTTCGTCACCACGCTCGCGCTGATCCAGGCTCTTATCCACCGCTACACCGAGCAGGAGATGGTGGCAGTGCTGTATCCCACTGACCTGCGCGGCAAGCCGTTCGCGCGCTCGATGGGCTCATTCGTCAACTCGCTGATTGCGACCGCGAGTTTCACGCCGGACCTGACCTTCGCCCAGCTGGTGCAGCAGGTGCAGGCGCAGCGGCGGACAACCCGGCCGCACGACCGTCTATCATTCCAGGAGGTGATCGCCGGCCTGCGCAAAGTCCGGCCGTCGGACACCATCCAACTACCAAACGTCTCCGTCTCCTGGGCGAGGCCAGTCTGGCCATTCGCTTTGGGGACCCCACTGCCGCTCGAGACGGTGGATTGCCAGAATGACCTGCTGTTCCTCGCCTTTGCCGAGGGCGACCGACTGGATGTGCGGCTGCAATACCGCAGCGCCCAGTTCACCCGCCGCTTCGCCGAGGAGCTGGCCGAGCATCTGGCGCTGCTTGCTGAGCTCGTGATCGCACATCCAGAGACGCCACTGTCGAAGCTGAAGCTCGCGACCGAGGTCGAAGTGCAGCGGATCGAAACCGAGTGGACGCTGCCGCCCACGCCGCGCACCGACCTGCAGCTGCTGCACGACGCGTTCTCCGACCGTGCGGCGCGGCAGCCGGAGGCGCCCGCGCTGCTGATGCGCGAACTTGTGCTGAGCTATGGCGAGATGGAGCGGCTAACCAACCGCATAGCTCACGGGCTGCGCCGGCGGGGGGTAAAGCCCAACACGCTGGTCGGCGTGATGATGGAGAAAGGCTGGGAGCAGGCGGTGGCCGGCATGGCTATCCTGAAGGCGGGCGGCGGCTACTTGCCGATCAACGCTGCCTGGCCGGCCGAGCGCATGGACACCGTGATCGCGCAAGGCGAGGTGCATATCGTGCTGAGCCAGCAGCGGGTGCTGGATCGGCTGGGCCGCGCCGGCTTGGCGGTCGATGACGCTGCACTGTGGGCGGACGAGCCGGACAGCCGCCCGGCCTCGGTCAACGAACTCGGCGACATTTGCTACGTGCTGTTCACCTCCGGCTCCACCGGAAAGCCGAAAGGGGTGACGCTGACCCATGCCAGCGTCATGAACACGCTGCGCAACGCTAACGAGGAACACGGCGTCGGGCCCGGCGACCGGTCGTTGCAACTGTCGGATTTCAGCTTCGACCTCTCGGTCTACGACATCTTCGGCATGCTCGCGGCCGGCGCCGGCGTGGTGATCCCGGATGAGGACCGACACCTGGAGCCACTGCACTGGGTTGAACTCGCGCGCCAGCACCAGGCGACGATCTGGCTGAGCGTCCCGATGTATGTGGATATGTGGGTGCAGTCGGGCGACGCGCTGCCCAGCATCCGTGTATTCATGATGGGTGGCGACAAGATCCCGACCGACCTGCCGGACCGCATGCGCCCGCTCGCTCCCAACGCGGCCCGACCGAGACCTCCATCATCTCCAACTGGTACCGCATCGGCGAGGTAGACCCGATCTGGACCACCATCCCGTATGGCCGCGCGATGCCCAACCAGAAGATGTACGTGCTCGATCCGGGGCTCAATCACTGCCCGCCCTTCATGCCGGGGCGGATCTTCATGGGTGGCGTGTGCTTGGCGCGCGGCTATTGGCGGGACCAAGAAAAGACCGACGCCGCCTTCGTCACCTATCCCGCGAACGGAGAGCGCATCTACTACACCGGCGACCTCGGCCGCTGGCTGCCGGACGGGCAGGTGGAGTTCCTGGGCCGGGCCGACTTCCAGGTGAAAGTGAACGGCTTCCGGGTCGAGCTGGGCGAGATCGAGGGCGCGATCCAGGCGCTGCCCGGCATGAAGGCCGCGATCGTGGACGGGCAGGACCAGCCCAATCGCAAGGGCAAGTTCCTGGTCGCCTATGTCGTCTCGGATGAAGCGCTCGATGCGGCGCAAATACGGGCCACGCTACAGGACCGGCTGCCCTACTACATGATCCCGCGGGTGTTCGTGCCGCTGGAGCGCATCCCGCTGTCGGCCAACGGCAAGGTCGATCGCAAGGCGCTGCCCCGGCCGGATGTCGCGCAAATGCCGGGCGAACTGCCCTATGTGGCGCCGCGCACCGAGACCGAGGCGACGCTGGTGGATATCTGGCAGGCCGTGCTGAAGCACGAGCCGATCGGGATCCACGATAATTTCTACGCGCTCGGCGGCGACTCGCTGCTGTCCGTGCAGATCGGCGTCAAAGCGCGGGAGGCCGGGCTGCCGCTCGATCCCACGGCGCTGCAACGCACACCCACAATCGCGGAGCTGGTGCAGGGCTTGGCGCCGGTGCGGGCGGTGCAGGTGGGCGAGGCGACCGGCAACGTGCCGCTGTCGCCCATGCAGCGGTACTACTTCAGCTGGGCGACAGCGCGGCCGCAGCAGTTCAATGTCTCG
>WNFR01006171.1_pt1 | contig 12256 bp, 13 predicted proteins | sample 5400221 | NCBI WGS metagenome assembly WNFR01 (sample SAMN13153357, study PRJNA577476) | soil metagenome | isolation source: 40 cm soil under Madrone tree | place: USA:California | collected 2016-06-14 | reverse complement strand
ACAGAGCGAGAGCGTTTGGAGACCCTTGAGAACGACCTCTCGAAACAGAAGATTAACTTAGCTCGGATGATCGGATTGCCGGCCAACGACGAGTTCGAACTAACCGACATCATCCCTTTCTCGCCCATTTCGGATATCGACGTAGATAGCGCGCTGCGGGATGCCTATGAGCATCGCGAGGACCTGAAAGCGGCAGACGCCCAGGTCCGTGCAGCGCGACTTGCCAGTTCGGCCGCGCGTGGTGAGCGCGTCCCTTCACTTGCGGTGAATGCCGACTATGGAGCGAACGGAATAAATCCCAGTCAATCACACGGAACGTTCTCTGCAACAGCTACGCTCACCGTCCCGATTTGGCTTGGTGGCCGTACCGAAGGCGATATTCAACAAGCTCACGCAGCGCTCACGCAAAGAAAGGCGGAACTCGAGAGTCTCCACTCAAAAATTGAAAGCGATGTGCGAAGCGCATATCTTGATATCGAGGCCGCTGCGAATCAGGTCGCCGTTGGCGAGGACAACCTGAAAGTGTCGAAGGACAATCTTGAACTAACTCGGCAAAAACTCGAGGTTGGAGTATCGGACAACGTACAAGTTATTCAGGCACAGCAAGCTGTGGCTGAAGCTCAGCTCGATTTGATCAACAGTGAACTGGCTCACAATGTGGCAAAACTCAGCCTGGCGCGCGCCATAGGCGACGCGGAAGAGCGCTTGCCCAAATTAATGAATCAACAATAGAGAAGGAAGCGACCTACACCTTTGGCGGGATATGCGTGCCGGGAGGCGTCTCAGTTTAGGCGTTCACTCCATCGTTCAGGCATTTGTGTTCTGCGAGTACACCTGCTCACGAGGCAGGCGCTCACGATCGCGGGGTGATCTGCCTAGGAAACGGGCTGTCAGAGTTAGCACAGCTCGCGCAAAATCTGATCTGATGCAAATTCGTATAAGTGAACCCCTAGTTGAGACAAAGTGTGACATCACACTCTTCGTGGGGATGCGCAAAGCTCCTGCCGTCCGCCATGAACGTCCTCGAAACTGAAAGTGTCGTTCCTATGGGCCGAAAAATCTAACCATCGCGGCTTGCAGGCTCGCCTCAGGGCCTGGCTTGTTTGGCTCCCGTTCAAACTCTTCGGGGGAACGATAATTTAGGGCCGAATGTAAGCGGCATTGGTTGTAGTACTGCTCGATGAACAGCTCTACACGTTGCGAGAGATGTTCAAAATCGCGGTAAGTATTGGCGTAGATCTCTTCTCGTTTTAGTGTCTTTATGAAACTCTCGCAAGTGGCGTTGTCATACGGATTGCCGGGCCTGCTCATGCTGGGCAGCATCGCATGCTCGCGAAGTACCTGCATGTAGTGCCGACAACTGTACTGCACCCCCTGGTCGGAGTGGTGTACCACCCCCGGCGGCGGCTGCCGACTTGCAATCGCTCTTTCTAACGCTCGGATTGGAAGCTTGGTTTGCAAAGTCCGCGCCAACGACCATCCAATCACCTTACGGGAAAACGCATCCAGTATTACTGCCAGATAGACAAACTCTCTGCTGAGCCGAACATAAGTTATGTCGCTGATCCACAGCTGATTCGGCCCCGACAGTCTCATCCGACTCGCCAAATTGAGATAAATCCCTACAGCGAGAAGTGAACCCTGGACAGATAAGAATCTTTCCCGTCGAACAGCTAATAGGTTGTCCTCATGCATGATTCGTGCTACCCGCTTGTGATTCGTGATCATCCCTCGCAGGCGCAACTCAGCAGTCACCCGTCTATAGCCGTAGCGCCAATGATGTTCCAAAACGATCTCCTGAACAGCTGATTTCAGGGTCATCTCCTCCTCGGCAGGCCAGCCTCCTCGCAAATAGCGATAGAATCCAGCCCTGCTCACTTGCGCCAAATGGCACATTCGCTCGATGCTCAAGCTGCCTTGCAACGGCATCCTTGCCCTTATTTCGCCATAGATGCGTTTGCCCCAGAGGCAGTCCCCTGACGGCTTCGAGCCCCTACTTTTTGCAAGGCACTCCTGAAAAAATCTACTTCCATCGTCTTGTTCGCAAGCAGTCGCTTCAGTTTGGTGATTTCCTTTCGGAGGATGAATTCGCGGGACCGGGTTGGAGAGGGAATCCCCTCATCGAATCGGTCGCGCCAGTTGTATAGCAGTCTGCGGTGTATGCGCAGTTCCCTTGAAAGTTTGAGGACGTTGTCACACAACTTCATCTGTTGGACTGCTTGGTGCCGAAATTCCTGACTGTACCGCTCTCCTTTTTTTCGCTCCACTTTGCAGCTCCTTTCCCGCAAAGTGTGCACTACGCAACTGTCTCACTCCAGGGGTTCACTCCACGAGTTCCAATAGAAATCCTACAGAGTGGACCCCTGGGGAGAGATCATTGATCGTGCGCACCTTGCGGAGTGACGATTATTTCCGGGTGCCGACAATCCGGGAACTACTCCATTTGAGGGACACAAGCGCGTTTATCGTTACCGATCCGGCGAAACGATAGGTAATCCCCAGCTGCTCAGTCAAGCGGTGACCTCCCCTGGCGGCTTGTTTTCCACCTGACAGATGTAGTTCATTTTCTTTCGAAATGCCGCTCGTTCTCTAGTCGATTCCGGCTTTCTCAAGAGATCCGAATACTCATGGATCGTCTTTTGCAGTTGGGCATGGAAAGCCTTTGCATTCACTATGACGCCTTTATGGTCTTCTGTGAAGGAGATCAGCGGAAGTGTCGAGCTGCGCTTAACCAAAGACGACTTAGCTTCGCCTTGGTGAAGAAGGCCACATCTGATATTTGTGTAAAAGAGGCTTGCTTGCTCTGCACTAACGTGCTGCTTGAACGAAGTGCCCCTCAAAAAGGAAACGAAATACTTCTCGCCCTGTTTCCAAGGGGTTTCTTCTGTTCCTTGCCTAAACTGCTCTAATGTTTCGATGAGTGCGCAGTCAAGAGTAAGTACTGCAAAACCGCTGGTCCTGTGTCCAATTATTCTTTCGATGTGTTCCAAATACCGCGTGTTAATCCGATCCTGAAATATTGCAACAGCGGTCTCCCAGTCAGCCTCAGACTTGAAAGCCAGCGCTTCCCAATGCTTGGCTTTGTATTTTCTTGAAATAAGCATGGTTTGGAGCATATTATTTTATCAGACTCAGTAAGCCCTTCGCGACGGCCGAAGCGGTCCCCTGAGGTTGGCCATTTAAAACCCCTGAATTGTTTGCCCATGTCGCCGTTCGCTGACATTGCGAAATGTCGCCGTTCGCCGACTATCCCCCTTGTCGCCGTTCGCTGACATTGGTTATAATGTCATCGTTCGCTGACATTGGGAACGGAGGTGATGAATGCGTATTCGTACACCGATCGATCTGGGGGCTCTTATCCGCGAGCGCAGAAAGGCCCTGCGTCTTGACCAGAAGACCCTGGCCGAGAAAGTCGGCGTGAGCCGGCAATGGATTGTCGATGTCGAGCAGGGCAAACCGCGGCTCGAGATCGGCCTCGTGCTGCGCACCGCGGATGCGCTCGGCATCGTTCTCACCGTGGACAAACCGACAAAAGGCACGAGTTTGGCGCAACCCGTCATTCTCGATTCGATAGTCGACGCGGCCCGGAAGAGGCGCAAATGAAGATCAGGGAACTGATCGCCATCCTTGACCGTCGCGAGATGGGCCGTTTCTTCCGCGACATGAAAGGGCGCGTCTCTTTCATCTACGATGAAAAGTGGCGAAACGCCGCCGATGCCTACCCGCTCTCCCTCTCGATGCCCCTCACCCTCGGTGAGCACGGGAATTCAACAACCGACCCGTTTCTATGGGGATTGCTGCCGGACAACGAAAAGGTCCTCGATCAATGGGGCAAGAAATTTCAGGTCTCATCCCGCAACGCCTTCGGCCTTATCGCGGGCGTCGGTGAGGATTGCGCGGGCGCGGTGCAGTTCGTGCGGCCCGACCGTCTCGACGCCATCCTGGGAAAACAGCCTCCGGAAATCGAATGGCTGACGCCGGCAGACATCGCGCAGCGCCTTCGTTCCTTGCGAGAAGACCACGCCGCGTGGCGCAATCCGCGCGACACCGGCCAGTTCAGCCTCGCCGGCGCGCAGCCAAAAACAGCACTGCTCCTTGAGAAAGGCCGGTGGGGCATTCCTTCCGGCCGCACGCCTACCACGCACATCCTCAAACCGCCGACGGCTCATTTCGACGGGCACGCGGAGAATGAGCATTTTTGCCTAGAGCTGGGACGCGCCATCGGGCTCCCGGTCGCAAATTCGGAAGTCATGCGCTTCAAGGATGAGATTGCCATTGTCATCGAACGCTACGATCGGGTCCACCCCGGGAATGTCTGGCAGCGCGTCCATCAGGAGGATACATGCCAGGCTCTAAGCATCCAGCCGACCCGCAAGTATCAGAGCGACGGCGGTCCCGGCGTCCGGGACATCGTCGATTTATTAAAAACCTTTTCCTCGAAACCGCGCGAAGACATTGGTACCTTTCTCGATGCCGTCTACTACAACTGGCTCATCGCCGGAACAGACGCCCATGCAAAGAATTACGCCTTGCTGATTGCGTCGGCTGGGCAGGTCCGCTTTGCTCCCCTTTACGATATCGCGAGCATCCTGCCCTACCCCGATATCGACATTCAGAAGGCCTGCTCTTCAATGAAAATCGGAAATGAATACCGCCTGAGGAATATCGGCAAATATCAGTGGCAAAAACTCGCCCCAGGTGTCGGCGCCGATCCCGACGCGGTGACAGCTCGCATCGTCGAAATCGCGGACGCCGTCCTCGAAAAAATTCCAGAAGTGACGAAGCGCACGAAAAAAGAAGGGCTCGACCATCCGCTTATCGACCGTCTGGCCCAGAAACTAACGGACCGCATAGCCGCCTGCCGCAAGCTGATTCGCTAAATAGGCCGAAAGTCGGCGACTTTCAGCGCGCGAGATATTGTCACGCGCAGCTGGCGCAGTTGATTTCATCTAAGGCTTCGGCGCCTTATAGCGACTGCCAATAATTTTCCAGACCTCATCAAAGCTCTTGCGTATTGCTTGGTTTCTGCGCGCCGACAAACCCTTCTCCCGCAGGAGATCATAGATCGCCTGATGCACGGAGAACGCGCCGCCGGTCGGCCCGCTGAGCCTGAAATCCAGCAGTTCAGACCAGCTGAATAAGTTCTCGGATACATACGGCAGAATCTCCTCCAGTTCATTGACCGACATCATGGTCACGGGCCGGATGCGGGACTTGGCGGGCACTTCCTTCTCAAATGTCTCGTTCGCATAGGCCGTGAAAAAGAAACTCTCCACCGCCGGTTCATCGCTGACACACACCGGATAAATCCTCCCGGGCTTCATTGCGGTTCGTATCCTACGGTCCTCGATCGCTTTGCAGGATGCGGACAGCTGTAAAAGAGCCTTCGGCTTACCTCTTTCATTTCGCACAAACTTCCGCTCGAAATCCGCCACGAATTTTGCCCTGTCAGCCCCGCGCTTCGCGGCTTCCGTGAGCAGCGACGACTTAATCTCAAAAACCACCACCGCCTCCCCGAAATCCAGCAGCGCATCAACCTGGCCGCCGTCGTAATTCAGATCCGCGGCCAGGATTCCAGAGGCGTGCGGATAAAAATCTTTCAGCAATTCAACGCCGTAAATTTCAAAGAGCCGTCCCCATAATTCCTTGAACGATTCGCGGCGATTTCGCGGCAGGCTGTCGAAGATATTCCAGTACACCCCGGCCGTAAGAAGTTCGGCCAACAATTCGAGATCGAGAATGAGAACGCGGTTCGGATCCAGCTTCATAAGTGGGTGTTGTCTGAAGAGATTCAGGCTTTCCGTCAGGAACGAGCGGCGTTCCAACTCTTCGCCAAAAGCTTTGCGCGTGCGCGCCTTGCGGCCGCCCAGGCGCTTCCTGAATTCCCCCGCCGTCAGCGCGCGATCCTTTACCAGCTTTCTCAACATTGCCGTCGGAAATCCGACCTGAGAAAAAATCTGACGCATGTCGAAAAGCGAAAACGCCGGCCCCTTGATGTTCCGGCCGTAAGCAAACAGGCCGAACACGGCCGCGATGAAATCGTTCAAGGACAGCGATCCAACCGTGATACCGAAGATATTCAAGCCGGCTTTCGCGGCAAGCCGGCGGACTTCCGCGTCGTTGCCGGGTAGGATTTCCGTGAGGATCGTGAACATCCGGCTGAGCGCGTACGCGAGATCGCGCGGATTGTGAATGTCCCAGACGGGAACGAATGACAGGAGCAGGTCGAGATTTGGAAGTCGCGCCGGGTCAACGACCTGGTCGCGCTGAATGAATTCATTTGTCAGCAGCGCCAGCTCACCCAGTTCCTTCTCGCTCCGCTCGGCAGGTTTCACCGACCGATTGCCGTACACCAATAAATGCCGCATAAGCTGAAGGCAGCCGGTCCGAGTGAACGCGCCGGAGAAGCCACTCCCGGCAACATTCTGCTCCGTGACTTTCGCCGCAATGGCCGGCGTTACAAATCGTTCAGTAAGGATTTTGTGCACATCCCGATCAAGTGACCGGTGCTCCGACAGAAGAATATTGATCGAAGCGAGCGTGCCAACGCCGCCAACCACCGGCGTTTGGCGCAGAAGATTCCAATAGCGATCTTCGAGCTTCCCCGTTCCCGGCAGGATTTCGGAATGGCGCAGGTACACGCCCACCGCAGGGCCCGACGCGCGGCCGCGAGGCGCTGGGCCGGGGCGCAACGGCAGCGCCAACCCGTTCTGGGGTGCAATCTCCAGAAAAATTCTATCCAGTTCTTTGCCGCTGTATTGATTCATGTCACCACGCGATCGCATCGCCGCCACCCCAATATGCTAAGCTTCCGCGCAGACCTTTAAAAGAGCACCGTCGGGCCGCGTTTTCGGCTACCCTGTCTGCGCCTATGTTCGCCAGAATTCCATTCAGCCCTATCCGCGAATCGCTCGATTCCCCGCAAGAGCTGATGGCGGGTCTCAACGCGGCCGACTATCGTTCCTTCGCGCGTACGCCTGATTTCAAATGCTTCGCGTATTACGTGCGCCACGGCCGCGCCGCTCCGAAAGATCCCCTGTCCAGCATTTACGAATCGCTGCACGACAACTCGATCACGCAGGCCACTCTCGCTTTCCTCAAAGGCCAGAAGAAAGTGGCCGCCGTCATGGGCGGTCATGACGAGCCGCGCGATTCGCGAACATACGCGGCCGTGGCGCGAATGGCGCGCGCGCTGTCGCGCCAAGGGTTTCTCATGACGAGCGGCGGCGGCCCGGGCGCCATGGAAGCGACGCACCTTGGCGCCTTGCTTCAAAATGAGCCCGACGGTGCCCTCAGAGAAGCGCTTCAGAAATTGAAAGGACGGAAAACCCTGCCGGCGGACGCCGGCAAGGTCATCACGCCTGCGGGCAAGATCGACGATCAGATTCTACGCGCCCTGCATGAGTGGATCATGCCGGCCTTCGCGCTCAGCACCGCAGTCAAACGGCCGGGCGAAAGTCTCGCCGTGCCAACCTGGTATTACGGTCACGAGCCAACGACGCCGTTCGCGACGAAAATCGGCAAGTACTTCCAGAACAGCCTGCGCGAAGACGGGCTCATCACCATCGCCGCGCACGGCATCGTTTTCGCGCCGGGCAAGGCGGGCACGCTGCAGGAGATTTTTCAGGACGCCGTGCACAACTACTACCGCGCGCAAACTGACCCGTTCAGCCCAATGGTCTTTTACGACAAGACCTACTGGACGCGGACGCTGCCCGCAGTGGGCCTGCTGGCGGAACTTTTCGCGCGCAACAAGCGCGGCCCCGATTACAAAAAATACGTACTGGTGACGAGCGACGAGAAGGAAGCGATCGACTTCATCGTCGCCAAGGCGCCGCCCGCGAATTCCCATCTCCGGCGCCTGAAAAGCCTAGGCTTGCTGTCCTAACCCTCCGTTCCGTTTGTGTTAGCGAGAGGACCTGCCTAGTGAGCACCATGTTCGAAACACGCTGTGCCAGAATTCCGGTTCTTGGACTGCGGGGCTTTCCAAAAGGCAGGTGTCCTGAGCAGGTGCTCTCAGGGCATCAAAACGTTGAGCCGGAGCTAAGTTTTCTGTCTCACTTAGGGTTCACCCTAGCCGTCGATAGGCTCGTGGAGTGCACCGCTGTTTTGAGACAGTTTTTGGTGGCCACGCTCCCGGCGCCCCTAGACGACTATCCCAATAAAAGAGGGGTGGAGTGTGCTCCAGATATAGTGTATGAATGCAACTTGCCCCTGATTCAGCATGAACTTCACTTGCCTAATTAGCCCGTGTCTTCCGGGCGAGTTCGCGAAGTTTGGATTTTGGAGCTTTAAGAGAGCTTCAAGGTTGGAACCTGCCTGACATCCATTTTGCGAATAGGTCGATGCTGGATTGCGGCCAGGGACCTTCGCCTCTTGGCGGAGGAGGCGGCATCAGCGCACCACCGATTCCGCGGATGCGGTCGTAGATGGCTGCCGCGTGCGTCTGCACATCATCGTAACTTGCCAGATTGAATGCCTTGCTCATGGCCTTGATGTCCCGGTCCGTGAAAAGCGGCCGGATGTCGGCTTCAAAACTGGTCAGTCTGTTCATGGTCCCTCGCAAAGGTTTGATGATTCTCAGCTATCGATGGTTCTGTGTTCAGTAGGTTGCGACGAAAGACCGCCATTTCGTTTTGGTGACGGACCGGGAAGCCTCTGCAGGGATACTCAGCGGCGGCGATGACCGGTTTCGAAGCGCACGAGGGCATTAATGTCGTCGATCAGGATCTCCTCATGAGCCTCATCGAAACGCCATCAGCCAAGCCAGTCAGATTTGGGTCATGCCGCCGTCGACCACGAGTTCGATACCCGTGACATAGCTGCTTTCGTCAGAAGCAAGAAAAGAAACCACCTTCGCAACTTCGTCCAAACTTCCAGGGCGACCGAGTGGTATTTTGCCCACGACACTGTCGACAAATTGTTGGACTTGTTCGTCGTTCCAGCCCAAGGAGTTGCGATAGCCCGGAGAAGGAATCACGCCAGGACTCACAGCGTTCACACGGATTTTGCGGTCTTTTAGATCGGAGGTGAAGGTGCGCGCGAAGGACCGTACGGCGGCTTTGGATGCGCTATAGACGCCGAGTCCTGGCGATCCCGTACTCGAAACGATCGACGCATTCAGAATGACGGAGCTTCCATCCTTTAGGAGCGGAAGCGCCTTTTGCACGCTGAACAGAAGACCCTTGACGTTGGCATTGAATGTCTTGTCGAAGTGCTCTTCAGTGATTGCGCCGAGAGGGCCAAACTCCCCGGTGCCTGCATTGGCGAAGAGAATGTCGATGTGCCCCTTCTCCTGCTTTACGGCGGCGTATAACCGATCAAGATCAGCGAGATTGGAGACGTCGCCCTGCACCGAGGTAGTGTTCTTGCCGATCTCTTTTACTGCCGCGTCGAGTTCGCTTTGACGACGGCCCGTGATAAAAACGTACGCGCCCTCGGCAACGAAGCGTTGCGCCGTGGCGAGACCGATTCCGCTGTTGCCTCCCGTGATGACGGCTACTTTCCCTTCCAGCTTGCTCATGATTTATCTCCTCTTTGATTTCCTGTCCGCCGCATGGTGTTTCTGTACCATACGGTATAGATGTCGCGGCGGCTTAATGGTTGCAATAATTGTACCGATAGGTATGGAAACCGCATCCAACAGGGCATGAGACGCAACAAATCCTCAGGGCGACTGGGACGTCCGCGCTCCTTCGATATCGACGGAGCCCTGGACCGTGCGTTACAGGTGTTCTGGCGAAAAGGATATGAGGGCGCGTCGCTGTCGGACTTGACCAAAGCTGTGGGCGTAAACCGCCCAAGTCTATATGCCGCTTTTGGCGACAAGAAAGCTCTGTTCCGCAAGGCGCTCAATCGTTATTTGACAGGGCCGGCGGCTTACACCCAAGAAGCATTGAAGGAGCCGACCGCCCGCGCGGTCGTTGAACGATTGTTGCGGGGTGCCGCCGAGTTGAACACAGCGCCGCGCAATCCGGGGGGATGCCTCATGGTGCAAGGTGCGCTCGCTAGCGGCGACGCGGGCGATTCCATCCGACAGGAACTGGTTGCGTGCCGCGCCGCGGGTGAGGCTGCATTACGCCGGCGCTTGCAGCGTGCGAAATCAGAAGGTGACCTGCCGGCCACCGTGAACCCTGCTGATCTCGCCCGCTACGTCGCGACGATCGCCTATGGAATGGCAGTCCAGGCGGCGGGCGGAGCTAGCCGCGATAAATTGCAACATGTAGTCGAGATGACGTTGCGAACTCTACCGCTGTGAGACAGCGCATGTTCACTTGTGCTGGAAATAGCAATCACTTCGGCACTTGTCGCTAATCGAGACGGGGCTCAGCCCAGTAGACACGATTCTATAGCGCGGATATGACTGCGGGAGGCGCAGGATTGTTCGGGGCAGGTCGCCTCCCGGTGTGCATCATCAAACTGTCTCAACAGAGGGGTTCACCCCACGGGCAAGAGCCTAAAGTGTGCCACCGAAGAGTTCGCCGCTTTCCTCATTCAACTCCTGGGCGCAGATGAAAAACGAACTAGAGTGCATTCAACTTGGTCATGATCGTAGCTCCAGCCAACTTGCCTTCCAATGCTGTAAACAGCCGCTTCATGTAGTCCTGTTCAAGGTGAAACTTATGTGCCGCCGAAGAGGAGAAGATCTCAAAGAACACCAGCTTATGCGGGTCGCCCTCCCGTGACGTCTCGAACATTCCTTCACAACCGGCCTCTTGAAGCGTAGGAATGAGTGCTTGCTTGAGTGCGCCTTTCACGTCGTCCAGGAATTCGGGTAGAACGGTAAGTTCTGCCAGCAGGTAAATCTTTTGACTGTCCATCGGTGATTCTCCTTTTGTTTCCGAGCCGTCTCTGGCGATAGAACGGACTGTTCCACCAAGCCTTCGCAGCCTCGATACTGGGGAACTGTTGCGTCTGGGGTCTGGTAAGGCGTTTCGAATAATGCTGGTCTACAGGCCCTGGACAAACTCAATTACAGCCTGGTTGACCCCCTGGGCTCGCTCCTGCTGGGTCCAATGACCGCAACCTGGAAACAGAAGTGTTCTCCTGAGCCGCGGTACAAACTTCGACAGGTTGGCGATGACTTGGTCCATCCCACGAAAGGCTAAAACGAGGTCGCGCTCCCCGGCAATGTACAGCGCCGGAACTGTCAGGTGCACGCCGGACACAGGCGCTAAGAGTTCCCAATTTCGGTCGATGTTGCGGTACCAGTTCAGTGCGCCACGAAATCCCGTGCGCGCAAATTCGCTTACGTAGAAATCCACGTCCGCTTCAGTGAGCCAATGAGGCAACGATGCCGGATTCGTTAAGCGCGAGAGAAAGCCACCTCGGCGCGGGACCATATCGATTTCGCGGCCGTCCCTGGCACCGTCATCTCGGCCGTCCCCTGAAGCCGAGTAGAGGAAGCTGCGAATGCTCAGACGGACATCGCGCTCGAACTCCGCCTCGGCGACACCTGGGGATTGGAAGTACAGCTGAAAGAACTGCGCGTCCTCGGTCTGGGGCATCATGCTGGTAGGACGAACGGGTTGTCTTGGTATGAACGGCACGCTCAAACCGATCACGCCGCGAAAGCGATCGGGCCGCAAAAGCGCGGCGTACCACGCGACAGGGGCGCCCCAATCGTGTCCGACGATCACCGCTGTCTCTGTGCCTAAAGCGTCGAGCAGGCCGACGACGTCGCCAACATGATGGAGCAGCGTGTACCGATCGATTTGTTCTGGGCGATCCGTCTGCCCGTAGCCTCGCATATCTGGCGCGATCGCATGGAATCCAGCTTCTGCGAGCGCATGCAACTGATGGCGCCACGAATACCATGATTCGGGAAAACCGTGACACAGCACCACCGCGGGCCCTGCGCCGCTCTCAGCAATGTGCATATGGATGCCGTTCGTTTCCACCGTGCGATGTTTTATTTCACCCACTGTAGTTCCTCGATGGTTAGCGAGCGGCCGCCTGCGTCTCATCTATGTGCGAGTTTGCATTGAGCGTTGTTACGGCTTTGACGATGAAGTCGGCAACTTTATCGGGTTGCGACATCATGGGCACGTGACTACTCGCCAGAGTCAGCGTTGTCGCGAATTTCTCTTGAGCACGTTTCGACTCCAAACAGCCAGTGAAGTCATAGCTCTACCTCCATTGATCCAGACTCGCTGTTCAGAAATCGGTTCGTCTCGAAAACAAAGTCCTCGTGATTCTGGTACCACGAACCGTGGTTGGCGTCGGGATACACGATCAGCTTGGCATTCGGCATGTT
>WNFR01006166.1_pt1 | contig 12260 bp, 14 predicted proteins | sample 5400221 | NCBI WGS metagenome assembly WNFR01 (sample SAMN13153357, study PRJNA577476) | soil metagenome | isolation source: 40 cm soil under Madrone tree | place: USA:California | collected 2016-06-14 | reverse complement strand
TTCTCTGTGTTCTTTCCGGATTTAACAAATGCGGCTGTCCCAGCTGTTGGTGAAGACTTGCAATCCAATCTGATCATGCCGGAACCGACTGCATTCCTCAGCAAACACAAATTGCCAGTTTGCTCGATCATTCGGCCAACCGCCACCACGAACGCGGCCACGGCCGCGCTACAAGGGTTCATTGATATGAACATTTTCGTCGGTCAATCGAAGGCATTCTTCAACTTCGTGGCTCATTTAGCCGTAGAGGCCGATGATGCCAGGCGCGGAACCAGCTAGGGATTGTGGTGTTGTCGTTGCCAGTCAAAGGGTTCCTTGGGACGGGCGCCACCTTCGAGGCCGACATCAACCTCGTCGTGCAGCTAGCGATGGCAGCGGCACTGGTCGCAGGGGTCGTTCTTGCGAAAAAGAAACATTACAGAGCGCACGGTATTTGTCAGACAACGGTGCTGCTACTGAATTTGTTGATGATCGGACTCGTGATGTGGCCCTCGTTCCGCCGACAAGGAAATCCAAGGTTTCCCAAGGTGCTTCATAAGGCGTATTACGCTGCGCCCGTCGTTCATGCGGCTTTGGGAATGACGGCTGAGCTTCTGGGACTTTATATCGTTCTTGTGGCGGGCACGAATGTTCTTCCGGCGTGGCTGCGCTTCAGAAATTGGAAGCGGTGGATGCGAACGGAATTGTTACTTTGGATCTTTGTTGTGATCAGCGGGGTGGGGACTTACTACGTTTGGTATATTGCGCCCTTCCGCTAATGCGTGAAGTTTTAAATGTTGGATCGACGGTGTCTCTCCCTGCGTCACTGGCGGGTGCTGTGGGTGGAAGTACAAGTCACGGCACCTGCATTTTTATGACTCGACGATCTTGCTATTGCAGTTCATGGAGAACTTATGTTTGAAGGATTGTTTCAACCTATGCACTTGCTCGTGATCTTCGGAATTGCCCTGCTGGTATTCGGCCCCAAGAAGCTTCCTGAGCTTGGCAAAGGTATCGGTGAGGGAATTCGCGGCTTCAAGGCAGCCGTCCGGCCCGAAGAGGCAAAGCCAGTCGCGCCAGTATCTGCCGTGACTAACGACCACAGTCTGGTCAAGGAGTAGTTCGTGGGATTTGGAAGCGAAATCCTGTTCATCCTCGTCCTCGGATTGCTGTTGTTAGGGCCAAAGCGGCTGCCCACAATCCTGGGACATGTGACGAGGGCTAAAGCACAATTCGAAAAGGCGACCCACAGTTTCAAGACTCAATTAGAGGCGGAACTCGCAGCCCAGCATCGCGGCGGCAACACTGATTCCTCGCAAGAATTGGCTGAGGACCAGTGAACAGTCCCCGGATCCTCGGAATTGGAACGGCGACTCCGCCGATCAGGCTCACGCAAGAGCAGAGCTTTCATGCTGCTGGTTATGAGAGCGAGCGCATTCGGAGGATCTTCCTGAACAGCGACATTGAATATCGTCACTTTTATTTTGGCGGTATCCCGACTCGCGAGGAAAGCTCTGATCAAATGAATCAGCGTTATCTCTCGGGCGCAGTGAAAACAGGTTGCCGCGCGATTCTGGATTGTCTGGAGCCGGCTGGAAGAACTGTCGAGGACGTGGATTTCCTGGCGGTTTGCACGTGCACGGGCTATGTGTGCCCGGATGTAGGTAGCCGTCTAATCGCGCACATGGGCTTCCGCAGTAATGTGCAGAGAGCCTCCATCACCGGCCTTGGGTGCGCCGCTGCCATACCGACGCTGCAGCGGGCGGCAGATTTCGTTCGAGCAAACCCGGGCCGTCTGGCATTGATGCTGGCTGTCGAGATTTGCTCTGCTTGCTACTACGTCGATAACACCGTCGAGACAGTCATTGGCAACGCGATTTGCGCCGACGGCGCCTCCGCTCTCCTCCTCGGCGCCGAGCGAACGAATCAACTGTATCCGCAGATTATTGACTTTGAGTCTTTCATTGATACGGAGCATATCGAAGAAGTTGGACTCCAACATCGGGAAGGGAAGCTGCGAATCGTCCTGGGAGTCTCGATCCAACACCTGGCTGGTCCGATGATCGAAACCGCACTCCAGAAGTTGCTTCAGAGACGTGGGCTTTCCCGATCGGACGTTCGCTTCTGGGCTGTTCATCCCGGCGGACGGAAAGTGATCGACAACGTCCAAAAACACTTCGGTCTGACCGATGCTCAATTGCGCTTCTCCCGAACTGTGTTGCGAAACTACGGAAACATGTCATCGCCCACCGTAATGTTTGTACTGGATGAAGTCGTGCGTGACGGAGATCCGCGGCCAGGCGACTGGGGAGTGATGATCGCCTTAGGACCTGGAATGGCTGCCGAGGTTGCGTTACTCCAATGGTAGGTCAGTTATTCCGGTTCTGCCGTTTGCTAATGCTTCCGCAGATGGAAGGTAAGAGCGGCATTTGGGCGGAAATCAAGCCGCTCCTTAGAAACCGGTTTCTCACCACAAAAGCCGCACGAAAGAGAAAGGAAAATTCCTCCCCTCCACTTCTTTTCCAAATGGCATCAGCGTACTGGCTATCACAGGCAATTTATGTGGCTGCCAAGTTAGGCATTGCCGATTTGCTGAAAGATGGTCCACAAACGTGTGGGGCACTAGCCACAGAAACTCGATCAGATGCGCAGTCGCTCTTCCGGCTGATGCGCGCGTTGTCAGGCCAGGGCATATTCTCGCAAGTCGGACATGACAGTTTTGCCCTTTCTCCGCTCGCCGACGGCCTTCAGACCGAGGTGCCGGGGTCTCTTAGGGCGACCGTGATCACGCTTGGTGAGATCCATTACCAGGCGTGCGGCGACCTGCTTCATAGTGTGCAAAGCGGCTCTCCAGCGTTTAACAAGGTCTTCGGAGCGAGCTTATTCGAGTACCTGAAACAAAATGCCGATGCGGCTGATGCGTTCAACCAGGGTATGTCAAGTTTGTCGTCGAAGTTGGCCTATGCCGTTCTTCTGGCCTACGACTTCAGTGGAATCACTTCCATCGTTGACATCGGAGGAGGCGAAGGTAAACTCCTCGAAAAGATTCTGGAATTCTATCCGAGCGCGAATGGCATTGTCTTCGACACGCCACCGACTATCGAAAGAGCCGGACGACAACTCTGTAATGACCAAACTCGGAGTCGATGCTCGTATGCGGCGGGCGATTTTTTCGATGCCGTCCCACAAGGAGCAGACGCTTACCTTCTATGCGGCGTAGTCCACGATTGGGACGACACCCGCGCTGTACAAATCCTGAAGCACTGCCGCCGAGCCATGGCGAAGAGCGGAAGAGTGTTGCTCCTCGAGACGGTCGTGCCGGAAACCGACTCGATGCATTTCAGTAAGCTTCTCGACTTAAATATGCTGGTAATGACCGGGGGAAGGGAACGGACTAAAGCTGAGTTTCGTACTCTGCTCGATGCCGCTGATTACAAGCTGACAAGGATAATTGGCACTATGGCACCGCAGAGCCTTATCGAAGCTGTGCCGAAGTGAGCCTGGTGCACCAGCGAGGACACGCCGCTAACGCCATTACTCGAACTGAAGCACTACAATCTCCGGATTCGACCCCAGCCTCAGCGGCGGTCCCCACGTTCCTGCTCCGCTCGAAGTGAAAATCTGCATCTTCCCGATCCGGCTTAAGCCGTACACAAACTGCCGGTAGATCCGTCGCGCCATCCAACTCCAAGGTACGAATTGGCCAAGGTGAGTATGCCCGGATAGCTGCAAAGAAACGCCTGCGGCCTCAGCGATCTCTGGATGGTCGGGCGCATGCGTCAACAGGATGCTCGCGCGATCGCGATCCAAGCGGACACCATGTAGCGCCGATGCCAGGTGCCCGCCTCGCGTCGCGCTCCGGTACGGCACGCCAATGATCTGCAAACCATCCACTTCCACCTTCTCATTGCTGAGCACGCGGACTCCCGCCGCGGCAACGGCACCCAAGTACTTGCTGTCATCCCCGAATTGCTCGTGATTTCCAGCGACGAAATAGACGCCGTGCGGCGCTTTTAACTTGTTTAACGGCTCGGCTGCTCGTCCCGCGTCGATGGCCGTGCCGTCGTACAAATCTCCGGCAATGAAAATTGCGTCCGGTTCTTCCCTCAAAATCTTCGCAACCATGCGTCGCAGAAAACTGCCATTACGCACAGGCCCTAAATGCAAATCGCTGATGAGGGCTGCTTTTCGCCCTCGCCATGCGTCCGGCAAGTTGGCGAGCCGCACGGTTATTCGCGTGACTCGCGTCCAGCTTGCGTTGAAAACCCCATAGAGTCCGGCGATCGCTGCAGCTCCGAACAGCACTTCAACAACTCGATGGAAGTTCACATCCAGCCCGGATAGCCGCGCCAATCCAAAAACAATCCAGGACAAAACCGCCGCCGTGAAGAGGAAACTCAGCAGCCCCAGCCAGATCGCAGCGGCCTTATAAAACGCGCGCACTGCGGCATTTGTGTAGCGAAAAGCGAGCAGGGAAGCGGCAACAAAGCTCACCGATAAGAGTCCGAGGACGGCTTTGATCCAAAACGACCCGGTACCGTTTCCGGTTGTCGAAAATGTCCACGTCTCATAGAGAAGATAATGTCCGAAAAAAAGCACCAACTGAACGACTGCAATGAAACCGATTAAGCCTTTACGTTGCCGCATGATGAATAGATTCCGTATCCAGCCATTCGGATTCTTAGCCTAAGATCGGTGCTCGCAACGGATGCGGGGAGGAAGATCGACGACTTGATTTACACAGAATTTGGACTCTAGCCTAACCGATACACGCGAATCGCGTTATCGTGAAACAGCTTCTTCTGATTGACCTCGCCGGCCGACTGCGTGATTGATAGCAACGCTTCAACCCACTGTTGATAGCTGGCCGAAAGTGTACAGACCGGCCAATCACTTCCGAAGAGGACGCGGTCCCAACCGAAGCTGGCGATCGCATGATCAATAAAGGGTCGCAAGTCTTCGGCGGTCCACTTCTGCGGATCCGCATAGGCTACCAAGCCAGAAATCTTGCAAGAAACATTCGGCAGGTTAGCGACTTCCGTGATGTGGGAACGCCATGGATCAAGGCTTCTCTCTTTAACTTGAGGCACCCCGCAGTGGTCGAGAATAAAAACTACATCCGGACACTTGGACACCAGATTGATTGCAATGGGAAGCTGCCGCGCCAGAAAACAAATGTCAAATGAGAGGCCATAATCCGCAAGCACAGCAACATTCTTTATAAATGTTGCACTCGTGCTCACGCCGTCCGGCTGAGTGTGGAGAACGCGACGAACTCCTTTCAGCTTCGGATGACCAGCGATCTTATCCAAATAGGACTTGAAATCCTTACTCTCGGGCCGGCAACAGGCAACAATGCCCTCAAGCGGATTGTCAGGCTGATCAGCAAGCGCGAGTAGATGCCGCGTCTCCTCAAGCATGTGCGGCTCATCGACGTCGGCTTCCAGGTGCACCGACTTCACCACGTTCAGTCCCTCGGCAGCCGCAAGGTAGTCGGGCATTAGGAAAGAGCGGTTCAGCACTGGAAGCGAATCAAGCCACGAGTAGCGAAAGAGATCTAAATCCCAGAGGTGCTGGTGCGCGTCTACGATCTGCATAGCATGATCTCGATAGTCGGGCGGAACTTTAACTACAACATCGCGGGCCGTCAAATCAATCGGTATGAAAAACCTCTTCCATATTGGCCCACCACTCACCTGCGGCGCGGGATTCCAATGGCTTCTGCATGGGCATCATCAGGGCCCACCATTCCTGGGTCTTGGGATCGGCGGCCATTTTCGCCATATCGGCCGCATAGTCTGTACCGTGGTATTCGAAGTATCCAAAAAGCAGATCGTCTTTTAGAAAGATGGAATAGTTTCGAATGTTGCAACGCTGGATCGTGGCCAGCACTTCTGGCCACACTGCTGCATGGTGCTTCTTGTAGGCCTCAAGAGATTCTGGCCTTACTCCAATTACTGAACCGTAACGTTTCATGTCCTCGTCCTTCACGGCTAGTCTGCAGGGTCTTCCTGACTTGCGTTCGCGAATCACTTCGGTTACTATCCAGCATTTTTCAAGGTAAGGGACTCGGCGACAACATGCAATGCGCACCGATGCCATACCCGACAAAAGAAAATACAGAAAGACAAATAATGAAGCTGATTCGATTTGGGGAACCCGGCAAAGAACGCCCGGGAGTTATTTTGAACGACGTAACACGTCTGGATGTTTCCGTCCTTGTGCGGAACTATGACGAAGCATTCTTTGCCGATGATGGCCTCCTCCGACTAGAGCAGTGGCTGAAGCAGAACGCCGCTTCGGCTCCGCGAGTTCCGCAATCGGTCCGTCTGGGACCGCCGATCGTCCGGCCTAGCAAGATTGTCTGCATTGGCCTGAACTTCCGCGACCACGCCAGGGAAAGCGCAATGGAGATTCCCAAAGAGCCGGTAATATTTTTCAAAAGCACCACTTCGCTGGTCGGCCCCAACGACAATTTGATAATCCCAAAGAATGCATACAAAGTGGATTGGGAGGTCGAACTGGCCGTTGTAATTGGAAGGAAAGCCACATATATCGAGAGGGAAGAGGCGCTCAAGTACGTGGCTGGTTACGCTCTGCATAACGATTATTCCGAACGCGTGTTTCAACTGGAGCGAGGCGGACAATGGGTGAAAGGAAAGAGTGCCGACACGTTTGCTCCGCTGGGGCCGTTTCTAGCGACCCGCGACGAGATTCCGGACACCAGCCGCTTGGGAATGTGGCTGAAGGTCAACGGCGCTTTCCGGCAACGCAGTTCTACGAGTGAGATGATTTTTGATGTACCCACTCTAGTCAGCTACGTCAGCCAGTTCATGACGTTGCTTCCCGGCGATGTCATCAGCACTGGCACGCCGGCCGGAGTCGGATTGGGAATGAAGCCGCCACAATATCTGAAGCAAGGCGATGTCGTCGAGTTGGGAATCGACCAGCTTGGCGAATCGCGGCAGGTAGTCGTCGCCTGGCAGGCCACAACCTAGGTTAAGATGTCGCCGTGGCCGCGATAGCCAATTCGGTAGCGGAGGATTATCTGCGCAACCGCATCCGCTGCATTTGCATTTCGCCGAAACTCCCTGGGTCCATCAAATAATGGATCTGCAACTATGGATCTGCAACTTAAAGACAAAGTCGTTCTGGTGACGGGTGGCGCCAAAGGGATCGGCGCGGCAATTACAAAGACCTGCGCTCAGGAGGGCGCGATTGCAGTCGCTGTAGATCGAGACTCGCAGGCCTGTAAGCAATTGCACAGTGATCTCACAGCCCATGGTCTGAGCATTAATTTCATTGCGATGGATCTTTCATCGGCAAAGAACTGCAAAGCAGTTGTGGAGCAGGCGATTGCGACTTTCCATCACATCGACGCGCTCGTGAATAACGCTGGCATCAATGACAAGGTCGGTCTCGAACACGGCAGTCCGCAGGAGTTCTTCTCTTCTTTAGAGCGCAATCTTCTGCACTACTACCACATGGCACACTACGCGCTTCCACATTTGAAGCAGGCCCGTGGTTCAATCGTTAACATCAGTTCGAAAACCGCGTTCACCGGTCAGGGCGGCACATCGGGATACGTTGCCTCCAAGGGTGCGATCTTGGGCCTGACCCGCGAATGGGCGGCAGAGTTGCTTCCCTACCGCATTCGGGTAAACGCAGTCGTTCCCGCCGAGGTGATGACGCCGCTCTATGAACAATGGCTTGAGAGCTTTCCTGATCCACAAGAGAAACTAAAAAGCGTCGTCGCCAAAATTCCCCTCGACCGCCGAATGACGACGCCGGATGAAATTGCCGCAATGGTAGCCTTTCTTCTTTCCGCGAAGGCCGCGCATATTACCGGGCAGCACTTGTTTGTGGATGGAGGCTACGTGCATCTGGACCGAGCTTTGACCTAGCTGAGCGATATGACGAAACCGTCTGCACCAATCACAGAGCGCCGATATGTCGTGCCGCTGATTCTGGTCACCAGCCTGTTTTTTCTTTGGGCATTCGGCGTCAATCTGAACGACATTCTCATTCCTCATCTCAAAAAGGCGTTTCGCCTGTCTGATTTTCGGTCCTCATGGATTCAGGTGGCATTTTTTGGAGGATATTTCCTCGCGGCGCTGCCTGCAGGCTGGCTGATGGAGAAGATCGGCTACAAACGGGGAATCCTTGTTGGCTTGCTAACTTGCGCCACTGGGGCTCTGTTGTTTATTCCAGCGGCGTCGGTAAGACTGTACTTTTTTTTCCTGTTCGCCCTCTTCATCATGGCTTGCGGCCAGGGAGTTCTGGAAGTCGCAGCGAATCCCTACGTCACCATCCTCGGTCCGCCCGAGAGTTCCGAGCGTCGCCTGAATCTAGCCCAATCTTTCAACTCAGTCGGCGCGGTCGTTACCCCAATCGTCGGCGCCGCTTTCATCCTTTCGGGGGTGGAGTATTCACGAACGCAGTTGTCCGCTATGAGTCCTGCCCAGTTGCAGGCGTACCAGGCAGCAGAAGCCGCGACTGTAAAAATTCCGTATCTGGTGATTGCCGGACTTTTTCTTAGCGTGGCTGCGCTCATCTTTTTCTCTCGATTGCCGGAAGTCCGCGAGGAGGACGGCGGCGAAACCAATGTGAAATCCACCACAGGTTTGAGAGGATTGTGGCCGTATAAACATCTGCTGAAAGGAGTTCTGGCACAGTTTTTTTACGTGGGCGCGCAAGTCGGGGTAGCCAGCTTCATAATCCGTTTCGCGCAATACAGCATGCCTGGACTCCCCGAGAAACAAGCCGCCAATTATCTGAAGCTGCACCTTGTGGGATTCATGATTGGCAGGTTTGCCGGCTCCGCAATCATGAAGCATATCGCCGCTTCCCGCCTGCTCTCGCTGTTCGCACTCTCGGCTCTAACTTGCCTCACAATCGTGCTGCTTGGGACCGGAGTGGCGCCCATGTGGGCGCTAGTGCTGCTTGGCTTCTTTCATTCGATCATGTTCCCAACAATCTTTGCTCTGAGCCTGAAGCATCTGGGCCCGCATACCAAGTTGGGCTCTTCTTTATTAGTGATGGCTATCATCGGTGGCGCCGTCTTTCCGGCGATGATGGGCTACATCTCTGACATCAGCAGTATCCGCTATGCCTTTCTGGTTCCATTCTTCTGTCACATGTACGTACTCTATTTCGCGGCGCGCGGTTACCGTCCGTCTCTCGACTCGCAGAAGGAAGCAGAGCTGCGGAGTATTCCGGTCCAAAGCTAAGGATTGTGATTGGCGTCTCGCTAATTCTTGCTCTCATTCTTCTTTTCGGAAACTTTAGCCGGTTCATGCTGCCGGGCTCCGTCGTGCTCACAACGTCCTCGACCAATTCAAATATCCAGTTATAGGCAATCAAGGTCTGGTTGTCCCTGTAGGCCATCCATGCTCCACCAGTAAAACCACGCACTAAATTTCCCGTTGCTCAGCATGCCATAAATGGGAGTTGGCCGAACTCAGCGCAGCCATAATCCCCTGCTACCCACGAATCCGCGCACAGAAATCTGCCCTCGGTTCCAGAAGGCCGGAAGCGTGCACAGACCGACTGGGGAGTAGGGCAACCACCCGCATACCAGATGCATCGAGAGGTGTTGCTCAATGGTCCGGATGACTTATCTCGTCATTTTCTTGCGCCATCCGGGCGTGTCGCAACTACTGACCTGCCGCGAAGGAGAAAACAATGCTAGAAAAAATATTCCGTTTTCGTCCGCTAACCATGACGATTTTGGCTCTCATTATTATTGTCTCGGCTGCGCTACTCCGGCGGGTACCGGTGGCTGAGGCTGCCTCTAAAAGTCCTGCTTTCGGAAGGGAAGTAATCGTCGATCACCAGCGGGTCACAGGCGAGCCCAGCATCGCAATTGATTCGCAGGATCGCATCTATGTGTCCGCGCCATTCGGTTTCTCAACGACTGCCAGTTACGTCTGGCGCTCAACCGACCACGGCGCAAGTTTTCATCTCGTGCCTGGAAATCTTTCCCCTTTTGGCAAGCCGAATGTCACCTGCGTTGGAGGCGGAGATTCCGGCCTCGCAATAGATACGGCGAACCGACTCTACTTCGTGGACCTGCAGGGATTGACCGACGTCAGCAACAGCGTCAGCTCGGATCAAGGCGCAACCTGGCTGAGCACCTGCAACGCGGCAAACGATGCCGGAGTGGATCGTCCCTGGATCGCTGCTTTTGGCGATCCGCAGAACGGCGGCGCCCTCTACCAAACCGTAGATCAGACCGGACAGTGCATTGGATCTTGCGAATCGGATCTCGGCCAAGTGGGAAGCAACATCGTCGAGATCACGCGCTCACAGGATGGGGTGACATTCACACCGCTCCCAGCGCAACAGATTGAGGCGGACGGAATCGTGTCTGGCATAGTGACAGATTCTGCGGGTGGTGTTTACATCGCCCATACCGGACTCGTCGACTCAACGGGCAACATCGTCGGCGGAAGCGACGGAAATGGAAACGACAACGCGATCGTGGTTGTGCGATTTCCTACTGGTTACTCCAGCGCAACCCCCACTCCGCTTGCAAATGGCCAAACACTTTGCCAGGCGCAGCCATCGACCTGCACGACCAATATCGTTTATCGCGCACCACTCGACTCGAGTGGCAACAGCACAGTAACGGTAGGACAAGATTTCAGCCCGATCGCAATCGACCGAGCCGGCAATCTTTATGTGACCTGGTCGCAAGCGTCGGTGGATTCAATCGGGAACGTCAGCAGCTCCAGCCAGATCTACATGGCGGTCTCCACCAACCATGGAGCGAGCTGGGGTACGCCAGTTCGAATAACTGCCGCTACCACAACTCTCCAGACCAATCTCTTTCCGTGGATCGCCGCAGGTGATCCGGGCCGGGTTGACATCGTTTGGTACGGCACTCCAACACTCGGCTCATGCCCCGCTCAGCCCTGCGGATCAGGCGCTATTCAAGCCCACTGGTCAGTGATGATGGCGCAGAGCTTGAATACCATAGTGAACGGCTCGCCCAATGCCTCACCCAGCTTCACAACCACTCAGGTTTCGGAAGTTTCCAACCACTTCGGCGCCGTCTGCACCATGGGGATTGGCTGTACCACGGGTGGTGACCGCGGCCTGCTTGATTTCCTGAGCGTCACCGTAGGAAGCCAGGGCGAGGCGAATGTGGTGTGGACCGACGCTGTCAACCAGAACTTTGTTGGTGGAACTTCGTCAGGGCTAATCGGCTTCAACCGCCAGGTTGCAGGAGCGAGCTTGTACGCAAACATTGGGCAAGTGAGTGGGCCTGCGCCCGCCAGCGGGAGCGCCTCAGGATCCTCCGATGCGTTCTATTCGGCGAACGGCACGACCACAGCTGCTTCGACGAACCTGGTCGTTCGATCGGCATCGGTTACTAAGCCAGACTCGCGGCACTATCGCTTCACCATCTCTGTTCAGAACCTCAGCAGTCTTCTCGTCTCGCCCACATTGGGCGGAACCGACGCGGTTTGGCTGGTGCGCTGGGAGGTGCCTGATCCAACTGGAGCCGGCCACACATACTTCGCTGGCATGGAGTCGGACAACGCCGGCACCCCGAGCTTCTTCGACGGCGAGACATCGTCCATCAACACGACCCACGGCAAGTTTCTAACTTATCCGCCCGCGCACACGATTCAAGGTAGCTACACGGCGGGAGGAACGATTACGCTCACAGTCCCGATTGCAGATGTAGGAGGCAACTCCAAAGCTACGCTGTACTCATTGACAGGTTTGACGGTCACGCAAGCAACGGCATCGTCAAGCGGCAACACGATCTTCAATCAGATCGATGCCACCGAGCCATTTGACTTTAAGCCGTAAACGGCGCGAATCCTCGCATTCGCACGCGATCAAATTGTGTTCCGGCGGCATTGGCCCCGCCTTTCGTGATTTTCAAAAGGCGGGGAAGCATAAGTTCAGCCAATGCCCCGCCCGTTATTCCAGCCTAATGCTTTCCCTTGGGAGGCGGTTGCGGCTGTCTTTCCTGCAACCGCTGCTGCTGCTCGGAATGCCGCTGCACCATCTGCTCCGTCTGTTGCTGATGCCGCTGCTCCACCTGCTGCTTCCGGCCTTCATCCGCATTTTGTCTTGCGAGTTGCTGATGCTCTTTTTCTTGCTGCTGCTGCAGCTTTTGCCGATCTTTCTCTTGCTGCGCGAACAGCTTGTCCTGCTGTTGCTGATATTTGTGGTCCTGCTTGGGGTTTCCCGTGTTTGGAGCACCAGGACGCTCCACTGGCGGCAGCTCACTGGGATGCACTGCTCGAGCGCGAGATGAATTG
>WNFR01006163.1_pt1 | contig 12263 bp, 9 predicted proteins | sample 5400221 | NCBI WGS metagenome assembly WNFR01 (sample SAMN13153357, study PRJNA577476) | soil metagenome | isolation source: 40 cm soil under Madrone tree | place: USA:California | collected 2016-06-14 | reverse complement strand
CGCCCGTCACCACCCTGTCGGGTTATCACATCTACTACGGCACCTCGGCGAGCGCTTTGACTCAATCGGTTTCGATCACCGACCCTGCGTCGACCGGCTACGTGATGACCGGCCTCGCCTCAGGAACCTGGTACTTTGCCGTAGCGGCCGATGCAGCGGATGGCACGGAAAGCGCCCCGAGCATCATCGGCACGAAGACGATTTGAAGAGCGGCCCGCCTCGCCGATGTCAGATCGCAGCCAGATGGTGCGAGAGACGCTTCGCGGCGTAATTGGCGCCGAAGGCGAACCGCAACAACGGCCCGAAACTGTTGGCGGCCGAGATGCCGACGAAATGCAGCCCGGGCACCGATGAATCGAAACGGCGACCAAGGACCGGAGAATCCTCGATGCTTCGAATGCGGGAGCGAAGCGAGGCGCCGATGAACTCGAGACGAGATAGCGCAACCTTGAATCCCGTGCCGGCAATCAGATGATCGGCCTCGATGCTTTTCCTCTCACCGCGCTGGCTGAAGATCACGCGTATTCCCGATCCGGCCGACTCCACCCGGTCGAGCGTTGCCCCCAGATGCAGGGGAACCTTGCCGACGATGGCGTCGCGCGTGAACCAGCACGGAGCCGGACCGAGATGGCGCGCCACCGCCCGAATCCTGAGCTGCTCGGGCAGGCTGTGAAACACCAAAGGCACATCGCAGGATAGCCGCGAACGCCAACCGATGCCGAGACCCGATCGCGGCTCGGCGATCCTCTCCAACCAGGGACGAGGCTCGCGGGGCGGATCATGAAACACCAGGGAATCGGCACGCGCGATGAGCTCCACGTCCGCTCCCGCCTCCTTGAGCAGCGCGGCGATGTCGATCGCCGACGACCCGCCGCCCAACACCGCCACGCGGCGGTCCCTGAGAGATCCGACATCGCAGTGCTGCGAACTATGACTGACCAGCGTGGGCGGCAAATCCCGGAGCGGCGGCGGGACATGGGCGAAACTTCCGATACCGGTCGCCACGACCACGGATCGCGAGCGCACGATCTCACCGGCCGCGGTGGTCAATTCGAAGCCCGGGGATCGCTCCACCAGCGTCTCCACGTCGACCTGCTCGAGCTGGGGCACATAGCGGCGCTGAAATTCCCGTCCGTAGGCGACGAAGGTCTCGAGCGGCACGGGAAGCCCGACATGCGCGTACGGGATCCCGTTTTCCTTGCAGTAGTGCTCGAGAGTGAATTCGGACTTCGGGTCGTAGAGGTTCGAGGCGAATCCCTCGGACTTGAGCCGCATTCCGCGCGGCATGTGCCGGCTCCAGAAGCGCATGGGCTCGCCGAAAATGCGATAGGATCGGCGCGTCCGGCCGAGGTGCGCCGCGAGCGACAACCCGTAGGGTCCCGCTCCGATGATTGCGATATCGACTACTGCGGCGCTCACGTTCGCTCCGTTAGGTTTTCAAGGGTGCCATGCGGTGGGTGTGATCGAATTCATCGGCAACTCGATTTTGCCCGCGCATACTGAATCAAACGAAAGCCCCTCGGAAGGCGATGCGCTCGAAACTGCGAAGTCCATCAATAATATGGTAAATGAAGTTGACCGGGATAGCCGCCGACCCTCGGTGTTGATCGTCGCGGCCAAGTGGTGGCCGTTGTCGGCTCGACTGGCTTCGGCGCTCGTCCGCCACGGCTGTCGAGTCACTGCGCTTTGCCCGGCCGGACACCCTCTCACCCACCTGTCCACGCTCGACGGAATCCGCCGGTACGGGGGTATCCGGTCGCTGTCCAGCCTGTCGCGGGCCATCAAGGCCACGCAGCCCCATATCGTCGTACCCTGCGACGATGGTGTCGTGGCGCAATTGCACGCGCTTCATCGACGAGAGCCGGCGCTGCGCGAAGTCATCCAGAGATCGCTGGGCAGCCCGCAAAGCTTTCCCGTGGTGAGCAGCCGTTACCGACTACTGACGACGGCGCTCGGCCTCGGTATTGCGGTTCCCGAGACCCGGCAGGCGGAAAGCACCGAGGATCTCGTCCATTGGCACCAGAACATGGCTCAAGCCGGTATCCTGAAACTCGACGGTGAATCCGGTGGCAACGGCGTCAGGATTTGCGGCTCTCTGCGCGAGTCGCTCGCCGCCTGGCAGGACGCCCGGAGACCTCTTGGTTTCGCGACGGCGTGGAAGCGGTTGGCAGTCGACGGAGATCCTCTGGCCCTGTGGACCCCCGAGGGTCGCGTTCGCGAAATCACGATCCAGCGGATCATTCACGGGCGCCCCGCCAATTCCATGCTGGCGTGCCGAAACGGCAGGGTTTTGTCGCAGATATCCGTCGTGGTTCTCGCCTCGGACGGACCCACCGGCGCCTCAACCATCGTGCAACGAATCCGCGACGACCGCATGGAGCGCGCCGCGAACCTGCTGGCGGCACGCCTACAACTGACCGGCTTTTACGGTCTGGATTTCATGATCGAGGCGAGCACCGGAACTCCGTATCTGATCGAAATGAATCCGCGCTGCACGCAGCTCGGGCACCTCGAGTTCGCGGATCAGGGAAGCCTCGCCGGGGCGTTCAGCGCCGATCTGCGGGGCGAACCGCCATCGCCGGCGCAGCGCCCGATTCCGGCAGGCCCCATCGCCCTCTACCCGCAATCCCTTCACGCCCTCTCCAATGGCAGCCGGTTTCGCAACAACAGCTATCTGGATGTGCCCTGGGAAGAGCCGGGGATCGCCGACGAGTTCAAGCTGGGGCCCTTACCGCACCGCCGCTGGCCGGCACGCCTCTACCATTCGGTAAAGCCTCTTCGCCGGCAAGCAGGCATGGAGTACGAGGATTTCGCGGTAACATTCGATGCTGGTCTAGCGGACTTATAGCTCACGATCACGATAGCGACGTCAATCCCGCTCATTCTGCCGGTCCCGCGAGCGCGCCACGGGATCCTCTGGGTTTGATCGTTGCCGGTACGCCGGCGGCAACGCAATTATCGGGCACGTCATCGAGCACCACGGCATTCGCGCCGATCGCGACATTGTTGCCGATGGTGATGGGCCCCAAGATCTTGGCCCCGGCACCGATATCGACGTTATCGCCGATCACCGGCGCGCGAGGTACATCGATGCGGCGAAGTCCGACCACCACTCCATTTCGAATACGGCAGTTGTCGCCGAATCTGGCAAATCCGCTGATCACAATCCCTCCAAAGTGATCTATCACGAAGTTTCTTCCGATCTCCGCCTCGCATGGCAATTCGATGCCGGCGACGATCTGAATCCATTTGAAAGCGACCTTGTAGAGCAGGGAAAACACTTTGCGCAGGATGGCTGGCCTGACTCCGTAGCGCCATCGGCCGAACCTGTACACCACGAGCGCCCAGAAACCCTGAGCGCCCCAGGCCCCGCCGTGCGCCTTCAAGTCCTGCCGAATGTTATCGAACATGCGCTGGTATCCCTGCGCTGAGCGCGCTCAATGTGTGTTCAAATCACGTCGACGCCGCAGTTTAGCCAGGATCCAGCCACTGCCGGAAATGCTAATGGGAAATCACGCGTGCCGGCACGCCTACGGCGGTCGCTCCCTCTGGAACGTCGTTTATCACGACGGCATTCGCGCCAATCTTCGCATGCCGCCCTATCGTGACCGCCCCCAATACTTTAGCTCCCGCACCAATGTCGACATGACCTCCGATTTTGGGTGCGCCGCGGTCGCCGACTCCCAGTGTCACCTGCTGAAAGAGCAGACAATTGGGCCCGATTTCAGCGTCCGGATGGATGACGATGCCATTCGGATGCGGCAACAACAAACCGCCTCCCAGATTGCAATTGAGGGGAATGTCGGCGCCGGTTACCACGCTCCAACATCGGTATCGCAGGATTGCGCAAACTCGCGGCAGTGACCTCCAAAGGCCTCTCGAAGACATGTGCCGTTGATATGAGCGAATAGATGCCAGTAATGATCGGGATGGCGCCCACTCAAACCACCGCTTCCGTTCTCTCGACCAATCCGGATGATCCGCCGATATCCCGACTTCTCCCAACTCATCGCTATCGTTGGCCGGCATGGCCAAACAACGTCGCAATCGTGACTTCGTCAGTCCCATCCCACCAATTCGCCAAGCTCGCCACTTTGAAACGCTCTCCGTCAATGATCAAGCAAAATTCCAGGGCATTTCCAATCGGGGCCTTGAATTGTCGCATATTTTTCCAGCATCAGAAGGTATTAGCGGTAATGCCGTTTTCCATAACCGCACTGGAATGCTTTATTGCGAAGCGGCACCCTACCCGTGGAAATCGGCGGCCCAATTTAATCGGCCTATAGGGTGTCGTTTACCGCCGATGTTGCACTATCAGCTTACTCGGCGGGTAAGGTGGTCTATATTGCTTACTGGCTTTCCACCTTCGGCGTTGACAATGACGGAACTCGATATCGCGGTCGTGATCGTCACGTACAAGTCCGCGGCGCTGACCATCGAAAGCCTACGATCGGTCGCCACGGAGCGGTCAGCGGCCGGATTCCAGATACGAGCCGTCGTCGTCGATAACGCCTCCGGCGATGCGCCGTCCATCGCCGAGGCGATCGAATCGAATGGCTGGCGCTCCTGGGTCACCTTGGTGACAGCGCCGGAAAACGGTGGCTTTGCCTACGGTAACAACCTTGGCATCGCGCGGGTTCGCGAAGATCATGTTCCGTCGTATATCTACCTGCTAAATCCGGATGCCCAGGTTCGACCCGGGGCCATCGGATCCTTGGCCCGCTTCCTGGAATCACACCCGGAAGTCGGCATTGCGGGAAGCAGCTTTGAAAATTTCGATGGGAGCGACTGGCCAATCGCATTCCATTTTCCTTCCTTGATGAGCGAAATGCTCCAGGGGATGGAATTGGGCCCCTTGACGCGTTTATTCAATCGCTGGACGGTGGCGCAACATATGCCCAAGGTGCCTCAGCCCATTGACTGGATTTGCGGTGCCTCCATGATGATTCGCCCCGCGGTGCTCGAATCGATCGGGGGAATGGATGAAAACTATTTCCTGTACTTCGAGGAAACGGATTTCTGTTACCGCGCAAAGAAAGCCGGCTTTGCTACCTGGTACGTCCCGGAAAGCCGGGTGATGCACATCAGGGGACAAAGCACCACGGTAACGGATGAGACGAAGGGACCGAGGCGGCTGCCGTCCTATTGGTTCGAATCGCGAAGACGCTACTTCGCAATGACCTATGGAATTGGCCACGCCATGGGAATTGACATCGTTGCCTTGCTTGCATGCTCGATAGGCCTAGTGAAGCGCGCCGCCCTAGGACGCACGCACACCGCTACTCCCCACTTCATTCGGGATCTTATCCGTCACAGTGGCATTTGGCCGCGAAACCGCAAATTTCCTGCCGTCCGATGTTGATCGGGCTCATAGCTGCCACACTCTCACTGTCCATATTTACGAAGCTACCAGTTGATTTTTGGGAGAAACGTTCCTGTGATCGCCGGACTACATGACCGACACGAGTTCCTTTCTGCATTTCGAGCTTTAATTTAGTAGGTTTTCACTATTGTCTGCGGCGGAGTTTTGCTCAAATGACGAACCCGACAGTCGCTGCCTCCCGTGATTGGGACGTGATCATCATCGGCACCGGTGTCGGTGGCGCGACCGTTGGTCGCTCGCTAGCATTAGAAGGCCTTAGTGTACTGTTCTTGGAAAAAGGGGGCCGCATTGGCCCCAGCGAAGAAGGTAACGCAGCAGTCACTCCCGAATCTCGATTGGCTCACGGCTGGTGGCCCCATCCTATAAGCCGTAGACAACCTAACGGAGGTCGCAAGCGCTTTTATGCAGCGGTCGGTTGTGCCCTGGGTGGATCTTCAATTCATTACGCGGCCGCCCTGGAACGCATGTCCGCCAGCGATTTCGATGGCCTGCGCACACCGCGGGCGTCAACGTCCCCTTGGCCGGTAAGTTTTAGGGAATTCGTACCTCACTATGAAGCTGCCGAGAAACTCTACGGCATAAGCGGCGAGTCAAACCACATCGCGGAACGACGCATGAGTGAATGGGACCGCGCGCTGATGGAGCAGATGCGCCAAAACGGCCTAAGGCCAGACCCGCTTCATGTAGCCATTCGCTACGATGAGCAGTGCAAAGAGTGTATTGGTAGAGTCTGCCCGAGAGATTGCAAATCCGATGCTCGCGTTGCCTGTCTCGAAGAGGCACTGCGCCAGCCGCAATGCCATATCCTCGAACATTGCGACGTACAAACGCTGGAAGCCGACAAAGAAAGCGTTCGAGTGGTGAAAGCCCTTCACCTGGGACGCGAATTGCAATTACGCGCCCGAATTGTCGTACTGTCCGCGGGTGCGCTGCATACGCCGCAGATCCTGCTACGCTCGCGCAATGAGTTCTGGCCGCAAGGGCTTGCTAACAGTTCCGATCAGGTCGGGCGGAATCTGATGTTCCATACGTCCGACATCTTTGCGCTGTGGGCACCGCGTCGACTGGACCGACAAGCACGTCAACGCAAATCGATTTCTGTGCGTGACTTTTATGTTCACAAGGGTCAGCGCTTGGGCTACGTACAAAGTATGGGTCTGGACGCGGGTCGAGGCGAAATTGCGGGCTATATAAAGGACCAATTGCGCCGACGCGGTGTGCGCAATGAATTGTTACTGGCCTTGCTTACGAAGGTACCTTCGCACATTGGCGCGCTCATGTTCGGCGGTGCAGGCATATTCGCCGCCATGACCGAGGACGATCCAAATCCGGATAACCGCGTCATTCTCGAACCTGACGAGCCGGATGGCGCCAGCTTTTCCTATACCATCACGGACGATCTGCGCCGGCGCGCTGACGAATTACGTCTCGCGTTTTCGCGGAGTGTGCGGCCCTGGCGGATGTTGCGGATTTCTACAGAGCTCGACGTGAATTATGGGCACCCTTGCGGGACATGTCGATTCGGCGACGCGCGTGCGACCAGCGTGCTTGATCGTAATTGCCAAACGCATGATCTTGGAAATCTCTATGTAGTGGACTCCTCCTTCATGCCGCGTAGCGGTGCAATCAACCCGAGCCTTACCATTGCAGCTAACGCGTTGCGAGTAGCACCGCAGATAGCCGCTCGATTCAGCTCCACCAACTCAAATCATGGAGCCAGTATTTCTTCCTGAAATTTTGGATACCAGGTCATGAGTTCGCTCATGCTTCGACGTTGAATTTCGACGAGCCTCAAAATGGCAAACCCAACCCCTCTCGCACGCGGCAACGTCACACGCCGCTCAATCACGTCCTTGGCGAGGTTCATCACGAACCGCTTCAGCAAAATTCTGCGCCACTGCTTGTTGAGTGCATCCGGGTCGGCGCCATACATTCGCTGCATCACCGCGGGATTGAGCGCTGCCAACGCAGTCACTTGAAAGGCAGTTAGTCGGCCACCGGACGCTTCGAGGTGGCAAAGCGGCGCGTCGATGGCCAGCAAAAGAGCACCGTGCCTGGACACTCGATAGCTTAGATCCTGGTCCTCGCCCGCCGCATAGCGCTTTAAGATCTCACAAAATTTTTCCGTGTCCAAGACAGACCGTCGGAATGTCATACAACTGCCCGTCATATAATTTATGGCTCCGACACGCAGATGCCGCACCGAATCGGGTATCGATATCGACCGAGGTTCGCCATCATAGGGCAAAAAGTACGTGGACTGCGTAGAGAAGATTTTTCTCAAACCGTTCCTCCACCGGCTATCGCGAGCATTGAGTGGTCCGACTATAGGTGTCGGCGTGGCGGCCTCATCGGGCGGGGACGGCGCCAGGATGGCCGCAACTCCCATGACCTGGAACTCTCGATCAGCCTCGTAGACCCGCATGATCTGCTCGGCGCAATTTGGAAACATCAGTGAGTCGTCGTCGAAAAGAAATACGATGTCGGATTTGGCGAGCACTATGCCTTGGTTTCTCTGCGCAGTCGATGAGGCGACAGTAGCCTGCACATATTTCAAACGTACTTTCGGGAAGTTTTCGTCGAAAGCCGCCGAGATCACTGCTTTCGTTTCCTGCCATGTGGGACTGGCATCTACCACAATGATTTCCGACGGGGGTCTCGTCTGCTTCGCGGCAAGCCTTACGCAACGTGGAAGGATATGCTCACGTTTGTAAGTGGCTATCACGAGCGACCAGGTGAGATTATCGTTCGGCAATGTCGTTCCGCCTCTGTCTCGGCCGTCACGGGGATCTTATACGTAACTTTAACTATACCTTATAAAAGGCAAGTCTTGACTGGGAAAAGGTAGATCATGGGACTACATAAGCCACTACTTGAGCCGCGCTACCGTGAGCACGCCACGTCCCTTTCATCTTGATCGCCGCAGCAGAGGCCGAGAGAGTTTTTCGGTGTCCACCCATTGCGAAGCTGCGCACGAGCTTCGAGATTCAGTGAGGTAAACTATTGATTCACTTCCACTTAGATTCAAGGCTCAGGGCCTCCCAGCTGCCCAAAGTACCAATGAGCGACTGTTATGTTCGCTAGCGTCAAAGCGCTGATCGTTGTTCTGACGATTGCCACGGCAATTTTTTTTCTGGCGAAGCCGATTGCCATGCAATTTATGAGCAAAGAGGATTTTTCCCGGCGGCGGATCGTGTGGTTTGTGCTGACCGCCGCAGGGCTCATGAGCCCTAACGTATGGCTCTACGCAGTCCTCGCCGTGCCCATGCTCATATGGGCTGGTCGCAATGATTCCAATCCGGTAGCGCTATATCTGCTGTTGATGCATGTGGTGCCTCCAATCGAGGTCACCATTCCACTGATAGGAAACCATGGATTGATCTCACTCGATAACTACAGGTTGCTAGCATTGTGCGTTCTGCTGCCAGCCATCATGCGCTACCGAAAGAATCCACAGGAGGCCAGGCAAGGCACCTTTGGCCTAATGGATGTGCTCCTGTTAGCGTTTGGCGTCCTCCAGGTTACGCTCTACACGCCACCAGATTTGCCGTTCCATCAGATTATTCCCGATTCCACTACCAACGTTGCTCGACGGATTCTGTTGTTCTTCCTCGACACATACCTCCTCTACTACGCCGTCAGTCGCCTGCTTCAATCTCGCAAAAAAATGATCGACACCCTCGCCACATTCGTTCTTGGCTGCGCGGTAATGTCCGCGCTGGCGATGTTCGAACGAACGCGCAACTGGCTCCTTTACGTAGATATCGCAGGCAGGTGGGGAGCCGATCCAAATGCCACTTACTACCTCATGCGGGGCGGTTCGGTGCGCGCTCAAGTCTCTGCGGGCCACTCCATCGCGTTGGGACTCCTCATTTCCATCGCTTTTGGCTTCTCTCTTTATCTCATGTCTCACCTTCGCAGCCGGATTCAACGGATAGGACTGGCCTTGCTGCTGTGGGGCGGACTTTTTGGCGCATTTTCCCGCGGCGGATGGTTAGGTTCGGCGGTCATTTACTTCGCGTTCATCGCCGCAGGTCCGCGCGCCGTGTCGCGCTTCGTAAGGGGAGCGTGCATCGTCGGCGCCGTGGCCAGCGTGATAGCGCTTTCGCCATTGGGAGACCAAATCCTCGAGCTACTTCCCAAGAGCGGCCAACCAGCGGATTTGTATCGTCTTCGGCTCGCGGAGCGAGGATGGGAGGTGGCTTTGGAAGGACCACTCTTCGGAAACCAGTTTCCCTGGCCTGAATTGGAGGACCTCCGTCAAGGCGAGGGCATCATCGACTTGGTCAATAGCTACCTCGGCGTGGCGCTGGGTTATGGACTGGTTGGCCTGTTTTTCTTTGCAAGCTTCTTTCTACTCGGCATGTTGAAAGACTACATGCGTGCCAGAGAACTATCCCGCTCCGATCCCGATCTTGCGCTGCTTGGCACAAGTCTTTTCGCCTCCGCCGTGGGCATGCTGGTAATGATTAAGAACACCAGCTTTGTGTTGGGCACCGAAAAGATGTTCTGGGTGCTTGCCGGCCTTGCGGTTGCATATGCAACACTGGAGCGCCTACCGCTGAAGCGGCTGCAACGGCGACCCTTGCGACGAGATGCCCAAAAGATACTGCAGGATTAACGCTGATGGCTCTGCCGAAACTCATCAATTTCCGGAGCGACCTGTTCGCTACGACGTTCACATTCGCCCTGCAGGCGGTCATACGCCTCGCTAGCAGCCTGATCCTCACACGGGTGTTGCTGCCGGAAGCATACGGGACCATGACCATCCTGGTGTCCGTTCTATATATCATCGGCAATATCCTCGATACCAACGTTACACTGTTCATAGTCCGCGACAAGAACGCCGAGCAGCCGCGCTATTTGAATACAGCGTGGACGATGCGGCTGGTTCGGTCGCTATTGAGCGCCGCGGTTATGTATGTGTGCGCCCCGCTTGTCGCCACGAAGATCTATAATTTGCCGGGCCTGACCTTGCCGCTGCGCGTCATCTCGCTCTTCTTCGTGTTTGATGGCTTCGAGACCCTAGCGTTTCCGTTGGCAATTCGCCGCAAGCAAGCAAGACTGCAGGTCTACACAGAAACGGTCGCGGCGCTAGTCAGCACGAGTTTCTCGATTCTTTATTGCTACCACTACCATACCTTCTGGGGAATGGCATTTGGCATGCTTCTCAATCGACTATTCATTACTATCGCGAGTTATCGGCTTTATCCAGACCTTAGGCCACGATTATTCATCGATCTGGCGGCCGCACGAGAGGTACTCTCTTTTTCCAGATTCACGGTTCCATCAAGCATGCTCACGCTAGGTTTAAATCAATTCGACAAGGTCGTCTTCCTCAGGCTCTTTGACTTGCGGCTACTCGGCCTGTATGGCCTTGCTGGAAACATTTCCGGCTCGGTCGAATCCTTGGTCACCAAAATCAGTCAATCGGTGTTATTCCCGCGTTGCGCGCAGTATTTCCGGGACAATCCTGATACCGCGAGAATCCGCTTCTACACGGAGAATACCAAACTGTTCGCCGGCATCCTGGCGATGCCCGCCGTGGTTGCAGGCGCGTCCCATTTGATCATTTCTTTGCTTTATGATTCGCGCTATGCCGACGCCGCGACCGTGCTGCAAGCATTTGCGATTCGTGCCGTGTTTCTATCGCTCGCTTCCCCTGCCGAAGATCTTCTCATAAGTGCCGGGCAGTTCCAGGTAATCTTGGTCGGTAACGTACTCCGTGCACCGGGGATAATTATTGGAAGCTTCGCCGGATACTATCTCTTCGGCTTCTTGGGATTTGTATACGGACTCGCACTCAGCGGAGTACCGCCGCTTATATATTATTGGTGGCTTCAGAAGTCAAAAGATCTGTTTGTTGCGAGATATGAGTTTTACAAAGTTGCCTTTGCTTTGGGAGTAGGTGTTGCATCCTATGGATGCGGCGCGGTGTTCCTCTCACTATTTCCTACGTTCCGGATCAAGCTGTGACGCAGAAACCTAGGCGCTCCGGCCGCGTTGACTGCCGGGACGGTTACCTTCCTCGTCGTCGTCGAGGGAACTGGCTGCACGACGAACATGACGGCCGAGTAGCTCGGGAAGGTATACGCTAGAGTTCCGGCTGCAATCGCCGCGTTCGCCGATTGTACGATGGAGGTCAAGTTCGCCGCGGAATAGACATAGACCTGAGCCGCGGGTGGTAGGCTTAAGTTAACGAGTGCGATTGCGCTCCTGATGGGTGCCGTGGTTTTGTTGATCGCAAGGATGGTGACGGCGTTGTCGCTTGTTCGCTGGGCGGCGTAGAGCGACAGCGAACCTTCGTCGCTACTTACCGTTCTGATCGACGTATCCCCGAACTGGTGGCCTTTGCCGTCGTAGTTGCGGAACATCCGAAAGGAATAGGCAATGGGGTCCGTCGGCGCCGGTGGACTCCACATGTTTGCGAAATCGAGTTGCTCGCGCCCAAAAATGCCAAGAACATCCATTTCGGCGATGGCATCAACGATGGATTTCTGACCGCTGTCGATACTGTATTCAGAAAGTGAAAGTTTCGTGCCAGGGTAATACGTATTGATCCAATTTCTGAAACGCGGAATCAACTGCATTGGGCCTTTGAAGTCATACTGCTCTACCCACGTGCCGCCATTATAGGTGCGGTCCCACAAAGTCCGCGTCGAGGCCAGCTGGGCGGCAGGAGTGTGGGTGTTGAAATAGTAGTGCTCATCCAAGTAATCGAGAAGGCGAAAATGATGGGTCCGTTCGTAGGCGGCCATTTGTTGCAAATAATATTGACCGGCCCAGAGGCCCCCTTGCTGGCTGGCAGTTCCCACCCATCCCCCGAGTGTAAAGTCGGACGGACCTAGGACGAGTGCAGAGCTGTCTGCTTGTTTTACCG
>WNFR01008033.1_pt1 | contig 12266 bp, 10 predicted proteins | sample 5400221 | NCBI WGS metagenome assembly WNFR01 (sample SAMN13153357, study PRJNA577476) | soil metagenome | isolation source: 40 cm soil under Madrone tree | place: USA:California | collected 2016-06-14 | reverse complement strand
CCGAGCCAGCCGAAAGCCCCCGTGTCGTGGGAAGCGATACGGATCTCCTGCGAGAACGTATTTACGCTCGAGAAGTACGTGTTCGGGTCATCGAGACGGAAGAAAATCGGCAGCCCGCCGTCGTCGCTCTTCTCGTACCACCACCCGTAGTCGTAGCCGGTGACTGAGGTGAGCGTCGCGTGCGGGCTCAGCTGCCAGTCGATCTTGAGTGTGGCGTTGTCGCTGCGGATCTCCTTGTGGACGGCGAACTTGGCGCCGTTGTCGAACCAGCCGATGTTCCCCGTGAAGAGCGAGAAATTGGGGTCACTGCTGCCCGTCAGGCTCGGGTCGTTATTGATCGCGTGCGCGCCGTAGGGCGTGCCGCCTGAGCGGCTTGCCGAGAGCTTGAGTTGGGCGGTGAGACTGTCGTAGGGCTTCGCCAGCAGCGTCAAGCGACCCGCGACGGCATCCACGCCATTCAGCGGCTCAACGCCCGGCACCACGCTCCTCACCCAGCCGTCGCGTTTCTCGTACATCACCGCGGCGCGCCAGCCGATTTCCGGTGATGTAACCGTCGTAGGCGGTCAGGCTCGGATTCTTGGTGTAGAAGCTGATCGCACCCCCGGTCGCGTTCTTGCCGTACAAGGTCCCCTGCGGACCACGCAGCACCTCGACGCGATCGAGGTCGTAGGTCTGCAGCGCCTGGACGGCGCCGACGCTCTTGTAGACCTCGTCGACGTACATGGCGACCGGGCTGCTCTGGTTCTCGCTGAAGTCCTGAGTCGTCACTCCGCGCAGCGTGAAGGTGGGCTGGGCCTCCGGCCCGTACGGGGAATTGAGCAGCAGGTTCGGGACGGAGGCGGTGATATCGCCCGCCTGCCGCACGCCGCGCTTGAGCAGTTCGCTCGCCGAGATGGCTGTTACCGCCACCGGCACGTCCTGCAGCCGCTCAGTGACGCGTTGCGCGGTCACCGTGATCTCCTCGAGCGTCTCGTCGGCGCACACGCTCTGCGGCCAGGCCGCGCTCAACGCTGCGCCGCCGGCGAGCAGCCAGACGAACTCTCTCACACATGACCGGTAGAACCGATAGGCCTGCCAGCGCATAGCTGCATCTCCCTTAGGATGCGTGTGGTGTCTGCAGTTCAGGCGCGGCGTCCGTGCGGTCACCGTGCTGCGTGACGCATCGATTATCGATAGTTTGTTATCGCGACATTCGTCACTCTAGGATGAGTGCGCACGAGCGTCAACCCGCCGGCCTGCGCAGCCGCGGTGCCCAGGGCCAGTGGGGCAGGCTGGTGCGCGGAAGGCGTGGGCGGATCCCCGGGGGCGCGTCGGCCCGGCGCGGGCTCGCCCCGCGGCGGATGCTAGAGTTACCGCATGAAATTCGTCGATGAGGCGCGAGCGCGGGTGCAGGCCGGCAACGGCGGGCGTGGCAGCACCAGTTTCCGCCGCGAGAAGTTCGTGCCCTTCGGCGGCCCCGACGGCGGCGACGGGGGCCACGGCGGCAGCGTCTACCTGCGCGCCGCGTCGGGCATCAATACGCTGGCGGATTTCCGCATCGAGCGGACCTTCAAGGCGGCTCATGGGGAGCCCGGTGGTGCCAACGACTGCAGCGGCCGCGGCGGAGCGGATCTGTACGTGCCGGTGCCGATCGGCACCGTGGTGCGCGACGCCGACACTCACGAGGAGCTGGGCGACCTCACGTGTGACGGCGAGGAGCTGCTGGTCGCGCGCGGCGGCAAGGGCGGCTGGGGGAACCAGCGCTTCAAGTCGAGCACCAACCGCTCCCCGCGGCAGTTCGGCCCGGGCCTTCCGGGCGAGAGGCGCGTGCTGGAATTCGAGCTGAAGGTCATCGCGGACGTGGGCCTGCTGGGGCTGCCCAACGCCGGTAAATCCACGCTCATCCGCGCGGTCTCCGCGGCGCGGCCCAAGGTTGCGGACTATCCGTTCACGACCCTGCACCCGAACCTGGGAGTGGTGGACGTCGGGCAGCACCGTAGCTTCGTCATGGCCGACATCCCCGGTCTGATCGAGGGGGCCGCGGAAGGGGTCGGACTCGGGATCCAGTTCCTCAAGCACCTGCAGCGCACGCGGCTGCTGCTGCACCTGGTGGACATCGCGCCGCTCGATCCGCAGGCCGACCCGGTACGCGATGCGCGCGCCATTGTTCGGGAGCTGAAGAAGTTCAGCAAGCACCTGGCGCTGAAGCCGCGCTGGCTGGTGCTGAACAAACGCGATCTGCTGCCGGCGCCGCAGGCCGAGCGCCGCGCGCGCGCCATCGTGCGCTCCCTGCGCTATCGCGGGCCGCAGTTCCTGATCTCAGGGGCGACCGGCGAGGGGACGAAGGCGCTGTGCGAAGCGGCTATGACGTTTTTGGAGGAGCACGATCGAGCGGCACGCGAGCGCGCATCATCTCCAGGAGATGCTGGCGTCGAGCCGCCGGCCGCAACTTGAGGGGTGTCGGAATGACCGGGACCGGGATGCTGGCCTTGGAGTTCGCTGCGCTCATCATTAGCCTCACTGCATTGCACGGATACGGGCCGCCAGGCGACTCTTGTGCCGTGCGGCCTTGTTGCGATGGATGATCTGCTTGCTCACGAGCGAGTCGATGATCGGGACGGCCTGGTTATAGGTGCCCTGGGCCGCCTCTTTGTTGCCCCCGACCACGGCCGTCGTCACGTTGCGCACCGCGGTGCGCATGCGCGAGCGCAGCGCCACATTGCGGGCACGGTGCTTCTCGGCCTGACGGGCAGCCTTTTCGGCGGACTTGGTATTGGCCAAGAAATCTCCGTATCCAACGGCCGGGTCGCAAGCAAGCGAGGGCCGGTAGTCTGCGCATCGGGCCGGCGCTTGTCAACGCGGCGAGAGAGGCGACAGCTGACGCCGCCCGGTTCACATAAACTGGCCGTTGGCGCGCTCGAAGGCGTCGCAACGAAGTTAACTTAGTCTTTTGCCATCAATGGTTTAAGAGAATCATGGAGCTCATCCGAGGACTCAGCGGCGCACACCGGCTAGCGGGCGGCTGCGTGCTGACCATAGGCACCTACGACGGCATTCACCTCGGCCACCAGGCGCTGCTGGCACGCCTGTGCGAGCACGCGGTGCGGCGCCCAGCGGCCGCGGTTCTGATGACGTTCGAGCCCATGCCGCGCGAGTACCTGTCGCCGGATGATCCGCCCGCGCGGCTCACTTCGCTCCGCGAGCGCTGGCGGATCCTCTCGGGCACCCGCCTGCATTATCTGTGGCTGCTGCGCTTCGGCGAGGCTTTGCGTAACCTCCCGGGTGAAGCCTTTGCGCAGCTCCTGGCGCGCGAGCTGCGCCCGAGGGTCGTGGTAGTCGGTCACGACTTTCGCTTCGGACGCAATGGCGAGGCGACCGCGGCCGTGCTGGCGGCGGCCGGGACGCGTCTGGGGTTCGACGTGGACGTGCTGGGCCCGGTGACGCTCGAGGGCGAGCGCATCAGCAGCAGCGGGGTGCGCGCGGCGCTCGCGCGCGGGGACTTTGAGCGCGCGCGGCGCTGGCTCGGTCGGCCCTGGTCGATGCGCGGACGGGTGATGCAGGGCAAGCGCCTGGGACGGGATCTGGGGTTTCCGACCGCCAATCTGCCCCTCGAGCGCCTGCGCGCGCCGGTCGCCGGGATTTTTGCGGTGCGCGTGCACGGGGTGGCGAGCGCGGCGCTGCCGGGCGTCGCGAGCCTCGGCACGCGCCCCACGATCGGCGGAGTCGAGGCGCTGCTGGAGGCGCACCTGTTCGATTTTAGCGGCGAGCTGTACGGTCGCGAGATTGAAGTCGAGTTCGCGGCGAAGTTGCGCGACGAGGCGAGCTTTCCGACGCTCGAGGCGCTGACCGCGCAGATGCGGCGCGACGCTGCGGATGCGCGCCGCATCCTCACTGGCTGAACGGGACATGACGGACTACAAACACACCATCACCCTGCCGCAGACCGACTTCCCGATGAAAGCGGATCTCGCCCAGCGCGAGCCCGCGATGGTGCGCGCCTGGGAGGAGCGCGGCACCTATGCGAAGCTGCGGGAGCGGGCGCGCGGGCGGCCGCGCTTCGTACTGCACGACGGGCCCCCGTACGCCAACGGCGCCATCCACATCGGTCACGCGGTCAACAAGATCCTCAAGGACATCGTGGTGAAGTCACGCTCGCTCGATGGCTTCGACTCACCCTACATCCCGGGCTGGGATTGCCACGGGCTGCCGATCGAGCTGCAGGTGGAGAAAAAGCACGGCCGGCCCGGCCAGAAGCTCGATGCGCAGGCCTTTCGCGCCGCCTGCCGCGCCTATGCGCATGAGCAGATCGAGTTGCAGCGCGCCGACTTCAAGCGCCTCGGCGTTCTCGGGGACTGGGACCGACCCTACCTCACCATGTCACCGGGCTATGAGGCGCAGCAGCTGCGCGCCTTCGGCCGCATCATCCGCAACGGACACCTCTATAAAGGGGTGAAGCCCGTGCACTGGTGTCTCGATTGCCGCTCGGCGCTCGCGGAGGCCGAGGTCGAGTACGAGGAGAAGACCTCACCGGCGATCGACGTGGCGTTTCGCGTCGCCGACCGCAACGATCTGGCGGCGCGCATCGGCCTCGGCGCCGCACAGCTGGGCACGGCGCCCGTGGACCTCGTGATCTGGACCACGACCCCCTGGACGCTGCCGGGGAATCAGGCCGTTGCCCTGCGGGCGGAGTTTCGCTACGCGCTCGCACAGGCGGGAAGCGGCGGCGAGCGACGGCACCTGATCGTGGCAGCCGAGCTCCTGGAACCCTCGCTCAGGCGCTTCGGCCTGCCGGGCGCCGCCGTGCTGGCGCAATTCGAGGGCCGCTCGCTCGAGGGACTGAAGCTGCAGCACCCCTTGCAGGACCGGCAGGTGCCGGTCGTGCTCGGGGAGCATGTGACGCTCGATGCCGGCACCGGCGCCGTACACACCGCCCCAGGGCACGGGATGGAGGATTTCGCCGTGGGGCAGCGCTACGGCTTGCCGGTGACCAACCCGGTCGGCGACGACGGGCGCTTCCTGGCCGACACCCCGCTGGTGGCCGGCCTCAGGGTCGATGCGGCCAACGCGGTGATCATCGATGCGCTCGCCAAGGCCGGGCAGCTCCTGCACCAGGAGTCCCTGCGCCACAGCTATCCGCATTGCTGGCGTCACAAGACCCCGGTCATCTTCCGCGCCACACCCCAGTGGTTCATCAGCATGGAGCGCGCCGGCCTGCGCGCGCACACCCTGCGCGACATCCCGGGCGTTGCCTGGACTCCCGCGTGGGGCGAGCAGCGTATCACCGGGATGATCGAGAGCCGCCCCGACTGGTGTATCTCGCGGCAGCGCACCTGGGGGGTGCCGATTCCGCTGTTCGTGCACAAACAAACGGGAGAGCGGCATCCGCGTACCCAGGAGCTGATCGAGGCGGCCGCCGAGCGGGTCGGGCGGGGCGGGATCGACGCCTGGTTCGCGCTCGAGCCGCAGGAGCTCCTCGGCGCAGACGCGCAGCATTACGACAAGGTCATCGACGTCATGGACGTGTGGGCCGACTCGGGGATGTCGTTCGAATGCGTCGGCGCCGAGCGCCCGGAGGTGAGCGCGCCGGTGGAGCTGTACCTCGAGGGCTCGGATCAGCATCGCGGCTGGTTTCACAGCTCGCTGCTCATGTCCGAGGCACTGTATGAGCGCCCGCCGTACCGTGGCGTGCTCACTCACGGGTTCACGGTCGACGAGAAGGGCCGCAAGATGTCGAAATCGCTCGGTAACGTCGTGGCGCCGCAGAAGGTCATGAACAGTCTCGGCGCCGACGTGTTGCGACTGTGGGTCTCGGCGACCGACTACGCCAACGAGATGAGCGTGTCGGACGAGATCCTCAAACGTATGGCGGATTCCTACCGCCGCATGCGCAATACCCTGCGCTTCCTGCTCGGCAATCTGCACGGCTTCGATCCCGCACGCCACGCTCTGCCGGGCGCGCAACTGCTGGCGCTCGATCGCTGGGTGCTCGCGCGCACGCGCACCCTGCAGGCGGAAGTTCTCCAGGCCTATCGCAACTACACCTTTCATCTGATCTATCAGAAGGTGCACAACTTCTGCAGCGTCGATCTGGGCGGCTTCTATCTCGACGTCATCAAGGACCGCATGTACACGACGCCCGCGGCGGGCGCCGCGCGCCGCTCGGCACAGACCGTCATGTTTCACATGGCGGAGTGCATGGTGCGCTGGCTCGCGCCGATCCTCAGTTTCACCGCCGAGGAGGTGTGGCGCCACCTTCCGGGCGAGCGAGGCGAGTCGGTGTTTCACGAGACCTGGCATACCCTGCCGCAAGCGCCTGCGGACTCCATCGATTGGGACGCACTCTTGCAGCTACGGACCGACGTCACGCGTGAGCTGGAGAGGCTGCGCGACACCGGCGCCATCGGCGGGCCGCTGGATGCCCGGGTCGAGGTGTACTGCGTGGCGGACGAGTTCGCGCGCTTCGCGGCCCTTGGCGAGGAGCTGCGCTTCCTGCTGATCACCTCGCACGCGCAGGTGCACGAGGTGGCGCTCGCTCCCCCTGGGGCGGTGGCGGCCACCAACACCGGCCGCAGCGGCGTGTGGATCCTCGCGCAGGCGAGCGCCGATCCCAAGTGCGTGCGCTGCTGGCAGCGGCGCCCCGATGTCGGCTCGGACGCGCGCCACCCGCAGCTGTGCGCACGCTGCGTCGGCAATATCGAGGGTCCGGGCGAGCGAAGGAAATTCGTATGAGCGCGGCGGGCAACGGCAGCGCGCCCGCGCCGCAGGCGGCGGTCGCGGGCGCGGCTGCTGCTGTGCCGGCGGCGGCGAGCGGTTGGCGCTGGTTGCCGCTGGCGGCGGCAATCATCGTGGCGGACCAGCTCCTCAAGGCCTGGATGGTGCAGCACTTCGCGCCGCTCGAGCGGGTGCAGGTGCTGCGCGTGCTCGACATCATTCTCACCTACAACACCGGTGCGGCGTTCAGTTTCCTCTCCGATGCCTCGGGGTGGCAGCGCTGGCTGTTCGTGCTGCTCGCGCTGGGCGTGAGCGCGGTCCTCATCGTGTGGATGCGGCGGCTGCGCGCCGCGGTCCATGGCCTGCTCGCCTGCGGCTTGGCGCTCATCGTCGGCGGGGCGCTCGGCAACATGATCGACCGCCTGACTCTGGGCCGGGTGGTAGACTTCATTCATGTGCACTGGCGGCAAGCGTACTTCCCTGCGTTCAACCTCGCCGATTCGGCCATCACCGTGGGCGCCGTGGTGCTGCTGATCGATGCCTGGCGCGAGACCCGGGCGGCCAGGCAGGTGCGCGGCTGATGCAAGTGCTGCTCGCCAACCCGCGGGGCTTCTGTGCCGGCGTCGATCGTGCCATCGACATCGTCGAACGGGCGCTCCAGCTCTTCGGTGCGCCGATCCACGTGCGCCACGAGGTGGTTCACAATCACCACGTGGTGGAGCGCCTGCGAGGACTCGGAGCGGTGTTCGTCGAGGAGCTCGCCCAGGTGCCCTCGGGCGGTACTGTAATCTTCTCCGCGCACGGGGTGTCGCGCGCGGTCGAGGAGGAGGCTCGCACCCGGCGCCTCACGGTGTTCGACGCCACCTGCCCGCTGGTGGCCAAGGTGCACATGGAGGTACAGCGCTACGCGCGCGAGGGGTGCGACGTGATCCTGATCGGACACGCCGGACATCCGGAAATCGAGGGCACCATGGGTCGCTTCGATGGCTCCTACGGGGGCCGGATCCATCTGGTGCAGAACCTCGCTGATGTTGCCGCACTCGAGGTGCGTGACCCCGAGCGGCTGGCGTCCGTGACCCAGACCACGCTCTCCGTGGACGACACGGCGGAGATGGTCGCGGCCCTGCGGCGCAGATTCCCGCGACTCGCCAGCCCGCGCCGTGAGGACATCTGCTACGCGACCCAGAACCGCCAGGACGCCGTCAAGAAGCTTCTCGAGCGCTGCGACGTGCTGCTGGTAGTGGGTTCGCGCACCAGTTCCAACTCCAACCGCCTGCGCGAGCTTGCCGAGCGTGCCGGCGTACCCGGCTATCTGATCGACGGGCCGGCGGACCTGCGCGCCGAATGGTTCGCCGGCAAGCGCGCCGTCGGCGTGACCGCCGGAGCCTCGGCGCCGGAGCTGCTGGTGCAGCAGGTGCTCGAGCAGCTCGGCCGCTGGGGCGCGCAGGCGCCGCGCGAGATCAGCGGCCGTGAAGAGCGGGTGTTCTTCGCCTTGCCGCGCGAGCTGCGCCGCGAGTCAGATAAGCCCGCGTAGCCGAACCAATCGCTGCGCCCAAGCTCGAGCGCACTCACGGCCGCCTGCCAGCCAGCGCGGTTTCCGTTCCCGGTGTTCCATTTCCGCGCTCCGCCCGAAACCCCCGGGTGCACCACCGACACCCACTTAGCGGACAGGCCCACGGGAGGGCTCCACATGCGAAATATACTGCTAGTTGCAGGCACGCTGTCGTGCATGCTCACCGGCTGCGGCGGCGGGGGCTACGGCGGCGGTGGCGGCGGCTCCGGGGGCTCCATGACCTGCGGCAGCGGCTACTCCAATGCCTGCCCTCCGCCGACCGTTACCCTGACCGCCCCGGCATCGGGAGCGACCGTCAGCAGCACGGTTCCCCTGACGGCGACGGCAAGTGCTTCCTCGACCTACGGTCTTACGGTCACGAGCGTCGAATTCCTGATCGACGGCATGGCGGTGGGAACCGTGACCAGCTCACCCTACACGTTCATGTGGAACAGCACGACCGTGACCAAGGGCAGCCATTCGCTCGCCGCCAAGGTGACCGACAGTGCGGGCGGCACGGCGACCACGCCGGCCATCATGATCAACACGACGGGTACGGCGATCGCTGTTGCCATGACTGCGGCGCAGATCTTCCCCGCGCCGATGTCTCAGGCTTCCGGAATGGCCGACTTGACCGTTAAGCTCGACACCGGCGCCACGCGCGGCACGGTGAAGCTGACGGGCCTGAGCGCGACTGCGGTGACCATCAATGAAGGCTTCGCTGGCGCGGCCGGACCTGCCCTCATCAGGCTCTCGCCCGGCGGCGACAACACCGCTGAGTGGGAAGTGCCGGCCAATGCACTGCTCACCGCGGAACAGCTGACTGCGCTGTCGCAGGGTAAGCTCTACGTGATCGCAACCTCCGCGGCCAATCCGCGCGGGGAGATCCGCGGGCAGATCGCCCCCGACAACGTCGCCGTGACGTTCTCCACGATGGCCCCCGCTGCCGAAGCGCGCTCGGTCAGCCTTGCGGCCGGGGGCGTCGTAGCTACGACGGTGGATAAAAGTGCGTACACGCTCAGCATTCAGGTCAACTCCACGGGCGTGGACGATGCGGATGCAGCGGAGGTGGACAGCGCCGCCACCGGGCGCAAGCTGGCCGTGCTGAGCAAGGACTCTGTCGAGATGGGGCACTGGTCGGCGGAGCTCGCCCCCATCAGTGCCGCGGACGTCGGCCACTTCGAGTCGGGCAAGTGGTACGTGAGTATCGCCACACCGGTGGAGGCGGGCGGCGCGCTTCGCGGACAGATCCGAGCACCGGGCGACTGAAGCTCCTGGCTCCCCTGGGCGGCCCGCGCACGGATGCGCGGGGCCGCTTTTCTTTGGCGCGCTGCGTGCCGCCCGCCGGCCGCGGCGTGCACCGCGCCGCGACTCAGAGAAACCCGTGCAGCTCGAGGAAGTACAGCCGCGTGTGCTCGCTGTCGAGCTGCGGTATGCCGTCGAAGTAGCGCACCCCGGCGCGCAGTTGCACGAACTGCACGGGCGTCAGCTCATACAGCAGGCTCCAGCGAGTCTGTGCAGCGTGCGCCACGCGCCGGTTCGGATCGAGGTACTCTCCCGTCACCTTGAGATTGTGGCCGCGGGCGAGGGCCCAGTTGGCTTCCACCAGAGTCGCGAGCATCTTCACCCCGCCACCGGCAAGGCTGCGGTCATCTACCAGATCGGCCTCGCCGAGCCAGGCGACATTGCCGGTCTTCAGTCCGCCGAACACTCCCCAGGCACTCCTGCTGCCCGCGGCGGCGGCATTGTTGTAGTTGGCCGCGGCACCCAGGCGCCACAGAGAGTCGACCCAGGTGAGCTGCGCGCTCGTCTGTTTGCCGTTGCTGGTGGCCGCGCCCCCGGCGGTGCCGTTGCTCTCGGCGAGCTGCGCATCCCAGTGTCCCTTGAGCCAGCCGAACTCCACGCCCTGGTCGGGCGTGGTCATGTTGATGCCGCTCACCTGGCCGACGAACGCGGTCTGATCCTGCAGGCGCAGGCCGAAGGGCAGGTACAGCTGCCCGCCCTTGAGATACCAGGAGTGATCGGCGGACCAGAACATGCCCCACGCTTCGCGGTTCAGCGCCCCTCCCGGCGCCACCTGCTCATCGACGTAGACCAGCAGGCGGTCGGGGATCACGCTGGCGCCGAGGTAGACACGCGTCTGCTGCATCTGAAACTGCGCAAGCGTGCGCGTGTGCGGAACCTGCTGGCTCGAGGCGTCGAAGCGCAGATCCGCGCCGATGGAGATGAAACGGGCGAGCTCGCCGGCCCAGACGTCCGTGCCGGTATCCAGGTGGTGCGCCGGCAGCTGCGTCTGCGCGAACACGTTGCCGAAGGCGTTGCGCAGTCCGCCGCCGGTGGGGTTGACGTGGCATTGACTGCACTTGGCCCCTTGGCCGACGGCGAGGTACGGCTCCGCGTGTACGGATGGCGCGAACACACACGCGAGCGCCATGCAAAGGGAAGCGAAGCGGGCCAGGCTGTTGGTCATGGTGTGATGTCCACGATGAATTCACTGACGTAGTCGATGCCGAGCGCGTGTGCGTTCACGTCGGCCAGCGCACCGCCGCCGCTGCCGCGCAGCGTCAGGCGATAGCGGCCGGCGGCGAGCGCGCCGCGCGGATTGATCAGCAGTGCGCGGGGATTACCCTCGGCGAGCCGCATGAAGATCGGACCAGCCGGCTCGGGCGCGTCAGTGCCGAGACGCTCCAGATGTACGGTCGTGTCATTGATCAGCGAGGCATCCAGCTCATGGCTGAAGGCCACCACGATGCACGCCACCGGGGGCGCGCCGTCGCTGATCCATTGACGAATGACGTCGATCGTGGACTGCGGCAGCGGCGGGCCGCCGAACGGCATCTGCGCGCCGACGATTGCGGAGCTGCCCTCGAGCTTGAGCACGATGTAACTGCTGTCGGGAACGCCGGGCTGCACGCGCAGCAGACCCGGCTCTTCGTTGCTGGGCACGCCGACCAGCAGCGCGTAGCTGTGTGCGGCGTCCAGCTGCAGGCCCTGCGGCGCGCCCGCGCCGCTGTGACAACGCACGCACACGGGCGTGAAGACATTGTCCTGGATGGACTGAAAGTCGGCGGTCAGCGGCGGCGGGGTCCCGCCGGCGGAGCCGAGCGGCTGCCCGTTGGCATCGAGCCCCTCGCCGTTCCCGGCACACGCCGCAAGCAGCACGGCACCGAGCGCCACCAGCGCTCGCGCGCCTGATACATCCAACATCGCTCGGCTCCCCGCTTGCCCACACTGTGCCGTGAGTACGCGTGCAACGCGGTGTTGGTTTCCGTTCCCGCAGATTCATTTTTTGTGCCTGCGCCTAAACCCCCGCGCGCGCCACCGACACCTACCAAGCGTCACATACACGGGAAGTTTTTCACATGGCACACACTTTCGGTCTCAAACATGCGCGTCGCGCGCTGCTGTTGATGTCAGGTACCCTGGTGCTGTTCCTCAGCGCCTGCGGCGGCGGCTACGGCGGTAGTAGCAGTAGCGGATCAGGTTCCAACGGCTGCGGCGGTGCCTACGGCAGTGCGTGCCCCGCGCCCACCATCAGCATGACCTCCCCGGGAGCGACCGTGAATCGCAGTGTCAAGCTCACTGCCAGCGCGGCCGCCATGGGCGGCGCCTCGGTGACGCAGGTCGACTTCCTGATCGACGGCGCGAGCGTGGGAACGGCGACCGCGGCTCCCTACAGCATCAGCTGGGACAGCACCACGGTCGGCGATGGCAACCACACGCTCACCGGCAAGGTCACCGACAGCCAGAGTCAGACCGGCACCTCGGCGGCCATCACCGTGGCGGTGAAGAACAATCCAGTCTTCAGCGTCACATTGGCGGCCGCGCAGATCTTCCCGGCGCCGGGCTCCAGCGCCTCCGGAACCGCGAATCTGACCGTCAAGCTCGGGAGCGGCGCCACCAGCGGCAAGGTGACACTGAGCGGCGTCACCGCCACTGCCGTGACCATCAACGAGGCGTTCGCGGGTGCAACCGGGGCCGGCCTGATCACGCTCGCGGCCAACGGCAGCACCGCGGGTGAGTG
>WNFR01006748.1_pt1 | contig 12266 bp, 9 predicted proteins | sample 5400221 | NCBI WGS metagenome assembly WNFR01 (sample SAMN13153357, study PRJNA577476) | soil metagenome | isolation source: 40 cm soil under Madrone tree | place: USA:California | collected 2016-06-14 | reverse complement strand
TTCCGGCGGGCCGCGCAAGTGGGAAACCATGCAGCAGTTTTGGGACAACACCGCTTGTCAGGCGAGTTAATGAAACCGCGGATTACGCGGATTAACGCGGATTGGATTGGGAAGTCGCTATCAAGGAGCGGCGGTCTCCAATCCGCCGCTAAATTGGGCGCTCCTCTGCAGTCGCCATTGACTTGCGATGGCCATCTGGGAGTTCAGATCCGCCCGCCATCTTGGCTGAATGAGATGATGCCTTTGAATGGCGGCAATTTGCGCCATTTGGCTGTTGCAATAGGTACAGTCCCCGACAAGAGATTTTGTTCTCGTAATCGTCGAGTTCATTCAGAATGATTTCCTCGCCGAATGCATCTGAAGCGCCCGTCCCAGAGGAAGCGGCCCGCTAGATGTGAAGTATAATCCATCGAAATTTTAATCGGAAATTGAATTTGAATGCATAGCCCAGCCAGCGATTCATTGCGACTCCTTCCGCGCCATTGGTTCCCATCAGCGCAATTCTCAAGAGCTTTCCGTTTCATCGGAACAACAAGTTTAGCTGCCGTCGCGGTTTTTGGAATTTCACGAGATCTGGGCGATGAACCATCCTCGATCCGGTGGCCGCTGATCACAGCCTTGATTTTTGGCCTCGCCACCACGGTCCTGCCGTATTCCGGCATTCCGCATCATGACGCCATCGCCACAGCTTATTTGGTAATGGCGGTATATCTGGTGTTGCGCCTCTGGCGCGGGAATCTGCCGCCGCGAGCTTCCACGTGGGCAGCCGGCGGCGCCGGATTGCTGTTAGGGCTCACGCTGACCACGTCTATGCTGCCTTTTTTCATGGTTCTGGTGGTGGGAGTATTTTTTCTCTCACTCGGGAAATGGAACTTGCTGCCCGCATTTGTCGCCGGTGCGATTGTCGGTCTTGCGCCACTGCTGCTTTATGACGGAATTAGCTTTGGCAATCCGTTCCTGCTTCCAAATATCGCCGGCAAATATTCCGACATATACTTTCATCTTAACTGGTCCAACTTCACCGACAAGCTGCGGTTTTACGCGAGATTCATTACGCTTTACATCCCGGTGTTCTGGCTGGGATTGGCCGGATTAATCTGTCTCTGGCGAAAGTATCCCCGCGAATCGGCGTTGTTCCTGGCGCTGATTCTTGTCCTTTCCTTTTATATCTTGAACATCGGCTCGGTCGGAACGTGTAATTACGGCCCGCGCTATTTGCTTCCGGCGATGCCGTTCGCCGCCATCGGCATAATTGGATTCCGGCACATTCGCCTGGAGCCATTGCGGTTTGCCCTAAGCGGGCTCGTCATTGCCGTTAGCCTGTATTCGATGTTTGTGAATGTGGTCGGTGCGATGCACGGGGCAATGTACTGCGATCTCGCCCGGTTCGCTCTGGTTCCCTATCTGCAGGCCATGACGCACGGACAAATGAGGTCGTTCCCTTTGGCTGCGTGGCTCTTTTTTCCGGCTATTTTGTGTTACGTTCCGACGTTAAAAAAACTGTCGGAAGCACGCTTTGCCGCGGCTGTTTCACTGCTGGCCGGAATTTTCTTCTACTTTTCCACGAATGCTGACCAGCACGTCTTCGATTACACGCACCGTATCGCGCAGGCTCTTCTCAGCGGACACGTTGGACTGATGGCATCGCCGGGCCGCTGGCTGCCTGAGCTGGTTCCGGTTGGGAAAGAGTATTACTCGGTTTTTCCATTAGGCGCGGTGCTGGTAAATATTCCGACCGCGATCCTGCAAAAAATGGGCCTGGTTCGCTCGTGGCCGGCGCGCGAATTGGCCGCGGTGCTGGCGGGCGGGTGCGTTTATTTTTTTTATCGCTTATCTCACACGGCGGAAATGTCTCTCGCGCGCCGCGTCCTGCTGGCCTTGTTTCCGATCTTTGCAACATGGAGTTGGAGTAACCTTGGGTTTGCCGGCGCGTGGCAAATCGCCCTGGGTTTCGCGCTCCTTGGCCAGGCGGCCTGCCTTTATCATACCCTCGTGCGCAGAAATCCGCTCCTCGCCGGTGTATGGTTCGCGGTCGCGTTCGGCAACCGGACGGAGCTGATCTTAACCCTGCCCGTTTACGTTTATTTTTGGCTTTCCCCGCCTGCAGGAATCCCAAGAGATGACAGCTTACCCAGTTGGACGGAATCAATTTGGAGAAGGCTTCGTGCGCTGCGTCCCCGGCTGATAGACTTAGGGCTATTCCTCTCGATTCCAGCGATCCTCCTGCTTTTTACCGCGGCCTACAATCTGGTGCGTTTCGGTTCCGTCACGGATTTTGGATACGCCAGGATTCCGGGCGTCCTAAACGAGATGTGGTACCGATATGGGTTATTCTCGTTCCACGCCATTCAGTGGAACTCCTACGAAATGCTGTTTCGAGGGATGGTCGATATGCCGCAATTCCCTTACGTGCGCCCAATCCCCTTCGGTTGTTCGATCTTTATCGCCAGCCCGCTTCTTTTTCTCTTATTTCGCGAAGGTGGAAAACACAGGACCCTCTGCTGGATCGTGATCGCTGTGTTGACGCTCTTTCTCTGGTGCCATGGAAACAGCGGCGGCTGGCAATTCTCGTACCGCTATGGGATGATTCTTCTACCGTGGATGTTCCTGCTGATTGTTGAGAACGGCGGTCGCAAGATAACAACATCGGAAGCGGCGCTCTTCATCGTCTCTGCTGCCGTGAACGCCATAGCAGTTTATGAGTTCCTCTGGGCAAAAATAATTCATGTCTGATGATCTAGAAAGTTCCGCGTTGAACCGTAGCGATGCCTTGTTCGCGTGCCACAGTTTGGGACTGAAAACCTTTCGAATGTTTTGATCTTTGGTGCTGCCTTCTCCTCCGACTTCATTCTAGTCGACAATGCTCGCCCTAACCTTTCTTGCAGGTTCCATCATCGTAGGCGTCGACCTAACGAAGAGGCTGTTTCCATTTACAAGCAGACCGGAGCGATTCTTTTGGGGCGTCGTGCTTGGTCCGATGGCATCAATATGGACGGCCTATATTGCGTCGCGCATCCTGGGCCATCTCAGCTATGTGATGCTAGTCATTCTGGCAATCGTCATTTGGGCGATGGTCGGACTTTTCGTATATGAGAAGTGGCCTGGTTTTGAAAAGCCGACAATTAGAGTCGAGCTAATCAAGAAAAATAAACTCCAGATCATTTTGGCGCTAATCTTTGCCACCATCTTTGCCTTCTTTTTTTACAAGGGGATGTTTCACCCGACGGTCGACGGGATGTTTTTGACGGCCACGACCTGGTACGATCTTGCCTATCATCTGGCGCTCGCAACCTCGTTCCTGTACGGACAGAACTTTCCGCCCGTGAACCCAGTGTTTCCGATCGAGCCGCTTCGCTACCATTTTATGGGCGATTTTCACGCGGCGATGCTGCTGAAGCTCGGCCTTGGGATCTGGCCTGCGTTCGGCATCACATCGTTAATTATGGCCCTGGCACTGGCCGGCATTTTTTACTGCTTCGCCCGCCGGCTGACCGAGTCAGACGTTGCGTCCTTTATCGCGACATTACTCTTTTTCTTCAGTGGCGGGCTTGGCTTTGTGCTTTTTTTTGGCGACTGGCGAAATAGCGGACAACCCTTTTTCAAGTTCTTCTGGAACATGAAGGAGAACTACACCGACATGTGGTCGCGCGGGATCAAATGGACCAACCTGATGACGAGCGGCGTGATCCCACAGAGATCGATGCTGTATGGGATGCCGATTGCGATCATCTTGCTTACTCTAATCGCAGTTGTTTGGAAGAGATGGAACATTGAAAAACACCACGGGGCGTGGCAGGGCATTGAAGTTCTGTTTCCCGCGGGGGTTATCGCCGGTTTATTGCCTTTGTTTCACTATCACGCTTATGCGGTTGTCGTCTTCACTAGCTGCATTCTGTTCCTTATCAAACCACGGCGCGTGTGGTTGGCTTTTTGGCTGCCGGCCGCTTTAATTGCGCTGCCACAGTGGCGGGATTTTGGCAGTCATATCGCGACAGGTCCGCCTCTGCGCTTTCATTTGGGATGGGTGAGCTACACTTACTCAAACTTCTTCCTGTTCATGATCCGGAACTTCGGACTGCCGTTGATCCTGATCTTCCCCGCATTTTTCTTTGCGCCCAGATATTTGCGGACCTTTTATGTGCCCTTCGCCGCGCTGATGGTCCTTTGCTTCATGTTTCTTATTTCCAAGGACGACGTGGACAACACAAAGCTATTGTTTTACTGGCATGCCGGAACTGCGGTTGTCATCGCCGCATGGCTGGCGAGATGGGCGCGACGGCCGGTAGGGACAGCTGTCGTCGTGATAGCCGTCGTGGCTTGCACCTTGTCCGGAGTGTTATCTGTAATCAGGGAATCAAAAGTGGCCTGGAGAATCTTCTCGCCATCAGAAATCGCGGCCGGCGCGTTTGCAAGCAGCTTGCCTCCAAAGTCGTTGTTCTTGTCGGGTCCCACACATAGCCAGCCGGCCCTTTGCCTGGCCGGGAAACCGATTGTGCTGGGGTTTGAATTCCTCATTACCAGCCAGGGTTATAGCCGTGCGAAATATAACGCGATACTTGGCGACATTAAAAGGATTTACAGCGGAGATGCGAAAGTCCAGGCGCTGATTGCTAAGTACCATGTGAACTACGTCTACGTAGGATCGTATGAACGAGACAAATTGAACGCTAACACGTCGTATTTCGACCAACACTACAAAGCTGTTTTTAGAAACGGCGACATCGTCATCTACGACGCCGCTAGTCTCCGTGGAGCTTCAAATCGTTCGCTGCCCACTGCAGGTCGGCATTGGAACTTCACGTTCCTTGATTCGTTTGATAGTTGGCCTCCACTTGCCAGTTATGAAGCCACGTCACTGGCTTTGTAGGATGAGTAATGACAGACTATGTCCAGTCTGAGACGCTTGTAATGTCAGACGAAGGTCTGAAATGGGATTCGACGCAGTGAGAAACGTTACCGGCTCGGACGAAAACATTTATCCGCGTCGATTGAAGTGGCCTGGTAGTTCCCCATACAGCGGAGGTCCGCCAAACCTCACCGTGACTTCATTGGAGCAGTTCGAGGTGCCTGCTTCGCACACTTTGTAAGTGTAGCGCGCGTTGCCTCCTCTGACACCGATGAAGTCCTTGTAGGACCCGGTGTTGGGCACCGTAGCAATCACTACGCCATCACGGTAGATGTCGATGTTGGCTGAGGCTGCCCCGGACCAGGAGAGATCGACCATGTGCCTCCGCTGCACTCTGCGCCCGTGCGCACTGAGCGTGATCGCGCCAGGCGTTGGCGACGGGGTAGGTGTTGCTGTTGGCGTTGGCGTTGGCGTCGGTGTAGGCAGCGGCGCCGCAACGGCATAAACTTTATTGTCACCGGCGACATAGATGCGTCCCCGGGCTGCAATGCCGGTGGTGCTATAGAAATGCGTTCCCGCCATTAGCTCGTTCGGTCCGCCGCCAGCATAAACAACTGCGCCGGTATCCCCATTATAACCATGTAACCGCTGGTCGCCCTCGTGGCCATGATCCTCTGTGCCAACTACCCAGACAATCATGTTATTACTGCCATCCGTAGAGGTGACAAAGGGCGACCCGATACCACCGTCGCCCCGGTCCACGCTCCACCCGCTGATAATAGTGGGCGGGTTGGTTGCAGTAATGCGGAAAGCAGAAAGCGTGGTGCGGCTCGCGCGGAAAGCAACATAGGTACCTTGCTTGGTCCGATAGGTGACTGCTGCCTGGATGATGCCGAAGCCAACATAAGCTGACGCGACAGGCTCGCTGATACCACCGAGGTTGTCGCGGTTCGCTAAGTACGCGTTGCCATCCTTGCCCAGCGCAACAACCAGACGGGAAGGTGTTGCACCCGGCACGTCCACCAGCAACGGGCCGGAGCCGCCCAAATCCTGATCTAGGTTGTCGAGGTCAAACCAGTTTTCTGGCACCCAATAATCAGCAGGCGATCCACTAAAGATCGGGCCGGCTTCGAAGCGAATCACTGCTTCGCCGCCTCCCCAGGGGTCTCCCTGGTTTGTGAACGTGTTACCCGTGGTAACGAACGGGTTTTTACCATCACTGGCGACACCGCCAACACCCCATATACCGCCGCCGATCGCACTCGTAGCCCATGCCGTTACGCTGGCTGGATTGTCTATCGGCACTCCCACGAGCCAGCCATGAAAGAGGCTGCAATCCATCATGCTCCCATATCCAACGTAAAGAATGCCGCCCACGATGCCGAGCGCCGGTCGTTGCTGTTGGATCGCTGCAGTGAAGGTCATGCCGTTGTAGCTGGCTGTCGCCTCCACGTCCACAGGCCAGCCGGGATTGACGTCGCCCGTATCCAGACTAAGAGAGAAGATGAGATGTTTCTTAGTCGTGCCTCCGTCGGGTGTGGTCATTGCGTCGAGAAAGAGCGCGCGTGAGGCCAGATCGACAATGGGCGTGCCAGTGATGCCCATGAGATCAAACTTAGTGCATATGAGATCGTCTCCCGGCACCGGCGCGCCAACGTTGCGTTGCCAAATGACGCTGCCTTCGGCAGCGTCGAGCGCATACACATTATTCGATTCGGTCACTGCAATAACCATTGCCCTGCCGCCCGGACCGTCCTCGATGTAAAGCGGCTGCGCGTAAACGTTGCCAGAAATTGTGCCATCAAAGTTCAAGTCACGCGTCAGACTGGCCGCGGCGCTGTGCGTGAAAACGGGATCGATATAAAGCCCGTCTCGCGAAGCATGGTTGTGATGCTGGGTAATGTTCGCCAGTGCGTTGGCCGGAACAACGCCACTCAAGAAAGCAACGTACAACCCAGCAACAACGACCCGGAAAGTGGAATACGAATGTTTCACAAGATTTGTCATCCGCCTGACGCGGGTCGCTTATTGTGGCCAAAGTTCGAACCGCGCGCGGAACTCTTTTAGCACAAAGCGGCGCCTTTCTGTCAAGGGTAATGAGTGCCCGCCTTAAAGTCTTCGGCGCGTCCCCTTCGACTCCGCTCAGGGAAGGCTTGGGGCGCGCCCTACCAAAATCCTTTACAGAGGAGGGCCGCCGAATCTCACCGTCACTTCGTTGGAGCACGTCTGCGTGCCCGCTTCACAGACCTTATAAGTGTAACGCACGTTGCCACCACGCACACCGATGAAGTCCTTATAGGACCCGTTGTTGGGTATCGTCGCGATCACTACTCCATCACGGTAGATGTCGATATTGGCCGAGTTCGCTCCGCTCCAGGTGAGATCCACCGTGTGCCTCCCCTGCACTCTGCGCCCTGACGCCGTCAGTGTGATCTGGCCAGGCGTCGGTGTAGGTGTAGGAGTGACCGTTGGAGTAGCCGTTGGTGTGGCCGTAACCGTGGGCGTCACCGTCGGAGTAGCGGTCGGGGTAGGCGTAGGTGTAATAGACGGCGTCGGTGTTGGCGTCGGACACGGCGTCCCTTCCCCGTGGCACCAGGTAATGTCGACCGTATCAACGCGCCAACCCTCATCGGAGCCACTGCTGTCGCTGGCCATCCGCCAACGAAGTGTACTCGGCATAAAAAGAAATGGCAGGTACGCCACGGTCGTGATGAAGCCCTCTGAGTTGCCGCTCCAAGCCTGACGACCAGCAATCGGACTACCGCGATCAGTGCTGATTGTGCGGTTATAGCCCCCCATGACGAAGCTCCCGCCAGCTGCAAGAATATCTTGAAACGTATTTCCACCGTCAGTGCTGATCTCCAGGACGCCCCCGTCGAAGCCGAGGTTACGGTCTTCGCTCGACGCTTCAAGATTGAAATTCTGCCGGAAAGTCAAACGTGGCGAAGTCCCTTTGCCAAAACCGCTGAACTGTAGCGAGTCGAGCCGTTTGTCGCTCACTACGGCAGGATCATCGATGAATGCAGCATTGGGTGGTGTATCCACAGGCGGCAAAGGCACTCCAGCGTCAGATGTGACCCAAAGCGGCGGCGGACCTTGTGCGTTCGTCGCCATCCAGCCTGGAGGTAATGCTGGTGGGGTAACGTTATCGAAGTCCTCAATTATTGTCTCTTCGAACCAGCAGGGAAAACACTGTGGCGGACCTGGGGCGGGGACGGCGGCAGAGATATCGACCCGGCCCCATCCATAAATGTTGTTTGGCTGTCCTGGATTGCCGCATTGGGTAGAAGAGATAAAGTGAGCCGCGTTATCCAGGAGTGTCCGGCTCCCGGATATATCATGGCGCAAGTCTGGCCGCGCGCACCAGAGCAGTGCCATGGCGCCAGCAATATGTGGAGTTGCCATGGAAGTGCCGCTAAGACTCGCATAGGCATTGTCGGACGTGTTATAACTTGAGCGAGTGCTCGTACCTGGGGCTGTGATATCCGGCTTTATCCGGTTGCTTCCATCGATCGTCACCGGGCCGCGGCTGCTAAAGGATGCAATTGTGTCAGTGCCGGTGTTCAACGCCCCAACCGTGTACGATGCCTCATAAAAGGAAGGTGGATCCTGCACAGTGGAACAATTCGGACCGGCGTTGCCTGCTGCTACCACCATCATAATGCCAGCAGCGGCTTGAGCTTCAACAGCCGCTTGCAATGTGTTGACCGAGCAACCCTCGGAAGGCGGGCAAACCCACGAGTTAGTCGTAATATCAGGCGCTTTAAGTGGGTCGCCTTGATTCGGGTTGCCGCCAACCGGGTAAGGCGCAAGGAAAAATTCCATGCACTCGATGTATCTGGCGGGTGTGCCATTGTTCTGGTCCATGTTGCGGCAACCGATCCACTTGGCGCCTGGCGCCATTCCGATCTGGTTACCAGCGCCGTCGTCGCCGATCGCTGTGCCAATAGTGTGAGTACCGTGACCCAAATCATCACAGGGCTCGGGCGAGTCGTTACCGCAGGGGTTGCCGACACTGTCGTGGATGGAGTCATGCCAGTTGTAATCGTGATCTGCTGTTATTCCGTCCCAACCACGGTAATGAGGCTTGAGCGCGTTATGAGTCCAGCGCTGGCCGGTATCAGCCCCGGCTACCGTAATCCCTTGACCCATAAATCCCAGCGCCCAGACATCCGGCGCGTGCGTGTAATTGATCCCCGGTTCAATCGTTGCCGGCGTTTGAGGCTGCGAAGGCGTTTCGACCACATGGCCCGGTTGCGGGAAAACATTCTGGATATGCGGATTGCCTTCTACTCGCGCCACATCGCGACGGCTAGCCAGCGCCTCGGCAACCTCGCGGCTATCTTTCACCAAAATTGCGTTCACAATGTAGAAGGAACGGTGCTTAATACTGCGTTCACGCAGCCATTGCAGGATCGGTCCTTGTGTCGTCTGGCTCTTGTTTCGCAACGCATCGTACACGTACCGGCTCTTTTGATTCTTTGTCGCCAAAGCCGCTGCCGGGCGCAGATCAGCCTGGTCAACAAGCACGACCATGAATTCGGCCTGCTGGCCATTGGCAGTATGTTCGATCACCCACGGCGCGATCTTACTCGCCGTGGAGCCAGCCGCGCCACTCTGACCGATGGCGCGTGAAGAGCCGATCGCCCCTAGCGCAGCTATGGCAGCTGCCACAAAAAATAATGAGCAAAACATACGCCGCCACCGTGCCAACCCTCGGGAGCGAACAAGCGCTAAAAAGGGGCCGGTGAGAACGGGCAGACTAATTACAACGCGGCGATTAAAGAAGGCGGAGCGAGAAGTGGATTTTGTTTTCATGGCCGGAATGGGAATTTTGCGCGAACGGCGAGGGCCTGACGCAATGACCCGGGCCCGCTATCGTTTGTGTTGATGACTGTGATGGTGGCTGCGTACGCGGCGATTGCTATTGCGCAAAGAAGCGCCACGCAAATTGCGGCACAACCTATCGGTATGATTCTGGTGTTCATGTGAGCTCCGGATCGGACTCAAGTTTTAGAAAATCGTGCCGGGCTGAGTCGAGCAAAAAGCGAAATAAATTGGCGGGCGACTGACGGAACCACGGATGGCGCGAATCGCACGGAGTCTTCTTCGCCAAAGCAAGCTGCTGCGGCTAAATAACAAAGAATAACTAAGAGTGATCAGCCGCCCGAGGCGGATTGGTCGAGTTATAAGCCTCGCTGGGCCGACCTCGGCCACCTCAAACATTAGGACCTCAACCCGCTGCGATCAGCCCCGAAAGCTTTCGGGGCGGCTAAGTTATCTCTTGAAGTCGAGCGCGCCTTTTTTGAGCGCGTAAACGTAACCGACCATCAAAATAGAAATGAAGCTGAACATGCTCCAGAAAATGACACTGCTCTGTTTGATCGCGTCTCGGTAAACCACCGCCCAAGGATACATGAACACGATCTCCAGATCGAACAGGATGAAGAGCATTGCCACCAGGTAAAACTTCACGCTGAAGCGTGGCTGCCTTTCTCCTTGCGGGATCATGCCGCATTCATAGGCCGTATCCTTGGCTCGCGTGCGTTTCCCGCTCGCTCCCACCAGAACGCTGACCAGCAATGCCGATACAGCGAACAGGATTGCTACGATGATTTGCAGAAGCACCGGCAGATATTCTCGCAGCACCCAGAAACCTCCGCTGAAGGTAAGTCTGCTTTCGCCTGAACGGCCTTATCTTACGCCGGTCAAATGGCCATTGTGCTGTGCAATCGCGATGGCCAAAGCCGAAGGCAAGCCCTTGTATTTCTTGCCATTCTTCTTGACCGCGCCGCGGGCCACAAGGTTTTGCAATTTCTCGTAAGCTCGCAGCCGCAGCATTTCCTCGCCACCACTGGCCGCATTCCGAGCCCGAAGATTCTCGTGCACAATGTCGAAGAGTTGTTTAAACTCAAAGGACGAGCGCCGCGAGAGGACAGCCACCAGCTCCTCAGTTACCAAGTCAGGAACTCGACGGGAAAACGCGTTTTTCTTTAGAATAGCCATAGGGCTAGCAAGATAGCACGTTTTTCACAGACTGCAGCAGTTTTCTTTAAACCCGAAGGAGTGCCGAAATGGCGCACCGTGGAGCAATGATACGACATGATGTCGGATTCTCGATGCTTGATGTGGACGTTTGATCGGAGTCCAGCGACCCCGGCTGCAAGGCCACCTCTGTGGTGGCAGCCGTGTCGGCTGCATTCCAAAATTCCGCAGGCGACACGCCCATTCGGCTATCGCTCAGGGCAGGCTCTGCCACTGCAAACTACTCGCTTGTGCTACCCTATGGCGTCCCACCCGGGCTGGGCGTAGGCGACGGACTACTTAATACAGGTTGCGGGCTTACCGCCGGCGAAGAACCCCATCCGGTTAAGGCGCTGCCGGCGTTCTGACGTGCTGTGGCACCAAGGCCGCTAAGAATGGCAAGCCCGATCACCGATTGGTCGAGCGTTATTGGCCCGACTGATTCAGCCACGTAGCCGTCGCGATCGTATCTCTGTGAAGAAACGATCGGGCTCAGGTGCTTCGTGATGACCTCCGGCGACGGAAGCTTGCTAAGATCGACGGAACTCGTCAGCGCCGGCATAAAAGCGGCAGCCATCAACAACATCGGACGGAGCGAGGCATCGAGCCGGGAATATAGCAGCGCCGAATCGACGTAGGCAAAAAAATTGGTTGGCGCAGGCAGCAACCGCTCGGCCGTCTTATAAGCCTGCGAATCCGCAAGTTCCGACGACGTGCCTTCGCTGCGCTTGACCGCTTCCTCCACCGAGACTGGGTTGAAACCGGCGATGAGAATTCGGCTCGACAAGGCGATCGTGGGCGTAACTGCAATGAAATTCGCAGGTGACTGCATTGAGAAATAACGTACGCCATTCTTCTCCGTTCGGGTCCAGATCGCATTGTCATCGGCACGCGTGGCAGCCTCGACGATCTCGCCCGATTTAGTCATGTCCTTCACTGGGAGGGTCAGAAGTAAAGACGGCCAATGGGCGCTCGACGGCCAATCCGCTAAAGATCCCAATTCCATGCCAAATGCAGCTTTCCAATCCTCGGTTGTGATCCCGCTATCAGAGAAAGCCTGAAACAGTTTCTGCGCTGCGCCGCCGATGCCTGCCGCCTGATTTAGTGTGTCGATTTTTTCCCCGAGATTGAGCAGCATCGACAGATAGAAGAACGTCTCTTTGGTTCCAAGCGTTAGCGAAGACCGGGTGAGTGTTACGTCCTGCTCCAATTTCGGCATCCCCAGAAAAAGCAGATCGTGTATTTTTCCGTTCTCGAAGCGCGTCACCCCAGAAATAGTTCGCACTTTTTCCAGCATGGTCCGCTGGTTTGCCGCCGCCGACGACTGGACCGCAGCCCGCAGGGCAGCAAGGCGTTCGGCAAATGTCTTCGGTTGCAGGTAGAAAAACACCGCGTA
>WNFR01006161.1_pt1 | contig 12266 bp, 6 predicted proteins | sample 5400221 | NCBI WGS metagenome assembly WNFR01 (sample SAMN13153357, study PRJNA577476) | soil metagenome | isolation source: 40 cm soil under Madrone tree | place: USA:California | collected 2016-06-14 | reverse complement strand
GGGATCGATGACATGTCCGCCTTTCAGTAAAAGATCATAAGTTGGAGCTTGCGCAGCCAATTGCGAGGCGCTCACGAGGAATGCAATCGCAATCAGCGCGAGGTGCAAATAGAAGCGGCTAAACGAACGCATGTTTGTTCCCTTTCCCCTTGCATGTACCGCAGCCCCGCAAGACGTTAACGTCTCGCCGAGCCGATGTCCGCAGATTTCAAGTGCACCAGGGCTGCAACGACCAGCCGCGGAATTGTAAATTCGGTGAAACCGCCGTGTTCAAACGACCGAAGGGGGAGGCAGCAGCCTTCTTCCGGTGATTCGAGTTGAACCGAAGCAAACCGCCCTTTGATTTGAACTTGTACGTTGTCAGGCACGTCGGCGTAATTGATCACGTTGAGAATCGTTTCGCCGGTGGATTCCTGCCGATAACCGGTCACCAAGGTAGTGAGAGAATTCCACAGACTCAGCGCCGAGCGTTCCGCCCCGATCAATCGCCGCAGGTCGCACGCAAAAACTTCGGGATCGGTTACCGGTTCTCGGAGTTCGACGATTTCGCCGGATCCGACGGCAAACGTTGCCGAGTGCTCGTCCTGACGGGCTGGCGTGTTCGAATGCCAGAGATAGTCGCCGCGTTGGTTGACCAGGACGACGATTCCGCCGCGTTTCGCAAAATCGTTGAAGAGGCCGATCTCCGGATTTCTTGGCGCGCAGAAAACAACCAACGCGTTCCATCGATTCAAGCGCTCCGCGTTCAGATCCTGTGGGCGAACTGTCTCAAGCGTCAAATTGTGTCGAGCCATTAGATTCACCGCTTCATAGTTCGTTTGATCGTCGCAAGTGATAATTCCCATGTTCGCGATGGGGCGCATTCCATCCGCCGCCGCGGCGGTCGAGAACGCAAGGTATTGCTTCACCTGATTCCAAAGTGTCCATGCAGCCGGTTGATTGGCGACGAGAGCTTTTTGCAGCGACTCAGGAACATCCACGATCACATCGGCGCGAAGTGCTTGTGCTTCGCTAATCGCCAGAGCGTACTCGTCGGCGCTTGGGTCATGCTCTTTGTGAACGGCATCCGAGAGATCCCAATGGAAATCGTAGAGCACGGGTGCCTCATCCGGATGAAAAGTCTCCGCCAGCCTCACGACGGCGAGGTTGGTATCAAGCCAAGGTTGCGAGGAGGGGCTCGAAACCTGCAGGATTCCGTCGCGATCAACTACCAACCGCCCGCGCATTTGCGGTCGCTTACCGCCAGAGATCAAGAAGCGAAAAAGCAACTTGCGGTGAGCCGCCTTGGTGGAGCGAAACGTTTCGTTGTTGGGGGCAGCGTCGGAGCCGGTGTGATCAACGATAACTCCCGCGAGATTCGCGCGTTCCGCGGCGATGGCAGCGGCCACAAGGTCGTGCGAACCGGCCTCTAGAAATACGCGAAAGCCGAGGGCGCGCAATTTCGCCAAGCTGGCGGCGTCGCGAACCGGCCAATGCAGGACGACCTCGCTGACTCCCATGGCCTTGGCAGGAGGCAACGGGCCCGCCGCAACTCGCAGGAGCACTTTTCCTGCGGCAGGCGCAACGTTGAGCCAAGTAACAACCGACAACAGACACGCGCAGGAACGAAGAAGCATAAGCTAGTTCTTCTTCTCCTTGGGAAGCGCAACGTGGTCAAGGCTCGCCGCAGATGCCTGCGCACCAGATTCCCGCACTACAATGGTCGTTTCGGAACCCGCGATTCTCTTTTGACCGTCCGCCGAAACCCATATCGCTGTGACATCTTTCAGCCGAGAAACCAGCGGCGCTCCCTTCTCCGGACCAAGCAGAAGCAGCGTGGTTGAAAGCGCATCGGAGGCGGTCGCTGATTTTGCGGTCACGCTTACCGCATAACGGGTGCGTAGAGGTTTGCCGCTACCTGGAACGACGATGTGCCCCGGTGCGTCGCCCGTAAGCGTGCTTGCGGCTGTCTGCTCGGACGTCGAAACGCTGTTGCTGATCAGCTTCACTTGCGGATCCAGCCGATTCGAGGGGTCGCGCAGGTGCACCAGCCAGCTGTCGCGATCCGGCGGAGTGCCCATGCCATAGATGGTGCTGCCACCCGCATCGATGTACGCTCGCTCAATGCCGTTGGCGCGCAGGATCGCCATCGCTCGATCCACCGCATACCCTTTTCCAATGGATCCCAGGTCGACGCGCATGCAGTCCGAGTGGAACTCGATTTGATCCGGCGCTGTCAATGCGATTTTTTCGTATCCGACGCAAGAACGCGCCTGTGCTAGCTCCGCGGCTGTGGGAGTCGCGCCGCCGGCAAGCGCCGCCTTCCACAAATCCACCACTGGCCCTACGCTGACGTCGAACTCTCCCTCAGAGAGGCGTGAATAAGCGAGCGAAGTTTCAATCACTTTGTACAAATCCACCGGAATTCTTACCGCATGAAAGTGAGCTTCACGATTCATCCGGCTCAAATCGCTTTCGGGCTTGAAGTTGCTCATCACATTGTCGAGCCGAACAACCTCGTCGAGCGCTTGATCGATGGCTGACGATGCTCGTCCTACGGAATCGCTGTAGGCGACAATCTCGAACACCGTGCCCATGGCGTAACGCTTCTTGTGAACGAAAGGTGTGGTCTGACTGGATACTTCCGGCACGTGAAGAAAAACCGACGAAATCAGCGATGCGGCAAGCAGAAATCTATTCCAGTGCATAGACTTCCCCTTCCATGCCGGCAAGATACACGGCGTGGTCTGTCACCACCGGCGCCGATTGCAAGGAATTTCCCAGGCCGGCCCTCCACAAAACTTTCCCATCGGACAAGTTAATGGCAAAAGTGATTCCCGCCTGAATCCAAATCACCGATCCGCTGACAACGGAAGGCGCGGTAATCGCTTGACCCGTTCGGGTTTTCCAAATGATCTTTCCCGTTCTGATGTCCAACGCATGCAAAGTTCCAGCTTTGCATCCGAAAATAACGAGGTCGCCAGATATCGCGGGTGCGGAAGTGATGCCCAATTCCGCCTCATATCTCCAGCGAATCGCTCCGCTGCCGGCATCAAGCGCATAAAAGAAGAAATCTTGCGAGCCAATCAGAAGCGTGTCGTTGGCGACAGCCGGCGAGCAATCGATGCCATTCCCGGTCGCAGTCTTCCAAAAAACATGGCCCGTTAGCGCGTCCAAGGCGTAGATGTTACCGTCTCCGCATCCTACATAGACACGTTTTTCAGCAACGTGCGCCGTCGAGTAGATTCTGCCGCCCAGCGCCCTTTTCCATTTCGGCGCGCCGGTTTTCACTTGCACGGCGTACATATCGCCGTCAGCGCTCCCGAAAAACACGACTTCGTTTTGCACGACTGGCGACGTCCACACCTCGTCTTCTGCCGCTGCCTCCCAGGACTTCGTGCCGGTGACAGCATCAATGGCGATCACCTTGCCGTCGCTGCAGCCGAACAGTACGCGGCCAGAACTAATAGAAGGAGTGGAATGAATGGCTGCAGGTGCTTTGAATCTCCATAGCAACCGTCCGCTGCGAATGTTAATTGCATTCAGAAATCCCGCTACAGACGGTACGTAAAGAAGTTCACCCTGGAGCACCGGCGAGCCGCGCACTGCTCCTTCTACGTTGGTTTGCCAACGCGCCCTGCTGGGCGCACGCCAGGGTTGTGAAGCCTGTCCGCCGCTGCGGGCATTGTCACAAAGCAAGGTTGGCCAGTCGTGTGCCGTCTGCCTCAATGAAACCTTTCTCTACCGTTTCGAGGGCGTTCCCTCATGCCATGTGGATCACCTGATGTTCAATCTGTTTGCGATCGTATATTCCCAGCCCGAGTTTGCCGGCTGCCGCGATGTGATGTGGTTGGCGGTAAAAAAGATTTTTCGAAGCGTCCTGGTAAAATGCTCTGCCATCATTGGTAAGGCTCTTGGGATCGCGGGACCACACACTCGGCACGCCTTCTTTGCGCCGTTTCGCTTCAATTTTTTCCAGCTCGATCGTATCCATTGCAACCGGATCGGTGCCAACCAGGATCAAGCCGGCGGGAAAAATAAAGTTGGGGTTCTGTGTAAGCGGGCCGCCGTGCCAGACCATTCGTGTTCCATCCATGATGTGCAGCACCGCCTTGGACCGCAGTGGTTCTACCGAGCACATTATGCCGATCAACGGGTCGGTGAAAGAAAACGGCTGGCGATGCGAGCGCTCCACATTGTTGAAAGTTCCATAGGCTAGGTTCTTCAAACAACCTGTCACGCCTGCCGCGGAATGATCTTTCATCGTCGGCACATTAATAATTTTGGTGACTCCTGAAGAAACAATGCTCGCCATGTAGGAGCGAGTTTCCCACTCTCCAAAGAAATTGGCTTCGCAAAAAACGTTGGGGTCGTAGCCCGACACATCGAGCTTATGCTCCTGGATGCCGGTGACTCTAACTCCCATGGGCGCCAGCGTTTGATAGCTTCCGATGTCCATCTCATAGGCGTAACGGTCATACACGAAAACATTGCGGGCCGGGACGCCGACTGACTGTACTCCCGCGACGATTTCCCGCACAATTTCCGGCGACGAGCAACAAGCCGGCGCTCCCGAGGGATTGATTTTGATGCCGACCGTATCCTGCGGCTGAATGAACTTGCTCCAAGCCAGGCGCGGGTCCTTCTCTTCGGTCAATTCACGCATCCCCTGCTCGATCATTTGACGAACAATGGATTGCGAGACTCGGTTCGCTACGATGGAACGCTCGTCCGAAATCTCTACGACGCGACCCGGGCAAAGGCCCGGCATGCGCAGCGAAGAAACCGCCGCCCCGGCCGGCTCGTTCACATGAATCGGCGGCGCCGGCGGGATTAAATCCTGGCTATATGCTGGTGACGTTCCCCAATGATCGAGTAACAGCGCCAGGCCGCCCGAACAACTCCGTTTTACGAATGCTCGTCGGTCCACAGCGCGTCCTCTCGCAAAGATGCTGCTTCTGTCGCGCCGAATTCTACCAGAGCTGCTTGGATTTCCATCTCAAATCTGCGCACGTATACAACAATCTACTAAGCCCTGCAGCGTTCCGCAGAAGCTGGCGGGCTAGGCTGTACTACCCACCCAGGCCCGCGAGGAGGAACGAGCGTTTGTGCCGTTAGTCTTCGACCAACTTCTGCGAAGTTCTTCGGCGCGACGGATGACGCGGTCGGTCACCTCATGGGAGGCTGACGCCGCAGGCATAGCCTCTACCGAGCTACTCTCCGGGGGAATCTCCAGCATCTGCAGTTTTTCGAAAACTGGCTTCATCGCGCGAGCAGGGTTGCGGAGAAACTCCGAACTGCGGATGCGGGTGAAGATCCAACCCATCCGTTCCAGCACCGACTGCCGGTCCATATCTTCGGGAAGTTTTTCGAGCGGGTAGTAGCGGTCCCCGTCGCACTCGATCGCCAGGCGCTTGCCGTCGCCTTCGACCACCAAATCGATTCGGAACGTTCCAATCCTCCAATGCGGCGTCACGCGATAGCCCGCCGCCGCGAGACGTTTCATGACTTCGCGCTCGAAACCCGACTGCGACCTTTTTTCCTTTTCCTCCAAAGCGCGCATGAGCCGCGCCGGGTCTTCCGCATGCTCGATCAATTGGCGGCGAAGGTCGTCCGCTTTCAAATCGTTTTGCGGACTGAGCGAATGAACAATCCACATCTGGTCGCGGGCACGGCTGGCAGCGACATTGAAACGCTGTTTGAACAGTTCCTGATCGCGCAGAGAGAGAGAACCGCGCTCGGCGGTATCGACAACGGAGATAAACACCACGTCGCGCTCGTCTCCTTGGAATTGTGCGGCATTCCCGCAGAGCACGCGATGGAGTTCGTAACGGTCGGGCGAGATGTGCGCGCGGACGAGATTGTCGATTTCTATGGCTTGCTCATCGCCAACCAGAGAAACCACTCCGAAGCTCATCGGCTGGCCGGTGTCATTCTTATTATATTCGGGTTGCTCGATCGCGGCCGCCAGGAGCGAAGCGATGGTCAGCGCCTCCTGACGATTGATTTTGCCGTCGCGGGCGGATCCGGTAACCCGATGCGCGATGGTGTGCGGCCGCAAATGCACTCGGCTCGCGTCGCGCAACGGCTTGATGCGCCCGTCGTAGGAAACCATGTTGCTGAATTGGATGATCTCGGGAACGCAGCGGAAATGTTCGACAAGACAGGTCGTGCCGCCAAACGACTGGCGCGCCAGATCGTAGATGGAGATTTGCCCGTCGTACAGATCGGAGTTCGGGATTCCGCGCAGGTACTGGAAAATGAGGTTCTGAATCACGCCCAGATCCTGGCCAACCGCCGACGGGCTCACTTGCTCATGGTCGCCGACCACCAGCACGGTCTGGCCCAAGTACAAAGCGACTAGCGCCATCACATCGCTCTGGCTGGCTTCGTCAATAATGACTACGTCGAAGCGCGTGCTGCGTGGATCGAAGTTTTCCACCACGCGCGAAAGCGGCATGACCCAGACCGGAACGGCTCCACGGCACTCACTCATTTTTCTGGCTGCTTCGGCGCGCAACAGTGAAACCCGGATTCCATGGCCCTTGCCGATGCGGCGGATCGTGTCGAGCCAGCCGACCAGCGCCTGACGCTGCCGGGAAGAAGTGCGGCGCGCTTGTGAGGACCAGGAACGCTTGTCGATGAGTTCGACGGTCGCCCGGCGCAACTGTTCGCTGAGTTTTTCCCTCTTGGCTTGCAGCGCTTCGAGCGAGACGCTGGCACGGCGATCGAGTTCATCGTTGAGCTGACGCCAGGTCCAGGCGGCGGCGACGTCGCGTGGCGGCTCGCCGCGGCCATGCGCGCCGGTGCGGTTGCGAATCGCGCCAGCCCAAGCCGGAGCCGCGGTCTCGAGCTTTGCCAGTAAAGCGCGGCGCAGGTCGAGGTCCGCCTGTTTGCTCTTTAATTCCAGCAGGCGCTCGTAGGCTTCCCGATAGCGATTGGAATTCTCGTCGCTTACCGCCGCCAAGAGCTGGCCTATCACTTTCGATGCTTTCGCGACGCGGGCGGCAAGTTTGAGCCGGTTTTTAAGGTTGCGGAATTGTTCCTCGAGTTCGAGCAGCCTCAGCTTCTTGAACCGGGCATCCAAGATCGGCAACAGCGCATGGTTCACCGCAGTATGGATGCGCGCCAACTCGCCCTCGGAACCGACGACCGGAGGTTGTTCCGCGAGAAATTTGCCCCAGCGAAAACCGGCGTCCTCAAGCCGGCGCTGCAAGGGAACCCAGGTGCGCTCCTGCCAGCTCAGGCAGTCCTCGATGGAGTCGCAATACTGTACCAGCGTCTTCTCGACCTCTTCGCCCATTTCATGCGAATAAGGAGTGCCAAGCGTCGCTACCTGGCGATCCCACCGCGCGCCGAGACCCTCGCGAAGGCCCTTGAGCCGGAAGAATTGGCGCAGAGCTTGGAAGTGTTCAGGAAGTCGCGGGCGCGCGTGGTTCACTTTGGTTTGCTCCAGGAATTGGCTCCACTCCTTGTGCGTGAACAAGGTCAAGGAGCCGAGCTTGCCGCCATCCTCAAGGTGCGCGAGAATTTCGCCGGCAATGCGTCCTTGTTCCTGCGGCACAGAGCTTTTGGAGGCCTCCGGGCCGTACTTGACGAGCGATTCCTGGGCGTTCGCAGCCTCGCGATGCACCAGCCGCACGAAGCTGACGAGCTGGTCCCACGACTGCCTGTGCACATCGCCATATTTGCCGGCATAAACTGCGGCGAGTTTCCACTTGTCTTTGCCGGAGAGCGGTTCGACCGCCTGGGCAAGAGCGGCAGTGAGTCCTTCTATCTCTTCAGGAAGGTTCTGCGCAGCGTTGGACTCCCACAGGTCGGAGCGCAAATCAAGGTCTTCTATGCCGAGGCGGTTGCGCTCGCTTACGCTGCCTTCAAAGTCTTCCGCTCTCGGAAGATCGTGAAGTTCTGGCAGATGACCGGAAAGTTCCTGCTCGTCCTCGCGGTTGATCGAAACACTGGTGCGATAGAGGTCGGCAAGCTCAGCAGGAGAAACAGGCAGAGGAGCCACCGCTGCGACGGGACCGGGAATCCAGCCGTGCGTTTCCTTTTCCTGCACGACTTGGCGAGCCGCATCGGCCGGCGCCCAGGACTTTCCCGCAATCGCAATCTCCCGATACTCGTCGCCGCGGGCTTCCGCCAGATGGTTTCGGAGTTCGCCAAGCTTCGTTAGAAGGTGCAACCGCTCGGACTCCAGTTTCTTCGCCTCTAGTTCGAGCGAGCCAGCGTCGGCGCGCGATAGCCTTTCCGCGATCGACCCCACGGCGCTTTCCAGTTGTTTCCTGCTGTCCAAGTCACTTTCGAGCACACTGACGCACAAGGGACGCAGTTCGGACACGATGTGATGGCGCACCATACGCAGCGCCTTCGTGGTGTGGCTCGTGACCAGCACACTCTTGCCCTGGGCCAGCAAGTGTCCGACAAGATTTCCGATCGTGTGCGTTTTTCCGGTACCTGGAGGGCCTTGCACCAGAACGCCACCATGCTCCTCAAGCTGCTGGGCAATCCGGATCTGCTCGGGATTCGCAGGTTTGCTCAACAGCACCTCGCCCTCTGCGTGAGCCGAACCGCTCGCGGATGGATTGGCATCGGCGGCTCCGGAAATCGGCGATTCTTCTCCAACGATATTCAGCAGCGCCCAAGGCAGATCTTCGCGCGTACGGAGGTCCGCGAGAATACCCTCGATCGCGGCGGCGAATCCCAAAGTGCGCGCGCGCAAGAACAGCACCGGGTCGCGGCCAATGCACGGATCGCTTGCTGCTGTGTTCGGGGCACGGTCTTCCAGGAATTCTCCGCGTGGGGAGAGCAGCACAACAAGGCGCTTCAAAAAGTTGGACGTGGAACCATTGATCAGTGGATGGAATCCCCCTTCCTCCAATTCCTCGCGGCATCGCCCAATCGCACGTCCATCCACATCATTCATCGACTGGAACAAAGCAGAGTAGAGCTCTACCGGATGGTCGGCCTCGGAAAGCGTGAACTCGGGCACCGACGCGTCGAACTGCAATTGGAGACGCTGTAGGAGGATCGGATGATAAATGTCTCCTTCCGTGCGGCGCCAGCTCAAGATGCCGTCTCCGAGGATGATTTCGACGCGTTCTGCTTCGCGATCGATGCGGCCGTAAAGTGCGTAAAACGCCTCGAAGATCTTCATTGCCGCACGAGCTGGCTTTTCGGTCTTCGCCCACTCCTCGCGCAGAATCTTCCAACGCTCCAGGTTCGCGATTCTGGAGGGATCATTGGCAAACTTCACGATCTTCGGTTGTGCACTGTTCTCGGATTCCTCCAAGGCCTCCTCGACGGTAAGGGCGTTCCATGGGTCGTCCCATCCCTCTCCGAGCCATGCAACAACTTCTTCGGGTGGTTCGGGCGGCCTGGTCAGGCGCGGACGTTGCACCTTCAAAACGTGATTCGCGCCGCCGTCCTCCGCACTCTGGTTGTTCCCGTTCTTTGTCTTCGCAGAACCGGCCTTGCCGGCGCCGCGCTGTATGGAGGGATGCTCGGGAAGGTCGCGCAGAGCGAGATGCCAGGGCTGCTCGCGAATCTGCCGTTTCGCGGGGTTGCGGTGCTGGTTCAGTGCTTCCAGGTAGCGGAACACGCGAGTGAGCTTGTCCCGCGCCCCGCGAAGTTTTTCGGCGTCCATGGCTCGTTGCCTTTGTAAAAACACGTCTCGGGCATGGGGAGTGGAGACCCAGAATATCAATATCTTCTGGACTGCCTCAATGGTACGCCGCTGGTACTGCCTGCGTGACCGCGAACCGCCTGCACATGCATGAAAACGTCTTCTTCAATGAAAAAAGGGTGCTGAAAAATAACTGATCGAGGTACAACAGTCCGCCGAAACGGAAGACCCGCGACGGGGTATGCCGCCTATTGACTCACCTTCTTGTCCGCGCGTAGCATCGCTACCGAGCGGTGAACAGTATCAACTGTGAAGCGAGTTCGCTCGATGACTCCAAAACCGATGTCCGACGAACCGCGCGCAGGTTGCGAAGCCGATGCCAGCACGCCCCTGTGGTTTCAGGTCGCCTCCCGTTTCCTGCTTCTCCTCGCCGCCGCCCTCCTTCTCCTCTCGCTCGGAACCCGCGTGTACGCTTCGAATCTCATCGTGGCCGCGTTCGCAGTCGTCTTCCTGGCGCAAGGCTGCGCCGGATTTCTGTACGCCCGCGCCTGGTTTTACGAACGCAAGCGGGTCTATGACACTCGGCGCGAGCTTAGCTCTATCTACCGGCATGTGCTCGACGGCATCCTCATTCTCGATGACCGCGGAGTCTGTCTCGACGCCAATCCCGCCGCGTTTGCCATTTTGGGGGCTCCGCCCGCCGTCCTGGTTGGCCGCTCGTTCAGTCAATTTTTGCAAGACCCGCGACAGTTTGAACGTCAGTGGCGCGCGTTCCTCGACGAGTCCTTTCAGCACGGCCGGACGGAGCTTGTCCGCCACAACGGTTCCAAGGTCGTTGTGAACTTCACCCTGACGGCCCACTATCTTCCGGGCCGCCACGCCATGATTCTGTGCGACATCACCGAGCGTGTCGAGGCGCAGCATTCGGCTCTCGAAATGCAAAATCTTTATCAGCAGATGGCCGACAGCATCGATGAAGTGTTCTGGCTTCTCGACGCGGCAACCAAGAAAGTAGTTGCCGTCAATCGTGCCTACGAAACCGTGACCGGTCGGTCGCTGGAAAGTATCGAGCGCGACCCTTCGTCGTATGAAGACCTGATTCATGCCGGCGACCGCGCCCACGTGCTCGCGAAGCTTGAAAACGCCGTTCATTCTGGGCACTTCGATGAGGAGTTTCGCATTGTGCGTCCGGATGGCGAGGTGCGTTGGGTGTGGGTGAAGGCGTCGCCGGCACCAGCTTCGAACAATACAATCCGACAACTTTATGGGACGGCCCAGGACATTACGGCAAAAAAACTTGCCGACGCTCAGGTCGCCGAGCACCTGGTTGCGGCCGAAGCGGCGCGCGCCGAAGCGGAGAATGCTAGTGCGGAAGCTGAAGCCCTGCGCCGGGCCACGCTCGCCCTCACACAGAATTTGCGCATGGACGCCGTGCTCGATACCTTGCTGCAGACGCTTTTTCAGATCGTGACCTACGACACGGCCAGCGTAATCCTGACGGAAGAAAATGAGCGGCTGTTTGTGGCGCGTGAAGCGCCTTCCGCAATATCGAACCGGCCGGTGGTCACGCTCGAGTCGAGCCACAGCGCCATCCTACAGCGCGTCTTGGTTTTGAAAAAGGCGATCTACGTTCCCGATACGCGTGAGGAAAGCGACTGGTGCGACCACAAGGCGTTTTCCGGTGTCCGCTCCTGGATTGCCGTTCCGCTCGTCGTGTCGGATTCGGTTCTTGGCCTGCTCTCGATCGGCAGCAAGCAGCCGCGCGCATTCTCGAACCGGCACTTTCATCTCGCGAAGTTGCTGGGCATTCCCGCGGCGGTCGCCATCCACAACGCGCGGCTTTATGAGTGGGCGCAAATCTACGCCGCCGAGCGGCAGACGTTGTTAAAGAAGCTCGACGAAACGACGGACAAAAACGCCGACCCGCAGCGCAGCCGTTTTCCGAACTAAAACAATCTCGGACCAAGTTCAGTTCATTTATTGCACTTTGCACGCCGGTTCGGCCTCGACCGCGTCCGCAAGTCCTCTTCATGACCGGTGGCCTCCATGGCACCGATTCATGATCGAGGTCGTATGGCGACGATAGAGTCAGAGTAGCCCACTCGGAAGCCTGCAAAGGTGCCAGAAACGACTGCATGTAGGGTCTTGCCAAGTACCCGTGGCAAGGTAAGACTGCCCAAAGGAGAGTGCCGACCACCGCCATGACTAAAGATGATATTCAGCTACTCTACGAATACGACCGCTGGGCGAACAACAGGGTTTTCGAAGCGGTCTCCACTCTCGGCGCTGAGGAGTTCACGCGTGATCTGGGCGGCAGCTTCCGTTCTGTGCGAGACACGCTGGTGCATATTATCGGCTGTGAGTGGGGTTGGCTTACGTGTTGGAAGGAGCCATCCCCTAGTTCCGCCTTCGTGACAGATTTGTGGACGGGACTCGGCGCCCTGTTCCATCCGAATGCATTTCCCGACGTCGCCGCGGTGCAGTTAAGGTGGGCGGAAGTCGAGAGAGAACAAGTCGAGTTTGTGAATCGTGTTACAAACGAATCCTTGGGAAGGATGCTTCCTGTTCGCACAACACAAATCAGTTTGGCACACCTGATGCAACATCTGGCGAACCATTCCACTTACCATCGGGGTCAAGTCGCGCTAATGATGCGGCAGCTTGC
>WNFR01006158.1_pt1 | contig 12267 bp, 8 predicted proteins | sample 5400221 | NCBI WGS metagenome assembly WNFR01 (sample SAMN13153357, study PRJNA577476) | soil metagenome | isolation source: 40 cm soil under Madrone tree | place: USA:California | collected 2016-06-14 | reverse complement strand
CTTGGTTTCTCCTTGGTGCCCTTTCAGGGTAGGCCGTGCTCTCTATTGAGCCGACCGTGAAATCTGTGCTCTAGGGTTGGTACTTCGAGAAGTTGAAAGGCTCCTGTTGACTATAATGAATTTCGACGCAGAACTTGCAGGGTTTCAGTCGCGCGCCGTACAAGCGAGAAAGAGCGGCCATCGGCGTCGTTTGCTGCTTCAATATCAGCGCTTACCGATCGTCGCGCTCCACGTCGCGCTGATCGCGCTGTCTAATTATTTGGCATTTTGGCTGAAGTTCGATGGGCGCATCCCGATGAATGAGAGCGCGCTTTTTCTTAACCTGCTGCCTTGGCTCGTTCTGATCCGTTGCCTAACTTTCATCCCGTTTAAACTGTTTATGGGATTGTGGCGTTATACAAGCGTCCTGGAATTGCGCAATATTATCATCGCCTCGGCTCTAGGCAGCCTGGTGTTTTACGGTTTTGTCCACGGTTATTTGAAGCAGATCGATTATCCACGCTCGATCTTTATTATCGATACGCTGTTGTTGATCTTTTTGATGGGAGGCGTGCGTTTATCGCGACGGCTTCTTTCAATGACGCGACACCTCGAGGGCGGACGGAAAGTCCTGATTTACGGAGCGGGTGATGCGGCGGAGATGATCGTGCGCGACATGAAAAATAACGGCGCCTTGTACCGTTACGATCCAATCGGTTTTGTCGACGACAACCCGGCGAAGATCGGTCAACAGATTCACGGCGTTCCGGTTCTGGGTTCCCGCGACGATATCGCCCGGATTATCGACGTCCATAAACCGGACGAAATTCTGCTGGCGATCCCCAGCGCCTCGGGCGCACAGATTAGGAGAATATTGAACGATGTCGTAGCATTCAAAGGCCCGATCAAAACCCTTCCCTCGCTCGATAAGCTACCAAACAATCGAGTTGGCGTCAGTCAGATTCAAAATCTCTCGGTTGAAGATCTGCTCGACCGCTTGCCTGTGGGTCTGGATCTGGGCCCCGTTCACGATCTGGTGCGTGGCAAAAATGTTTTGATCACGGGCGCCGGAGGGTCCATTGGCTCGGAGTTAAGTCGCCAAATCGCTAAATTTCAACCGGCGCAAATCATTCTATTGGATAATGCTGAGAGCGCGCTTTACAACATAGACAACGAGTTAAAGCGTTCGTTCCCGAATCTCAGGCAAATCGCCGTGCTTGCCGACATCAAAAACGTGGGATCTTTGGAAAAATCGTTTACCGAGTATGCGCCGCAGATTGTTTTTCATGCAGCCGCGTACAAGCATGTTCCTATGATGGAAGATTATCCGGCGGAAGCCATACTCAACAACGTCGTCGGTACCCATCGCTTGATACGACTGGCGCTGCAGAAGAAAATCGAAAGATTCATCCTGATCTCCACGGACAAAGCCGTCAATCCCACCAATGTCATGGGTGCGACCAAGCGCGTCGGCGAAATTTATATGCAGGCTCTGGCTAAGAACGGCACGGTAAACGGAACGGTTTTTACGGCCGTTCGCTTCGGCAACGTTCTGGGCAGCAATGGCAGCGTGGTTCCCTTGTTTCTCAAACAAATCGAGCAAGGCGGCCCGGTGACCATAACTCATCCCGAGATCACACGTTATTTTATGACGATTCCCGAGGCGGTCCAATTGGTTATCCAGTCCACCGCCCTGGCGCGCGGCGGAGAAATATTTGTCCTCGATATGGGAGAGCAGCTCAAGCTCATCGATATGGCGCGGCACTTGATTCGCCTCGCTGGGTTCGTTCCCGAGGAGGAAATTCCCATTCAAATCATCGGTCTACGGCCGGGGGAAAAGCTGCGCGAGGAATTGGTCGCCATGGACGAAATGATCGTGCCCTCGGAGGTCGATAAAATTATGCGCGTGCAATCCGCGTGGGTCGCCGACCTGGACTTTGTCACGCAAAAGATCGACGAGATGGAGCGACTCGCGCTCAATGGCGAGGCGCATGTGGCGCTTGAGTTGCTCTACGACATGGTGCCAACTTTTCGACCGGTTGACTCGGAGGCCTCAATACAATTGCGTCGCCGACGCCCCAACGTCGAGGCTGTGCGAAATTTTCACATTGTCAGTCAATCGATCTGATCATGGGGAAAGAGGTCGATCATGCGGAGGCTCAAAGGCCATGAAATTGTCAGGATTTCGGATCGGCTGGATGCGTGCGGCGAGACATTTCGACCCAAGCGGCGGCCGGACATTTTCACACATGTGGTCGAGGGGGAGACCATCGTTCTCAACCGTCGGGAAGAGTTTGTGCACAAGTTCAACAAGACCGCCAGCTACATATGGGAGCGATGCAACGGGCGGCGCACGCCCGACCAAATCACCTTTGAGGTTTGCCACGCTTTCGAAGTCGACTTCCCGACGGCGCGTAGAGACGTGCTGGCCACGGTGGAGAAACTGCAGCGTTCGAACCTCTTAGAAGACTCGTGATCACACCAATGCCAACCTGATCTCAAAAGTTTATTTTCCTAGGCTGATCGTGCCCGCAGGTTCCGTGATTACGAGCTTCGTGGATTTCCTGATCACGCTGGGACTGATGGCGCTAATGATGATCTGGTTCGGTTTTCTCCCCGATTGGCGCTTGCTGACACTGCCGTTCTTCATTGTGCTGGCTTTTGCCTCTACCTTTGGTGCTGGTCTTTGGCTATCGGCACTTAACGTCAAATATCGAGATTTTCGCTACCTGATTCCGTTTATTGTCCAGTTCGGTCTTTACGCATCGCCAGTGGCTTTCAGCAGCGAAAAAATTCCGGAAAATTGGCGCCTGCTCTACGCGTGCAATCCAATAGTTCGTGTGATCGACGGATTTCGCGGGGCCTCGGTAATTTCGCAATAATTACGTAACCCGTGGGTGATAGCTTTTCACACATACCCCTTGCTCTTTACTTCGTCATGAATAACTACATCATCAAAGTTGAAAACCTCGGCAAGCAATACAGGATTCTGCACAACCAAGGGGAGCCCTACACGGCACTCCGTGACGTAGTGGCAAGGAAAGCGGCCGCGCCGTTTCGATGGATTGTAGAGCAAAGCACAAAGCGCAAGATGCAGAGCGCCAAATCGCCGGTTGCGCTTGGCGATTCGAAATTCAAAAATGGCGCCGGGCGCAGCGCTTTGTCCTCAGCCCTTGGCGCCCCCCCAGGTGGGGAGGATTTCTGGGCGTTGCGGAATGTGAGCTTCGAAGTGAAGCAGGGCGAGGTGATGGGCATCATCGGCCGTAACGGCGCGGGTAAATCAACACTACTAAAGATTCTCACTCGGATCACGGAACCGACCGAAGGGCGTGCACGGATTCGGGGCCGCGTAGCGAGTTTGTTGGAGGTAGGCACGGGATTTCATTTGGAGCTCACAGGCCGCGAAAACATTTTCGTCAACGGTGCAATTCTCGGCATGACGAGAGCTGAGATTGCGAAAAAGTTCGATGAGATCGTTGCCTTTGCAGAGATTGAAAAGTTTCTTGACACGCCGGTAAAGCGATACTCAAGCGGCATGTACGTGCGCTTGGCATTTGCCGTTGCCGCGCATCTCGAGCCGGATATCTTACTTGTGGACGAAGTGCTGGCCGTGGGTGACGCGGAGTTTCAGAAGAAATGTCTTGGTAAAATGTCCGAAGTCGCTGAGGGTGGCCGAACCGTCGTGTTTGTCAGTCACAACATGAATGCGATTGAGGAGCTTTGTGGACGTGTGCTGCTCCTCGAACACGGAAAACTCGTTTGCGAGAGCCGCAGGGTTGGCGAGATCGTACGGAGATACTTATTCGGCTCTGGAACGGACGGAGCATCTGCAGTGTGGGTTAATAGTGATAACAGTTTTCAGAATTCTTGGTTCTTTCCTGAACGAATGTATTTGTGTGATGCAAGCGGCCGACCGATCGCCGCAGTCCAACGTAAAGTCGACCATATCTTCGTTCAAATTGATGGAGTCGTTAAAAAAGCTAACTCAAGTTTGTGTGTTGGAATCGCGGTCTTCGCAGAAAATGGGTCGCTACTCTTTTGGTCGTATCATAACGATCAACGTGAGCAGTGGTGGCCCCAGATGGGCGTCGGTAAGCGGTCAATTAGGGTTGCGCTGCCGGCGAAGCTGTTGAACGAGGGCACCTACCGTATCGAACTGATCGCCTCTCTTCATTTTCAACAATGGCTTTGCAAACCTGAAGCGAATGCGCCGTCGATCCAACTGCATATTCAAGGCGGGCTCAGTGAGTCGCCTTTTTGGCGTACTAAACGTCCAGGATGGCTTGGACCAACTCTTGAGTGGCATGAAGTTTGAGTCTTAATCAGAAAAAATATAGAACACCGAAGCAACAAAGAAAAAAGATCCCAATGTGGCTCTTTTTATGAATTTCGTGCTTCATGAAGCTAACCGGATCCTGTGATTAACCACCGGCGCAATGAAACAATGAAAGAAGGGATTCTGCGCCGACATTTTGACAAGATCAATTTTCGCAAGGAAGATCGAAATTACGCCGCAATTTCGATTTCAATCGAGGTGCCGTCAAACCCGCCAATTCGGCAAGAATTCGCGTAACTAATATCTAAGAATCGATGCCAACCCTTCATAATTTGCCGTCGACTTGGCGGCATCGCAAAAGCGAAGAACAGTGTCTCGCGGAGACAAGGGGAGAAACCCGCCCGAAAAATCCCCAAAACAGGGCGGACTTCCCGATCCCCAATTTACTCGTGGTCGATGCGGATGCGGCGATCCGCGAGCAGTTGGAGCATCTCTACGCGCACAATGGTTATTCGGTTATCGTATCGCCGTCGGCCGAAGCGAGCTTGCGGCGCCTGGAAGAGGAAGACGTTGATTTCGTAATCACCGATATCGTGTTGCCGGGGATTGACGGAGTGCAGTTCATCTCACATATCCATCGGAAATATCCCGAATTGCCGGTGGTCGCGATGACAGCGCACGCGGATATTCAAACGGCAGTGGACGTGCTCAAGCTGGGCGCCTGTGACTTTGTCATGAAACCCTTTGACGGGGCGGCGGTGCTCGAATCGACGCGTGCGGCGCTGGAGAATACCAAAGGTAATCGGGAAATTCGCCAACTGAGGCGGTGGCTCAAAGACCATTTTCAGTTCAACGAAATGCTGAGCCAGACGCCGCAGATGCGTCGCGTCTTCGAACTGATTCAGTTGGCGGCGCCGACCGATATGTCCGTGCTGATTCACGGTGAACCGGGCACCGGCAAGGAGCTGGTCGCCAACGCCATTCATCAGCACAGCGGGCGGTATACGGGGCCATTCGTCACGATCCATTGCGGCGGCTATCCAGAAGACCTTCTGGAGCGCGAGCTATTCGGCTACGGCAGGAACGCGTTTGCGGGCGCCCACGAGGCCAAACTCGGAAAGATCGCGCTGGCGCACGGCGGCACGCTATTTTTAGATCAGATCGAAAGCATGTCATTGGCGACACAAGCAAAATTGGTCTGCGTGCTCGAGGATCGGCGAGTTCAGCGCCTTGGCGCCTGCGACAGCACGTATGTGGACACGCGCCTTATCGCCGCGAGCAGTATGTCTCTCAAAGAGCTGGTGTTCGAAGGCAAGATGCAATCGGATTTCTACTCCCGGATAAACACGGTTCCCATTTATCTCATCCCACTGCGCGAGCGCCCGGCCGACATCCCGCTCGTGGTGCAAAATTTTCTGCGCCAGCATCCGGTTGCCGAGAGCAAGAAGATCGCCGGCGTTTCCGACAAAGTCTTGGGGCGACTGATGGAGTATCCGTGGCCCGGTAATGTTCGCGAACTGCAGAACGTGCTCGAATACGCGATCTTGCTGGCGCCCGGGCGCATCATTGAGGAGGTGAAACTGCCGGAAGCCACGACTGATTCCTATCGCGACAAGAGACAGATTGCTTCTTCGTCGCTCCGACAATGGCTGCGAGAGAAAGAAAAATCATATTTGGCCCAGAAGCTGGAAGATCTCAACGGTAACATCGGCCTGACGGCGAGGAGCTGCCGGATGGGTGTGAGAACACTTTCGCGTAAAATGCGCATCTATGGGCTGGATAAGAAACTATTCAAAGAAAATGCCGTTACTGAAAAAGCGCCAAGGCCAAACCACGGCCAACCGGCGCTGCTATCACCGAGGCACGGTCGAGCGTAAGCGTGAGTTCGCTCACGGTTGCCAGTGATGCATTAGTCTTTAAGGTTTTCGGTTACAATTAGCCTGCTGCGCCGCGGTTTTGGGACGCGATATCATGTACGAGAGTTATTTCAGATTGCGCGAGCTTCCCTTCAACGTTACGCCGGACCCGCGATTTCTGTATATCAATTCTAATTATAGGGAAGCATTCGCGACGCTCTGTTACGGCGTCCAACAACGCAAAGGGATCACCGTACTCACGGGCCAAGCAGGTACCGGCAAGACCACACTGGTCAAGATGTTTTTACAAGACGCCGGTTCGACGGTGCATTTATCGTGCGTCCTGGACCCTCATTTATCCTTTTTGGAATTACTCCGTTGCACGTTGAGTGCATTTGAACTGTCGCCGTCCGGCGCAACCCGGTTGGCGATGATTCAGCAACTCAAAGAATATTTGCTCGAGCAGCTGACCCACGACCACATCGTCGCACTATTGCTCGACGAGGCGCAGGATGTAGACAATCAAGTGCTCGAAGAGGTGAGATTGCTGTCGGATTTGGAGCATGCCGGTACAAGATTACTGCAACTCGTGCTGATCGGCCAACCGGAGCTCGAATCGAGACTCGATCAGCGATCGCTATATCATCTCAGGCAACGTATCGCCTTGCGGGCACGTCTGGCGCCGCTCGGCACCGACGAGATCCAATCTTACATCAATTTTCGACTCGCTGCGGCGGGCTACAGCGGCGCAACGATTTTTCAGAACGCCGCGGTCCATCGCATCGCGTTTTTTTCCCACGGCATTCCCCGCCTGATCAACGTGATCTGCGATAACGCGCTCCTTATCGCAAGCGCGACAAACCAGGATGAGATCGGCGCGGAGACAATCGACGAGGTCGCCGAGGACCTACAACTCGGTGAGCATGACGCCAACCGATGGACATTTGTGCCGGCTGCGGAACCGACCTTCGATGTTCCCGATTCCGTCGTCGTTCCGGCGCCGCGCTTCGACGTTGCCGAAGCGGCACAAGAAGAAATCCGCGAGCGTGAAGTCGTGATCGCCCATCACGTGAAGGCGCCGGGTGATGGTCCAGCGCCAAATTACGCGCCCGTTGTCCAAAACCCGGTTGTACCCTCGTCGGCCAGTGACTTCATCCAAAACCAACGGGTCGTGGGGTCACTCGCGCTTGCGGTTTTGATCGTTATTCTCGGCGGTTTGGCGCTGCTTGTGTCGCGGCCGCAGAGCCAGGACTATTTCGCTCCGGTGACTGAGAAAATCGAACAAATCCAGGAAGCGGTAGCGCCGATCCCGGCACGGATCTATCGTGTGCTGACAGCGCGCTCACTATGGGAAACCCCGTTTAGGGGCTTGGCTCGTGACGACGGGCCTTATTCGGACACGGAGTCCGGCGATGAAGTCCCGCGCTTCACGGCGAAACCCTTGGACCGCGATGAAGAGGGAAAATTCGTGACGCCTGATCGCCAACCGGGGCGTGCCGATCGGACGCGGCCGCCGGCGCTGGCGGATGACGTACGGAGCACCACGATTTCGCGTCGTGGTGTCGTGGAAAGCCCCAAGCGGTCTTCGCCTGCGTCAAATTATTCAGTGGTGGGAAACTCCTACGTCCGCGACAAACCGACTTCGCAAGCCGACATTATCGCGACCTTGCGTCCGGGTACGCGGATTCAGGTGGTCGGGCGCAGCGGAGAATATTTCCAGATCCGTTCGCTGAATACCGAGTCCATCAGCGGCTACGTGCATAAAGAGGACGCTTTTTTTGAACCCCCAGGTTGATCGCGCCGCCAGATTTATCATATTGTGATGAGATGAATATGCCGGTCTTCCATCGGCGTCGCCCGGGGCTTAATCGGGATCAATTAGCCGTCTCGAAACACCACCATTGCTCATTTTTTAATCAGTAAAAATATATGTACAACGAGCACTTTGGTTTTACCGAATCACCGTTCAACGTTACGCCGGACTCGCGCTTTTTCTTCGTCAACCCGTGTTACGAGGAGGCCTACGCGACGCTGAGTTACGGGATCGACGCGCGCAAGGGCTTTGTTATCGTAACCGGCGAACCGGGTACCGGCAAAACAACGCTGCTGAAGCGGCTGACGTGCAGCCTCGATTCTAACGTCCAAGCGGCTTGCATATTCGATCCACATCTCAGTTTTATCGAGTTGCTGCGGTTGACGCTGGGCGAATTGGGATTGCCTAACTCGGGCGACGACCGGTTGACGATGATGGAACAACTTTACGACCATTTGGTTCAACAGCTCGAGCACGATCAAATCGTCTGCCTGATGATCGACGAAGCGCAAAGTTTGAGCATGGAGATGCTCGAAGAGCTGCGGCTTCTTTCCAATTTGGAAACCGACACCGAAAAGCTTATCCAGATCGTCTTCGTCGGGCAGCCCGAGTTCGAGGAAAAACTCGATCGGCCCGAGCTGGTGCAGCTCAAACAACGGGTGTCGTTACGCTGCCGGCTAGAGCCTCTACAAGCGCATGAGGTTGGTTTGTACGTGGACTCAAGATTGAAGACGGTTCAATATATGCGGCCAGACTTGTTCGATGACGATTCCATCGAGCGAATCGCGCTTTATTCGAAAGGAATTCCGCGGCTTATCAACGTAATCTGTGATAACGCCCTGTTGATCGCTTTTACGAAAAACCGGGCATACATCACCTCGAGCGACATCGACGAGGCGGCGCATGAGCTCCAACTCACGGAGCAGAGTCGATTTTCAAGCAAAGCTCCGACGCACGAATCCACCAAAACGGTGGACGCTTCGGCTTTTCAATTTCGATCGGATCGCGCTCACGCTGCCAACGGTTCGAAATGGAGCGAACCGACACGCCCACCCGAATTCGAGCCGTACTTCAGTGATATTCGGGGGCGGCCGGCAGGGTGGAACCACCCGCAAACCTCATACGCTCGCGGTATCGGCCTGGCGCTGATCCTGTCTATGACCGCCGGCACGATGCTGCTGTTCAGCGCGCAGCAAAACCATGTGTCACTTCCGGCCGTGCGCGCGTACGTGGAAAGGCTAGCGAACTTCGGCCAGGAGGATGACCAACCCCGGCCGAGCCCGGCAGCACTTGAAAGCAAACCGCAAACAACCGAGAACGTCGCACCGCAACCGTTGCCAGTGCCGACGCCCCAGCCGGAGAAGGTCGAGAAACTTGAGCCACAGCCGCTTAAGGACGACTCAGCCGCTCTGGCGGGAACCTCGGTGGACGGTGAATCGGCGGTGCCCGTTGACCCGCAGAAAAAATCAGGTTCAAACCGGACCACAGAGATCACGGAAGACAAGCGCGCGATCTTCAAGAATCGCCCTGTGGTCGGAACGCGCAGCGAAGACGGCGTAGGCGTCAGAAAAATGGAAATTGAAATTTATAAGGCCATTCATGACCGCGCGATCACCGGGGTTCAGGTGTTATCGATCAACGACGGTGTGGTGTTTCTCGACGGCCGGGTAGCGACGCCAAGGCAGAAACTCGCCGCGGTGCGCGCGGCCATGAGCGTGCCGGGCGTTAAGAGCGTGCGCGATCGCATCACTATCGATTACTAGAAGGTTGTGAAGCAGGGTTTGGAATATTTCGCCAGGCTCGCCACGAGCAATTCTCAAATATTTAGATTCCCTCCGTTCACGCTGAGCGCCCGGAGGGATGATCAGGAAGTTTTTCATCGCCTGCTAGGCGGCAGGTGCGCGCAAGTATTGCGCTGATTCGCCTGACGGATCGGTTTTACGGCTACCAGAGCTCTCACCTTTGTCCTCCTCGTTTCACCGTCCCGCCTGTTTGTTACTTAAAAGTTCACTGACATAGTGGTTCGGGATTTGATCGCGAGCTACGTGAGCTCCTCGCACGCGGGATTTTGACGAGAATAAGGTCCGAAAGTGGCGGCGCTCTATTTGTTATTCGAACGCAGCAAAGGTAAGCGTTCCTTCTTCCTAATCTTTCGATCCCCGGGGGCAAAAGCAAAAGCGCAACTGCTTACGGGGACGCTATCCCAGGACATACGTAGAACCTCAAAGTGAATTCGCGCAATATTTGGTCGAAAAAGAGATCATCTAAACAAATAGATCGAGCGCAGTAGCGCAAAAAGTCCATGCCCGAGGTTCGGCCGCACATGGGTATTTCGAATGCTACGAGTCCCTTGAGAAATATACGGCTGCATCGCTTTTCGCTGAGACGGGTAAGCGGACACCGGTCTTCGTCCGCTTTTCGACCGTCATTGGAGAACGCGGGTCTGCCGATACAGTGCGCGATGTGCGAGGATTCGCGGTGAAGTTCTATACCGACCAAGGAAATTGGGATTTGGTCGGCAACAACATTCCGGTCTTTTTCATTCAAGACGCTATGAAATTTCCGGACCTGGTTCATGCAGCCAAGCCTGAACCTCATTTCGCGGTGCCGCAGGCATCAACGGCTCACGATACTTTCTGGGACTTTATCTCGCTGATGCCGGAATCGACACACATGGTGTTGTGGGTAATGTCGGACCGCGCCATTCCCCGCAGCTACCGCATGATGCAGGGCTTCGGAGTGCACACCTTCCGATTGATCAATGAGGACGGCGAGTCTCGATTCGTAAAATTCCATTGGCGCCCGCTGGCCGGCACCCATTCGCTTGACTGGGACGAGGCGGTTAAGATCGCCGGAGCTGACGCCGACTTCCACCGCCGCGACTTGTGGGAGGCTATCGAATCGGGAGCTTATCCGGAGTATGAATTCGGCATGCAGCTGTTCACCGAAGAGCAGGCGGAAAAGTTCAGCTTCGATGTATTGGACGCCACGAAAATCGTGCCGGAAGAACTCGTGCCCGTGACGCCTGTCGGGAAAATGGTTCTTAACCGTAATCCCGATAATTTCTTCGCGGAAACCGAGCAGGTGGCATTCTGTGCCGCGCACATTGTGCGAGGATTGGATTTTTCCAATGATCCGCTGCTCGCCGGTCGCATTCACTCTTATCAAGACACGCAGATATCACGGCTGGGCGGACCTAACTTTCATGAAATCCCCATTAACGCGCCGGTGGCGCCGACGCACAATAACCAACGCGATGGAATGCATCGTCAGGCGATCGATCGGGGCCGCGTCGCATACGAACCAAACTCTCTCGCAGGCGGCTGCCCTTTCCAGGCCGGCATGACTGGTTTTACCTCGTTTCCAGAGCCTCTAGTTGGGGATCAGGTACGAGGTAAGCCCGAACGTTTCGCGGATCACTATACGCAGGCGACGCTATTCTGGAATAGTCAGACGGCGGTCGAGAAGGCTCATATCATCCGCGGGTTTCGTTTTGAACTGTCGCGCACACAAGTCCCCGCAATACGCGAGCGTGTGGTCGCCATGCTGGCAAACGTCGCCGACGATCTCGCCGCCAGCGTGGCTGAAGGCCTCGGCATCCCGGTCCCCGCAGCTCTTCCAAAAGTCATTGAAAATCCAGTGGCCGAGATCGACGCTTCGCCTGCCCTTTCGCTGTTTGCACGCCCCGGCGATGGAAGCATACGCACACGAAAAATTGCTATCTTAGTAGCGGACGGAGTGGTTGGCGCAGCCTTGAAAACGCTGCACGACGGGCTCGCTGCACAGGGAGCGGTCCCGCGCTTCGTCGGCGCTCGCCTAGGGAGCGTCGTAAGCGCAGACGGAGACCCGATCGAAGTCGATGCGACTCTGGAAACGGCTTCCGCCGTGCTCTACGACGCACTCATAGTGCCTAGTGGCCATGACGCCGTAAAAACGCTCGGTAACCTGGGCCAGGCGGCTGAGTTCGTTAAGGAACAATATCGCCATTGCAAAACTATTTTGGTCCTCGGCGCGGGCCAAGACTTGGTAGAAAATGCGGGCGTGCCGTTAACGCTATCAAACGGCGACGCTGATCCTGGGATGCTGCAATTTCCCGATGGGCATATTGAGGAGGCCCTAGCACAGTTTATCGAAGCGATTGCTAAGCACCGCCATTTTGCCCGGGAAATGGACCCTCCGCCGGTTTAATTAACCCGCGCGCATTTCTGACAAAAAAGTGATCGTTTTGCTGGGATAAGAACTATTGCCGCTCTCGGCCAGATTGCGCCCAAACACGGCCTCGAAACAAGCCGATTGGAGAATAAGTCATGCCTGGAAATATCTTTTACATTATCGGTGTCATT
>WNFR01016298.1_pt1 | contig 12268 bp, 12 predicted proteins | sample 5400221 | NCBI WGS metagenome assembly WNFR01 (sample SAMN13153357, study PRJNA577476) | soil metagenome | isolation source: 40 cm soil under Madrone tree | place: USA:California | collected 2016-06-14 | reverse complement strand
TCATCCTGCATCAGACCGCCCAGAATGATGGTCTGGCCGCTTCCGGCCTGCAGCACCGACTCCATTTCCCGGACCTGGACTTGCGGGATCAGGTTTGGTATCGCGGGGGAGGTCAGGACTCCCGTAGCAGTGAACTGAGCCCGCAGTGAAGGATTCGGGTCCGGAACAAAACTCTGAATGCGCGAGATCGTCGGTCTCACCGTCAGATTTACCGTTCCCGAATCGGTGACCTGCGGCAGCACGCTCATCACCAGTCCCACCGGAACCGTCTTCGCGGTTGTGGTGAACGTGGTGGTGGAAGTGGTTTGATTGGTGTTGGTCTGCGCTTCGATATTGAAGTAGACGACGTTGTCCACCACTTTAAGCAGCGCAGTCTGGTTGTTGAGCGCCATCAGCTTCGGGCTCGACAGTACCCGCGTGTTGCCGAATTGCTCGAGCAGGCGGATGGTCGCGCTGACATTGCCCACGCTGGAGTTGGGATTGGTGTAGCCGATCGTCAGGCCGCTGGGAGCTCCCGTCGGCGGACCGCCGAGCAATTGCTGCTGGAACGTAGCGCCCTGGCCGATCGAGGCAGCCAGCCGGCTCCAATCCACGCCGGCCTGATAATTATTGGAGAGCCGGACTTCGACGATAGTGGCTTCGATCAGCACTTGCCGCTGCGATGCCGAACTGACGCTGTCCAGATACTGCTGAACCAGCGCTTGCTGCTTTTCATTGCCGAGCACGGTCACCGTGCCGGTAACGGCATTGACCACGATCTCGTTCTTGGTATCCGAAGGCACGCTGGGGGTTTGCCCAAAGGCGGTGCTGAACAGCGCGGCGGCATTGGCGCCGGCGCGCGACACCGCCTCGACCTGGGCGATGCGTTCCTCGCGGGCAGCGGCCTCCGCTTCCGCACGCTCGGCGCGCTGATCGGCACTCCGGGTTAGTGCCTTGCTGGCCGACAGAATGGCCTCGATGTTCTGCCGCAGGACCTCCCAGAAATTGTTGATGGACTTAGTGTCCACTTTGGTATTCGAGGCGCTGCTGGTGGTCGTGGATTGTCCGCCTCCCGCCTGACCGCCGCCCACCGCCGCACCGCTGATCTCACCGCTTACGCCGATGCTGGAAGCGGTGTCGCGGCTCATGTTCACGTAATTGATGCGGTAGGTTTTGAAATAGGGCGTATCCGGAACCACGACGACGGTCCGGCCCTCGGTGCGGTAGCGCAGATTGATCTGCTGGGCGATGCGTTCCAGGATCGCCGGCAGGGTTTCATCGATCGCGTTTAGCGTCACCAACCCCTGTATGCCCGGGTGCACGTCGATGTTCTGCTTGGTGTCGCGCGATAGCGCGAACAGCAGTTCCTTGACCGGGACTTCCTGCACTACCACGCTGTAAGTGGGAACCTTGACCTGCGGCTTGGGCGGGGGCACGAATTCGCTGACCGTGACCGGCGGCAGGATCTTCTCGTTGGCGGCCTTGGGCGGGAATTGCTCTGCGTTGATGTGACCCTGGGAGGGCCGAACCGTGGGCTTGTAAGTGCAGCCGGCGGAGGACATGGCGACAAGGATCAGCGCCAGCGTCGAAAAGCCGCAGTCCGGCATCATGTGACGGCGTGTGGCATCACGTCCTCGCCAGTGCTGCGTTGCCACCTCGCGCATAGCGCCTTGTCCCCCCCAATAACCCATTCTCGACCTTCGAAAGAAGTATTCCGTGTCTTTCTACGTGGTTGTTGCTGAAGCGGTTTCGGTGCCGCTCAAGCCGCTATGACCTGTGCCGGGCGATTTCCGAACGCACGCCCTGAATCGTGCGGTAATACGGGCGATTTGTTTTTAGTTCTTCAGGCAGACTTTGCAGCACCCGATTGACCTCCGCCCGGTCGGCAAAATTTCCGTACAGGAGAGTTAATGAAGGCCGCTGATTTGCCATCGTACGGTACACATAAACCTTTTCAATTTCAAGATGTTTGGCGATCGTTTTGAAATAATCTCTTAGGAGTTCAGGGTTGTTGGTGCCAAGTAGTTGAATGCTGTATACGGTGCCATTCTGTTCCGCCAACCACTGGTCCGTTGCACGCAAGCGCTGTTCCAGAACATCGCCGGCGGTCAACTCTCGGTCGCTGGCCGCCAGGTTCGCTTCCGCGAATCCCGGTTGCGACACCGGCTGCGAGGTCGCGCCGGATTGTGCGCCAGTCGCCGCAGGGCTGCCCTGCGCAAAGACGGGCGCAGCCGCCGCAATGCCATCGGGCACTCGTGCCGGCGTGGAGCGGGGTTCGGAGGCTGGTCCGTTGGTGGCACTCCTTTCCCTGCCAGACGTGGCGGCCGTCAGTGCCTGAATCGGCGCCTGGCGTGCCGGCAACGCCGCATCGGCTGGTGTCGTGGCCGTCGGTGCAGAAGCCGGTCCCGGGGGAGCGAGCAACGTCTGGTAGGCAGCAAATACGCCTACGCCGATCACGCCGCCAATCGCCAGCCCGCCAAGTGCGTAAGCGAAAGGCGCGGGGCTGCGAGGCCGCGGCAGGTCGCTGAATTCGCTATCGCGCACGGCGGCCCTGACGTGTCTCAAGGTAACGTTGTGCGTGCCTTCGGCAAAAGCCGCCAACAATGCTTTGTCCGCAACCAGGTTTATGCGCCGGGTGAGTCCGCCGCTCGCTTTGGAAAGGTAAGCGATCACTCTCCGGCTGAACAGGTCTGGCCCGTGATAACCAGCCGCCTGCAGGCGGAAAGTCAGATAGGCCTTGACGTCGTCTTTGTCGAGGGGCAACAGGGTGAAGCTGTGGGTGATGCGCTCGCGTAGCTGCCGAATCTGCGGCTGGCGCAAGTTTTCGTCCAGTTCAGGCTGGCCGAACAGCACGATTTGCAGCAGCTTGTGCTGCTGGGTCTCGAGGTTGGAAAGCAGACGGACCTCTTCCAGCGTCGGGATCGGCATGCCCTGGGACTCTTCCACGAACACCACCACCTGGCGCTGCTTGCTGTGGCGCCCGAGCAGGTAGGTGTTGAGCGCATGCATCACTTGGAGGCGGCCGGCGTCCTTGGCAGTCGGCAACTGCAGTTCGAAGGCGATCGCGTGCAGAATCTCCTCGGGAGAAACGCTTGGGTTGGCTAGATACACGGTCTCGACGTTTTTCGGCAGCCGCGTCTGCAGCACGCGACACAGCATGGTCTTGCCGCTACCCACCTCACCGGTTACCTTGATGATCCCTTCGCCGTTCGAAATCGCATAGATCAGCGCTTCGAGGATCGCGCCGCGATTGCCGCCCTCGAAAAAAACTTCGGTGTCCGGGGTCATCTTGAAGGGCGCATTGGCCAACCCGAAAAACGCGTAATACATCTACTGTCCCTCCTCCCCAGCGGCAGCATGGCTCTGCATGCGGCTGTACAACGTGGTGCGATGAATGCCGAGCAACTTCGCCGCCTGGCTCAGGTTTCCCCGCGTGATGTCGAGTGCGGCCTCGACATAGCTCTTCTCCAGCTCCCTGAGTGCATCGTCGAGATTGAAGTTTTTGTGCGCCTGCAGGTGCTTGCGCGCCGCCTCCATCGTGGACTTGAAGTCCTGCGCCTGCGCCATGCCGGGTTGGGCGGCGGCCGGCTCCTCCCAGTCGAATTCTGCCAACAACTGTTCGCTGTTGACCGTCTGGCCGGCGTATTTGGTGGTCAGGCGGATGACGACATTGCGCAGTTCGCGGACATTGCCCGGGAAACCATATCGCATCCACAGGTCCATAGACTTGGGGTCCAGCTGGAAAGGCTGCATTCCGCTCTGGAGCGCATAAATCGCCGAGTAATGCTGGAGCAGCCTGAGCTTGTCCTCGCTTAGTTCGCGCAACGGCGGCACGGCTATCGAGAACACCGACAAGCGGTGATAAAGGTCGGCGCGGAAACGCCCGGCGCGCACCTCCTGGCGCAGGTCGCGATTGGTGGCGGCGACGACTCGGGCATTGGACGTCTTGCTTTGGGTTTCGCCGACGCGCTGAAACTCGCCGTTTTCCAGAACTCTAAGCAGCTTGGCCTGGAGCTCGAGCGGCAACTCGCCGATCTCGTCGAGAAACAGTGTGCCCTCGTGGGCATCTTCGAAATAACCGGATCGCGATGACGTGGCGCCGGTGAACGCGCCCTTTACATAGCCGAACAGCGTCGGTTCGACCAGTGTCGGAGAAATCGCTGCACAGTTGAGCGCGAGATAAGGTCTGGCGCCGCGCTGGCTCTGCCGGTGCAGCGACTGCGCCACCAACTCCTTGCCGCTGCCTGATTCGCCTTCGATCAACACCGGAAAAGGTGCCGGCGCGTACTGCAGGATCTGCTGATGCAGTTTCCTGATGGCAAAACCGCTGCCGACGATGCCGGTGTCGAGATCCGCGGAGCTCTGCTCCACCTCGGCGATCTGCAGCGCCTTGGCGAGCATGGTCTTGAGGACTTCCGGTTCGCAGGGCTTGGCAACGAATTCGACGGCGCCGAGAGTGCGCGCGTAACGGGCATTGCCTTCGTCGTTTTGACCCGACAGCACCAGTATCTTGATCGAGGGCGAGTAGGCGAGCAGTTCGGTGATCAGGCGGAAGCCTTCATCCGGGCGGTGCGGGGTTGGCGGCAGTCCCAGATCGACGAGCGCCAGCACCGGCGGCGCGTCGATCTGGCGCAACAGGCTTTTCACCTGCGATCGCGACGCCGCGACGCGCACGCTGTAGTCCTTGCCCAATACGAAGTTGAGCGTGTCGGTGATGAGCGGATCGTCGTCGACGATCAGCAGTTCGGGTTTGGTAGCTGTCTGGGCGTCCATGTTGCCGGCAGGCACGGCGGGATTCGGTTCATTTGTTTGATTGTGCCAGAAAAGTTAGACGGCTCATAGAGTTAGCCATGTCAGGTCACTGGATACATGCCAGATAGGCCTGCTCCAAAGTAGCGGCGCTGAAGCGGGTACGCAGCTCCAAAGGCGTGCCGGAGAAGCGCAGTTGTCCCTCGTGCAATACCGCCATCCGATCGCACAGTTCATCAACATCGGCGAGCGCGTGCGAGGTGAAGAACACGGTGCGGCCGGCTGCGTGCGCCGTCTGCAGCCGGACTTTCAGCAACGCGCGGGCCTTGGGGTCCAGCCCGCTGGTCGGTTCGTCCAGCACCAGCAACTCGCGATTCGAGAGCAGGCAAGCGGCGAGCCCGAGCTTTTGCGTCATCCCTTTGGAGAAGGTGCGCACCGGCTTGCGCAGCGCCGACTCGGCGAGGTCGAGTTCGGCGAGCATGCGCCGCACTTGCCCCGGCTCGTAGCCGCATGAATACAGCTTCATCATGTAGCGCAGGAAATCCTCCCCGTTCAGGTAGTAGGGAGGCACGAACCGCTCGGGCAGAAACGCCAGGCGCGCCCGGGCGTGGGTATCCTGACTCGGCAAACTGAAAATACGGATGTCCCCCGCATCGAATTCGCAGAAATCCAGCAGGCATTTGATGAGCGTGGTCTTGCCCGCGCCGTTCATGCCGACCAGCCCAAAAGTGCGGCCGGCGGGGACGTCGAGCTCCAGATCGTGCAAGACCGCCGTGTCCGCGTAAGACTTTCTCAGTCCCCGAAAGCTGATCGCGGAGATATCGCCCGCTCCATCCATCGTCATAATTAGTGAATTGGATCTCTTCTAGTTGCGCAAAAGTGCACGCAATCGCGCCAACATGCAAGCATTCTGCAGCACCCACCGCTCTCCGTTACAATGCTCGCCTGTTTCGATCCCGGACATCATGGCGCATTCCGACAACCTCGTAGAAATAAGCGGCCTGAATTTCTGGTACGACAAGCGCCGCCCGATCCTGAGCGGGATTGACATGGCCATCCCGCGCGGGAAAGTGGTTTCGATCATGGGCATCAGCGGTTCCGGCAAGACCACGCTGCTGCGTCTGATCGGCGGCGCGCTGAAACCGCGCCAAGGCCAGGTCAAGGTAGCGGGCAAAGTCATGCACCAACTCGACCGCGACGGCCTCTACGAGATGCGCCGCCGTATGGGCATGCTGTTCCAGTTTGGCGCGCTCTTCACTGACCTGTCAGTCTTCGATAACGTCGCGTTCCAGATGCGCGAACACACCGATCTGCCGGAATCGATGATTCGCGACATGGTGCTGATGAAGCTGCACGCCGTGGGTCTGCGCGGCGCGCACCGGCTGTTGCCCTCGGAACTGTCCGGCGGCATGGCGCGGCGCGTGGCGCTGGCGCGCGCCATCGCGCTCGACCCGATGCTGATCATGTACGACGAGCCGTTCGCGGGACTCGATCCGATTTCGCTGGGCGTCATTGGCAATCTCATCCGGCGGCTCAACGATGCGCTGGGGGCGACCTCGATCGTGGTGACCCACGACGTACAGGAGTCGTTGAAAATGGTCGATTACGTTTACTACCTTTCCGAGGGCCTGATCGTAGCCAAAGGCACCCCGAAGGAGATGCAGGCATCGACGGAGCCGCTGGTCCATCAGTTCGTCTATGGCGAGCCCGACGGGCCGGTGCCGTTTCAATACCCGAGCGCGGATTACGGCGACGATCTGATGCTCAACCGATAACATGTTCAACCGTTCGGCGATCGTTAACGTCAGGTCCATCGGGCAGCACACGGTCAACGGCCTGTGGCGGCTCGGTTACGCCAGCCGTTTTTTCGCGTTGATACTGCTGCAGTCCGGAACCAGTTTCCGCCGCCTGCGCCTGATCATCCGCGAGCTTTACTTCACCGGCGTGCTGTCGCTGATCATCGTTCTGGTGTCGGGCCTTTTCGTCGGAATGGTGCTCGGGCTGCAGGGCTATCAGACGCTGCAGACTTACGGCTCCGAGTCTGCGCTCGGCGTGCTGGTTGCCCTGTCGCTGGTTCGAGAACTGGGCCCGGTGGTCTCGGCGCTGTTATTCGCCAGCCGCGCCGGTTCGGCCATGACGGCCGAGATCGGTCTGATGAAGGCGACCGAGCAGCTCTCTGCAATGGAAATGATGGCGGTGGACCCGATCGCCCGCGTTGTGGCGCCGCGCTTCTGGGCCGGGGTGATCTCAATGCCGTTGCTGGCTGCCATGTTCAGTGCCATGGGCGTGTTCGGCGGTTACCTGGTTGGAGTGGTGTTGATCGGTGTTGATGAAGGATCGTTCTGGTCGCAGATGCAGAAGCCATCCTGGGCCTGGATTTTGTGTTGACTGCATTCATGTTTCGGGGGGTGTGATGGAACGCTCGATGCTCGACCTGTGGGTGGGACTGTTCGTCTGTGCCGGCATCGGCGCATTGCTGGTCTTGGCGCTCAAGGTTGGAAACATGAGCGGGTTCAGCGTCGCCGACACCTACAAGGTGTATGCCGAGTTCGACAATATCGGCGGACTGAAACCGCGCGCGCCGGTGAAAAGCGCGGGAGTGGTGGTCGGGCGCGTGGCCGACGTGTCTTTTGACAACGAGACCTACCGGGCCCGTGTATCTTTGCATATCGACAAACGTTATAAGTTCCCTAAGGACTCTTCGGCTTCGATCCTGACTGCCGGCCTGCTCGGCGAGCAGTACATCGGACTGGACGGCGGGGGTGACGATCACCTGCTCCAGGACGGTGATCGCCTGATGATTACCCAATCGGCGGTGGTGCTGGAGAAAATCATCGGGCAGTTTCTGTATGGCAAGGCGGCGGAAACCGGCACGAAAAAGGGAAATTAGCGTGGCGATTCGGTATTCATGGGGCCAACAATGAACAAGCGAAACGGCAACGGGACAAGGCGGCTGATCGGATTGCTGTTGCTCGCCGCTTTTGTGACCGCATTCGAACTCAGGGCGCAGGCGCCGTCACCGGACGTGCTGGTGCGCAACACCACCGAAGAAGTCCTCACGATCGTGCGCAACGACAAGGACATCAAGGCCGGCAAGGTCGATCGCATTGTCAATCTGATCGAAGAAAAGGTTGCGCCTCACTTCGATTTAGCGCGCATGACCCGGCTGGCGGTCGGGCGCGCATGGCGCGACGCAACGCCGGCTCAGCGTGAGGCATTGATCAAGGAGTTTCGCAGCCTGCTGGTGCGCTCATACTCTGCGGCATTCACCGCCTATACGGGGGTCAGCGTCGAGTATCGGCCGTTCAGATTCAATCCTGGTGACACCGAGGCGACCGTGCAGACGCTGATCAAGCTGCCCAGCGGCGCGGAGCCGATTACCGTGGACTACGACATGTCACTCACTCCGAATGGCTGGAAGGTCTACGACGTTCGGGTCGCCGGTGCAAGTCTTATCATCAACTATCGCAACCTGTTCGCTCTGGAGATCGATCGTGGCGGAATCGACGGCCTGATCAAGAGTCTCGCCAACAGGAATAGCGCCAATGCCAATACGGCGCCCGCCGGCAAACAATGATCAGCAAACAGGGCGAGCGTTACCTGATCGAAGGTCCGGTGACGCTGGCGGGTGTCACCGCGTTGCTCGCCGAGGGCAGCCGCAGTTTCGAAGGCACTCCCGTGGTCGTGGATTTCTCCGGGGTGACGGAAGCCGACTCTTCGGCAATCAGCCTGATGCTGGAGTGGACCCGGCGCATGCACGGCGGCAACCGCCAGATCTACTTTGTCAGCCTCGGCGAAAGCCTGGTGAGCATTGCCAATCTCTACGGGGTCAAAGACCTGATTCCCATTGCGGCAGAATAGCCGCCGATCCAGAAGAAAACACTGCACAACGTCGCTGTGGTCCCAGCCATCGAGATACGCGGCGTCTCCAAAACCTACGGAAGCGTACGCGCGCTTTGTGACATCGACCTGGAAATTCCTCAGGGTGAGTTCTTCGCGCTGCTCGGACCCAATGGCGCTGGCAAGACCACGCTGATCAGCATGCTGGCAGGACTGGCGCGCGCCAACGCGGGTTCGCTCAAGGTGATGGGCCACGACGTGGTGGCCGATTACCGGCAGGCGCGGCGTGCGCTCGGCGTGGTGCCGCAGGAGCTGGTGTTCGACCCGTTCTTCACGGTACGGGAGAGTTTGCGTTTCCAGTCAGGGTATTTCGGCTTGCGTCGAAATGGAGATTGGATCGATGAAGTGATGGCGCGCCTGGACCTCACCGACCGCGCCGACTTCAATATGCGCGCGCTATCCGGCGGGATGAAACGGCGGGTGCTGGTGGCGCAGGCCCTGGTACACAAGCCGCCGGTGATTATTCTCGACGAGCCGACCGCCGGCGTGGATGTCGAGTTGCGGCAGGGCCTGTGGCAATTCGTCCGCCAGCTCAACGGTGACGGCCACACCATCGTGCTGACCACGCACTATCTGGAAGAGGCCGAGTCGTTGTGCAGCCGTGTGGGCATGCTCAAGCAGGGGAAGCTGGTCGCGCTGGATTCCACGCATAACCTCCTCAGGGGATTCTCGGGTATTCACCTGCGGCTGCGGCTTGCCAACGGTGCGCTGCCCGAGAGTTTGCGCCCGATGCTGGCGGCCGCCCAGGTGAGCGGCGAGTATGTGCTGGCGCTGCATGATTACGCCAGCGTCGAAGGCGTGTTGCGGACCATCCGCGACAACGGGCTCGAGCTGGCGGCCATGGAACTGGAACAGCCCGACCTGGAAGAAGTCTTCGTCGCCATCATGCGCAGGGAGTGAAACGACGATGACCGGTTTCTCCACGCTGTTCTACAAGGAGATCCTGCGTTTCTGGAAGGTGAGTTTCCAGACCATCCTGGCGCCGGTGCTCACCGCGCTCCTGTATCTGCTGATCTTCTCGCGCGTGCCGGAAGAGCATTTGCAGGTCTACCCGGGCGTGCGCTATACATCGTTTCTGATACCCGGCCTGGCGATGATGTCGCTGCTGCAGAATGCCTTTGCCAACAGCTCGTCGAGCCTGATCCAGTCCAAGATCACCGGAAACATCGTCTTCATCCTGCTGCCGCCGTTGTCGCACCTCGAATTCTTCGGCGCCTATGTGCTGGCTTCCGCCGTGCGGGGTGCAGTGGTCGGACTCGGCGTGTTCGTGATTACCGCGGTGTTTGTCCCGGTGCCGGTCCAGAGTCCGCTGTGGGTGGTTGCCTTTGCGTTGCTCGGATCGGCGATCCTGGGTACGCTCGGCATCATCGCCGGCATCTGGGCCGACAAGTTCGATCAGCTTGCCGCGTTCCAGAATTTCGTGATCGTCCCGCTTACTTTCCTGTCGGGCGTGTTTTACTCGATTCACTCGCTGCCGCCGTTCTGGCAGCACGTGTCGCAGTTCAATCCTTTCTTCTACATGATCGACGGCTTTCGCCACGGCTTCTTCGGCGTATCCGACGTCTCGCCGTATCTCAGTCTCGCGATTGTGGGGGGCTCCCTTTTGGCCTTATCATTCGCCACCTTGTCGATGCTCAAGCGCGGTTACAAGCTTCGCCACTGAGGAAGTCGTTGAAATGGCCACCCCCGAACAGGTCAGGTCTTACATCCAGGACAGCCTCGCTTGCGATCACGTCGAGGTGGTCGGCGACGGCCATCATTTCGAGGCGATCATCGTAAGCCCGGAATTCCGCGGCAAGACGCGCGTGCAGCAACACCAGGTGGTCTACCGGGCGCTGGGGGATCGCATGCGCGAGGAAATACACGCGTTGTCGATGAAGACCCTGACGCCCGAGGATTGGGCTGCCCGATAGCCTTTCAATAGGTTTCCGTGGACAAGCTGATCATCCAGGGCGGCGTGCCGCTAACCGGGGAAGTGCGCATTTCCGGGGCCAAGAACGCGGCCCTGCCAATCCTGTGCGCCGCCATCCTGACGCCGGAGACGCTGCGGGTGCAGAATCTTCCTCACCTGCGCGACGTGACCACGACGCTGAATCTGCTGGCGCAAATGGGCGTCGAGATTTCGCTCGATGAGAAGATGGGCGTAGGCCTGACGGCGGCGAAGCTGCACAACCTGGCGGCGCCCTACGAGCTGGTCAAGACCATGCGCGCCTCGGTCCTGGTGCTGGGACCGATGGTCGCGCGTTTCGGCGAGGCCCGCGTGTCGCTGCCGGGCGGATGTGCCATCGGCCAAAGACCGGTGGATCTGCACATCAAGGGTTTGCAGGCGATGGGTGCACAGATCGAGATCGAACAGGGCTATCTTCATGCCCGTGCCCGCCGGCTGAAAGCCGCGCGCATCGTCATGGATCTGGTGACTGTGACCGGCACCGAGAACCTGATGATGGCGGCGACCCTGGCCGACGGCATCACCGTGATCGAGAACGCGGCCCGCGAACCGGAGGTGGTGGATCTGGCCGAGTGCCTGAAGGCGATGGGCGCGCGTATTTTCGGCGCCGGTTCCGACGTGATCACGATCGAGGGTGTGGAGCACCTCGCGGGTGCGACCTACCGGGTTATGCCCGATCGCATCGAAACGGGCACGTTCCTGGTGGCCGCGGCGGCCAGCGGCGGAGAAATCAGGTTGAAGGGTACGCGCGCGGGAATTCTGGACTCGGTGCTGGTCAAGCTGCGCGAGGCCGGTGCACACATCGAGCATGACCAGGACTGGATCGCCCTTTCCACCAACAGCAAGCTCAGGTCGGTGAGCCTGCGCACGGCGCCGTATCCGGCCTTCCCGACCGACATGCAGGCCCAGTTCATGGCGCTCAACGCCATTGCCGAAGGGACGGCCGTGGTGACCGAAACCATTTTCGAGAACCGCTTCATGCATGTACAGGAACTGCGGCGACTCGGGGCAAAGATCGATGTGGAAGGAAACACGGCGGTGGTGCACGGCGTGGCGCAATTGCAGGGCGCCGGCGTGATGGCCACCGATTTGCGCGCCTCAGCGAGCCTGGTGCTGGCCGGGCTGGTGGCGCAGGGCGAAACCCGGGTGGACCGTGTGTACCACCTCGATCGCGGCTACGAATGTATCGAAGAGAAATTGAGCCAGTTGGGCGCCCGCATCAAACGTACGAATTAGCCTGAAAGATGAACATCAAGATCGCCCTGTCGAAGGGGCGCATTTTCGACGAAACGACGCCGCTCCTGAAAGCAGCGGGAATCGTCGTATCTGAGGATCCGGAAACCTCGCGCAAGCTGATCATCGGCACCAGCCGGCCGGAGATCGGCATCATCATCGTGCGCGCTTCCGACGTGCCGACCTACGTCCAGTATGGCGCAGCCGATTTGGGGATCGCCGGCAAGGATGTGCTGCTCGAGCACGCGGGAACCGGGCTGTACCAGCCGCTCGACCTGGGAATCGCAAAGTGCAAAATGATGGTGGCGGTGCGGAACGGCTTCGACTATGAGGGCGCGGTGCGCCGCGGCGCGCGCCTACGGGTGGCCACCAAGTACCTGAGGACGGCGCGCGAGCATTTCGCCGCCAAGGGCGTGCACGTTGATCTGATCAAGCTTTACGGCTCGATGGAACTGGCGC
>WNFR01034432.1_pt1 | contig 12273 bp, 11 predicted proteins | sample 5400221 | NCBI WGS metagenome assembly WNFR01 (sample SAMN13153357, study PRJNA577476) | soil metagenome | isolation source: 40 cm soil under Madrone tree | place: USA:California | collected 2016-06-14 | reverse complement strand
CCGGTACCGGCGACAGCGTCACGAAATTCTCCAGCTTCGGCAATTCGCGCCGCAATTCCTCGACCACCTGCTTGATCAGGAAGCTGCCGAAGGAAATTCCGCCGAGGCCGCGTTGCGTGTTGGAGATCGAATAGAACACCGCGGTGCGGGCACGCTCGACCGCCACCGGCCGCCGGTCTTCGGCGAGCAGCGGCGCGATCGCGCCGGGGATCGATTCCGTCAGCGCCACCTCGACGAAAATTAGGGGTTCGTCGACCAGGGCGGGATGGAAGAACGCATAGCAGCGCCGGTCGGCCGGATCGATGCGGCGGCGCAGATCGTTCCAGTCCCGGATCTCGTGCACCGCCTCATAGCGAATGATTTTTTCCAGAATGTTCGCGGGCGTCGACCAGTCTATCCTGCGCAGCACGAGAAATCCCCTGTTGAACCATGAGGCCAGCAAATGCACGACGTCGCGGTCGAGCGCGGCAAGGTCCTTGTGGCCATTCATGGCGCCAAGCAAATCGGCGCGCATCGCCACCAGTTCGCTGGTTCCGCCCGGCGCGCGGTTCAACCGGCGGAACAGTTCCTGCCGCCGCGGCTCGGAAGCAAAATGCAGATCGCTGGCGTCATCGTCGGTCGGCAGCGCACGCCAGGTCTCGATCGCCTCGGCAAGCTTTTCCCGGTCCGGACCGAAGTTGCGGACCAGCGTTTCGAAGAACGAAAGCCGGCTCGCCTCGTCGAGGTGATGATAGCGGTCGAGCACCTCGCGCGCCATTGCAGTGCCGGAGGCCTCGCCCCGGCCAGACAACAACGCCTCGCATAATTCGATCAGGCCGGACGCATCCTGTTTTCCGTTGGATGATCCGGCGCGGCGGAGCAGGGTGCGCCCGCGCTCGGATATCGAGGCCAGCAGGTCCGAGAAAAAGGCGTTGTTCATGGCGGGCAAATCGAATCCAAGGCGGGCGGAATTATTACATGGATTTAAGGCGGATCGGATCACAATCAAGGCGCGCGTGAGGGATTAGCCGGACGTCGCGGGGGATTTTTTCCCGGCATTCGCGCCCAGCCACGTCAGAATTGATCAATGCCGGCAAACCGTTCAACCGAATTATGCTAAGATCGTCGTCCGGTCATCGTGAGGGCGCGCGACATGCACCTTGCAAGAGTGGCTATCGCCCTGCTGACTGCGGGTGCCGTCGCCATTGGAGCGACCGGCGCAACTCTGGCGCAGCCTGCGGCAAGCGGGCCCCCTGCGGTGGGGGTCGTCGAAGCGGTCAAGCGGCCGATTACCGAAACCAGCGAATTTCTCGGAAGGATCGAGGCGGTCAATCGGGTCAACGTGGTCGCGCGCGTCACCGCGTTTCTGGAAAAGCGGCTGTTCAACGAAGGCGCCGAGATCAAGAAGGGAGATGAACTCTATCGTCTCGAGCGCGGCCCGTTCGAGGCCGATCTCGCCACGAAAAAAGCGCAAGTCGCGCAGTTGCAGGCGACGCTGGAAAACGCAAAATTGACGACCGGGCGCGCCCGTACCCTGCTCAGCGGACCGGCCGGTCAACAATCGACCTACGACGCCGCGCTCGCCAACGAGCGCAGCCTGGAGGCCCAGGTGCTGGCTGCGCAGGCCCAGGTGCAATTTTCCCAGATCAACCTCGATTATACTGATATCCGCTCGCCCATCGACGGCAGGATCGGCCGCACCGCGGTGACCGAGGGCAATGTGGTCAGCCCGGCTTCCGGCGTGCTGACGACCATCGTCAGCCAGGACCCGATGTACGTCACCTTCCCGGTTTCGGTGCGCCAGCGGCTGGAACTGCGCGATCGTTATGTGCCGCGGGGCGGCATCAATGCGGTTGTGATCAAGCTCGGCTTGCCGGATGGTCGCCTTTATGACCAGACCGGGAAGGTGGACTTCATCAACAACACCATCGCGCAAAGCACCGACACCGTCACGGTACGCGGCGTCATCCCCAACGCGCCGCTGCATGATCCTTCCACCACCGGCGGTCCGGTGCGCGAATTGACCGACGGCGAATTCGTTACCGTGTTGCTGGAGGGCGTGCAGCCGGTTGAGGTGCTGGCGATCCCGCGCGCCGCCGTGCTGTCCGATCAGCAGGGCGATTATGTCTTCATCGTCGGGCCGGACAACAAGGCCGAGCAGCGCCGGATTCAGCTCGGGCAGTCGACCCCGACAATGGCCGCCGTCATCAGCGGGCTCAAGCCGGGCGACAAGGTGATCGTCGAGGGCCTGCAGCGGGTGCGTCCCGGCCAGCCGGTCTCGCCGGGGCCGGCGAGCCCGCTGATCCAGTCCAGCTTGAAGGCCGCCGCAAGCGACGGCCGCACGCAAATCGATAACAGCGTTGCCGGTGGAGCGAAACCGGCGGGCAGCGGCCCATGATTTCCGCGGTTTTCGTCGAGCGTCCCCGTCTCGCGATCGTGATTGCGTTCGTCATCACCCTCGCGGGCGCGCTCGCGCTGCTGCAGATTCCGGTGGCGCAATTTCCCGACATCGTGCCGCCGCAGGTCACGGTCACCGCCGTGTTCCCCGGCGCTTCCGCGGACGTGGTCGAGACCAGTGTCGCCCAGCCGCTCGAGGCGCAGGTGGTCGGTGTCGACCGTGCGCTGTATATGAAATCGACCAGCGGCAATGACGGCAGCTACACGCTGACGGTTTCGTTCGCGCTCGGCACAAATCCCGACATCAACACCGTCAATGTCAACAACCGCGTTCAGACCGCGCTGTCGCAACTGCCTCCGGAAGTGCAGCTGCAGGGCCTGACGGTGCAGAAGAAGTCCTCGGCGATCCTGGAGTTCATCGTGCTGTACAGCGCGAATGGCGAGCAGGACCCGTTGTTCATTACCAACTACGCCATCATCAATGTGCTCGACGCGATTTCCCGCACCCCGGGGGTAGGCCAGGCCAGCCTGTTCGCGAAGTTGAATTACTCGATGCGGATCTGGTTCGATACGGAGCGGCTCACCAGCCTCAACCTCGCACCATCAGATGTTATCGCGGCAATTCGTTCCCAAAGCGTGCAGGCGCCGGTCGGGCGCATCGGCGCGCGGCCGATCAGCGACCAGCAACAGTTCCAGTTCAACGTGCAGACGCAGGGCAGGCTGACCACCCCGGAGCAATTCGGCAACATCGTGCTGCGGGCGAACCCGGACGGCTCGGTGCTGCGGATCAGCGACGTCGCCCGCGTCGAGATCGGCGCGCAAAATCTCGACAGCGAGTCGCGGATCGACGGCCGCGCCGGGGTGCCGATCGGCATTTATCTTTCACCCGGCGCCAATGCCGTGACGACGGCGAAGGCGGTGCAGGCAACGTTGCAGAAACTGTCGGGGCGGTTTCCGCCGGGCCTGACCTATCTGGTGCAATACGACTCGACCACCTTTGTGCTCGACACCATCACCGAGGTGCTGAAGACGCTCGGCGAAGCCTTCATCCTCGTGGTGATCGTGGTGTTTCTGTTCCTCGGCAATCTGCGCGCCACCGTCATCCCGGCGGTTGCGGTTCCGGTCAGCCTGATCGGCGCCTTCGCCGTGCTGCTGGTGCTCGGCTATTCGGCCAACACGGTGTCGCTGCTGGCGATGGTGCTCGCCATCGGCATCGTGGTCGACGACGCCATCGTCGTGGTCGAGAACGTCGAGCGCGTAATGGAGGAGGAACCGGATCTTTCGCCGGCCGACGCCACCAAGAAGGCCATGACCCAGATCACCGCGCCGATCATCGCGATCACGCTGGTGCTGCTGTCGGTGTTCGTGCCGATTGCCTTCATTCCCGGAATTTCCGGCACGCTGTTCCGCCAGTTCGCGGTGACGATCAGCGCGGCGATGGTGATCTCGGCCTTGAATGCATTGACGTTGTCGCCCGCGCTGTGCGCGGTGTTCCTGCGTCATACCGGGCCGCGCCGCGGCATCATGGGGCGCGTGCTCGGCGGCATCGACTGGGTTCGCGACCGCTACGCCGCCGGCGTGCGCCGGCTGGTGCGGGTGGCGGCGCTGTCACTCGTGCTTGTGTTGGTATTCGCGGGCGGCATATTCGGCGTGGCGCTTGTGACGCCGACCGGGTTCCTCCCGGAAGAAGATCAGGGTGCCTTCTTCATCGCAGTGCAATTGCCGGACGGCGCGTCGGTGGCGCGTACCAGCGAGGTAACGAAGCAGGTTGAAGACCTGCTGAAGCAGATGCCGGCCGTCGAGCACACGCTGTCGATCATCGGCTTTTCGCTGCTCGACGGCGCATCCGAACCGAACAACGCCTTCATGGTGGCGCGGCTGAAGCCGTTCGCGGACCGTAAGGCGGCGGCGGATTCGGCGCAGGCGCTGATCCGGCGCACCTTCGCCGGGGGCGCGCAGATCCGGCAGGCCAACGTGCTGCCGTTCAATCTTCCGCCGATCATCGGGCTCTCGACCAGCGGCGGCTTCGAGTACCAGCTCGAAGCGCTGGAGGGACAGGACCCCGCCGCGATGGGCAGCGCCACCAGCGGGCTGATCGCCGCCGCCAACCGCGACCCGCGGCTCGCGCGCGTGTTCTCGACCTTCACGGCGACCAACCCGTCGATCTATCTCGACATCGACCGCGCCAAGGCACAGGCGCTCGGCCTCAACATGAGCGACGTGTTCACCGCGCTGCAGGCGACGCTCGGCGGTGTCTACGTCAACAACTTCAACCTCTACGGCCGCACCTGGCAGGTCAACGTTCAGGGCGAGGCATCCGGCCGCGCCGACATTTCGGACATCTGGCGGATTTACGTACGCAACAGCGTTGGCCAGATGGTGCCGATCCGCTCCATCGCCGGCCTCAAGATCGTGACGGGACCACAAAACGCTGCCCGCGGGCTACACTTTCGAATGGACCGGCACCGCCTATCAGGAGCAGCAGGCGTCCGGTCAGACCGGCATCATCCTCGGACTTGCGGTGCTGTTCGCCTATTTGTTCCTGGTCGCGCTTTATGAAAGTTGGGTGATCCCGATTCCCGTGCTGCTGTCGGTCGTCGTCGGCGTGCTCGGGTCTTACCTCGGCATCAAGCTCGCCGCGCTCAACCTCGATCTCTACGGCCAGATCGGGCTCGTGGTGCTGATCGCGCTGGCCGCCAAGAACGGCATCTTGATCGTCGAGTTCGCCAAGGAGCAGCGCGAGAGCGGGATCGCGATCGAGGACGCGGCGATCCTTGGTGCGCAGATGCGGTTCCGAGCTGTGATGATGACCTCGATCGCCTTCATCCTCGGCCTGCTGCCGCTGGTAATTGCCACAGGCGCCGCGGAAATCAGCCGCAGGGCGGTCGGTACCGCCGTGTTCGGCGGCATGCTTGCCGCAAGCTCAATCGGGATCTTCCTGGTGCCGATGCTCTACGTAACGTTTCAGCAGTTGCGCGAACGCGTGAAGGAGCGCGTCGGCGGCTCTGGTAAAAAGCCGCATCCGCCAAGGGTTACCAGTCAAATTTAAGTACACGCCTCAACGAATTTATCGGTTTGGCCGATAATTGGGTTTCAATGCTTCCGCCAATTGACCACAATGGCCGGCGAAGGCTCGATAAGAAGGAGCCGATGGGGAGGAAGAATCCGATGTCTAGTCAAATTTTGCCGCGCGTCGCCGGCCTCGTTCTGGGTGTCTTGATGATGATGGCCGGTCCTGCAAGCGCCGATGCCTTGAAGGACGAGATCGCGCCGACCGGCAAGCTGCGGGTGGCGATCGGGATCAGCCCCGCTGGCGGCGCTTACTGGTCCACCAAGAACGAAGCCGGAGTTTATGCCGGGGTGCCGGTCGATCTCGGCAAGGAGATGGCAGCGCAGCTCGGTGTGCCAGTCGAATTTGTCGCGTACCAGAACTCCGGGCAGATCGTCGACGCCGTGTCGACAGGCGCCTGGGACGTCAGCTTCCTGCCAAAAGACCCGGAGCGTGAGGCAAAAATGTCGTTCGGCCCCATCTATGAGGTTGCGGATGCGACCTACATCGTGAAAGCGGGTTCATCGGCGACGAATTTTCAAACCCTCGATCAGCCCGGCGTCAAGGTAGCGGCGGTCAATAACACCACCACGATGCGCGGCGCCATCGCGCATCTGAAGAACGCGAAGGTCACGGGTTATCAGAAGAAAATCCCGGGGTCGCGGGTGCTGGATGAAACCTTCAAGCAGACCGTGACCGCGGTCGCGGTACCGCTCAATCACCCGCTGGCGCTGGCGTTCGTCACCAAATTCATGGCGGAAGCTACGTCAAATGGAACGCTGCGAAAGGCCTACGACAACAACGGGCTGAAGGACACGCCGATCCGGACCAAGTAGCACGGGTCGAGTCCCGTTCGCGCCAATAGGCGCGAACGGTCGGCGCAATCCGTTTTTTTATTGCTGGGTCGTGGTCGAGGCCTTGGGGGCGCCGGCCGCAGGGCTCCCGGGTCTCGGCGACCCCGCGGTAATTACGCTTTCAGCTCCATTGGCGACCGCTTTTCCAGCGCCTTTGACTCCATCCACGATTCCGTTGCCGAGGGCGCCTAAAAATCCGCCCTTCGGGCCACCGGTGACGGTGCCGGGCTTGGTAGTTGGAGCGCTTTTGGGCGGCGCGGCGGCAGGCGCGCTAGCGGCAGCTGCAAAGTCGCCGTTGGCTTGGCGGATAACTTGAACCCCTGCGGCACCGCCGACGTTTGTGACGCCGCCGCCGGATACGGTCACGGTTGGCTGGCGGTTTGGTGGTAGGCGCGGGCGTCGGCGGCTTCTTTGAGATGACCGGACCTCTCGGCGGGTTGCCGCCGTGGGTAACTTTCCATTTCCCGCCACTGCTCGCGGTGCCGCCAGTGCCAGTGCCAGCACCGGTGCCCTTGCCTTTTCCTTTCTCGTTTTTGATAACAACCTCGCGAATGCGATTGGTTTGGGTAGCGCCTGAACTATCGGTGTTCCCGCCTCGCATTCCGCTATTTCCTTGATGATCATTATGGTCGTGATTACCGTTGTTGCGGGCAAAAGCGGCTTCGGACACCAGGATCATCCCGGCTCCAAGCGAGACGGCGAGCAGTAGCGTGGGAATAGTCTTGCGCATTTCATCTCCTGTTCGTGGGTTACAACACAGCTTCGAAATGTTGCGCCTGAGATAGCCGCACCATCTCGTCGGATCGTCGCAAGCTTTCGCCTGCGGTATAGTTGCTGGTTACGCACCGTTCAATGAACCGGGGTTGAACACGAAGCATCCTCCAATCGGAGGATGCTCGCAGAAAATGGTCATGCTGACCTGTTCGTCGGGATAAAAATGAAACAGCGCTGCGCCTGCCGTTTCGGTCGACTTTGCACCGAGAAATCTGGCGGCGCTTGCGAAGCAAGCGCGACGTCACGCCATACCAATCAAGCTTGCATGCGAGAGTAATATTTCTAGCGATTGGTGAAAGGCGCTGCCGATGCGTTCGATTGTAGCGCGCAACAGCGCGAGCTCGTGTCCGGCTAGTTCGTCGCGCCCACCGCGATCGGCTCCATACCGCTCTTGATGATGGCGTCGCGGGCGGCCGGGGAAGCAAGAAACTTGATCAGTGCTCTTCCGGCGTCGGGTTCCTTGGAGACGGTGGCGATCCCGGCGGCAATGGCCCGACGATATCGACGCCGGGAACGGGGAGCAGTTCGGCTATCTGCTGGAAGCCGATCTCGGCGTCGCCGCGCGCCACGATTTCTCCTACTGGCGTGGCAGGAATCTTCCTGGCCTTGTCCTTCATCTCATCGGCGATGCCGAGCTTCGCAAACATCTCGGTCGAGACATAGACGCCGCTGGCGCTGTCGGAATAGGCGATCGATTTCGCCGCCAGCAGCGCGCGCTTCACCGCTTCCGCTGAGCTGATGTCCGGTTTCGGCGCGCCCGATTTCACCGCGATGCCGATCAGCGACCTCGTGAGATCGACGCGGCTGTCCGCAATGACCTTGCCTTGCTTGACGAGGTCGCCGAGCGCGTAACCGACCATGATCAGGACATCGGCGCCTTCGCCGCGTTCCAGCCGGACCGGGATCGCATTGACCGTGGTGCCCATCGAAGGCCCGTACGCCGTCAGCACCTTGTTGCCGGTCAAGCGCTCGAACTCCGGCACCAGCGCGTTATAAGCGGCGGTCAGCCCGCCCGAGATCATCACCTGGACCTCGGCGGCGCCTGCCGCACCGGCCAGCAACAGAGCGCCGGCAACGCCGAGGGCAAGGCTACGGAAATATGCCGATATCAATTTCATGATCATTCCTCCCGGCACGACTCTTGATTGGTCGCGCTCGATTACGGGGGCGATCGTAGCCCGCAAATGGGGGCTAGCCTAGGCCGAACGATGCCAAGCCTTCATTGCGCAGAGCGCATGAAGCTGTGAACGCGCAATCCTGCGCTGCGGAGGCTTCGGATGAATCAGCACGCGGTCGTCAGCAAATTTTCCCACGTCAAACCTGGTGATCCCGAATTCACGTGCGGGGCTTGCGCGACTTCTTCCTGTATCGCGATCTCGGCGTACCTCGAAATAGTCAGCCCGGCGGATTTCAAGGCCGTCGATATGCCGGCGATCGAAGGTGCCGCCGGTGACGCCCTGGAAGTAGCGCTACCTGCGGTAACCGGGAGAATTAACGTTTGTCGTCGCGCGTTTGCCGCGGTCGGCACTCAGTAGTGCTGGATGTGGTGCGGCGTATGGGATTGAGGCCGATATCTAGCCGTGAACACGGGAGTACGGGCCTCGACCGCTGATTCGGGCGCGGTTCGTTCCGTGCGCGTTCTGAACCTTAAAATACGGTCGAGCTCCGTCGCATTTTGGCACAGCGCCGCGAGGGCTGCGTTTGAATCAGGGGCGGTGCAGGCGCCAGCCCACCACCGTCGCCTCGACGATGCCGCCGGACTCGTGATTGCGCCATTCGCCGTCGACCCAACGGCAGGCGAACGGAAGCTGATAAGTGCCGCTGTGGTCCTCGCATAACACCTGGACCGGCACATCCGGTGGCGGTTCTCCTGCGCCATTGAATTCAGCCAGACGTCGTTCGCGCGTTGCCATTTTTTTGATTCTCCTGAGAAAGGCGCGCAAGTGCCCGCGTTTCGCGCTTTTGTGCCCCATCCGTTGCTTTAGGTGGGGTGTTCATCGCAAAACCTCAACGCGCGAATGAGGTCTCAGTGTGTTATCTTTGATGCCTTGCACTTCGCTCGCAACAAATTGACTGTGGCGAGAATTATGAGAATTTTTTAATGAGGATTTTGATGACCGGCCGGATCGTTCTTCTCGTATCGGTGGCATTGCTGAGCTGCACGCTGACGTCAGCTCAGGCGCGAGCCCAGGATGTTCCGGGCATTGAAATCTGCACCGTCGAAAAGACCATGGAGCGGCGGACCAGTTGCCTGCAGAGCAATGTCGATTTCCTGCAAAAGACGATCACAAAACTCGGCGCTGACTATCAGCAGAAGCTCGATGCCGCGAACCGGCAGATCGAGGGTTTGAAAAGCAGCGTCGCCGGCCTGCAGAAGATCGTGGACGACCTGCAGGCGGCGCAAAAGAAAGCGGCTGAGGATCAGAAGAAGGCTGGCGATCAGAAGAAAAGCGGCGAAGGCGGCAAAGTGGCGAACCCGTAGTCTTTCTACGTGGCAGGCAGCGAATGATGTTCGTGCATGACGCGCCAGCTGCCATCAATTTTGCGCAGACCCATTGTCAGCCGAAATTTGAGGGGTTCACGTTTGCCGTTCGGGTCGATGTTGACGCACCGCCCTACTGCCGTAGCGAAGGCGACATCCTCACCGCAAGTGACCTCCACATCGTGGAAAGCAAACGAAACGGGTTTTTCAGCCGACGCGAAGAACGTTTCCCAGGTCGCCATGTACGCATCCAGGCCCCGCGACAAGAACGGCGGCGGCACGTCGAACATTAGAATACCAGCGTCGTGGTTCGAGCGAATGGCAGCCCTGTTTTCGTCGCGTACCGCTTTGCTCCATTGCTCGATCAGCGCGCGGATTTGCGCCTCATCTGTCGCGTGTTGTGGTTTGTCCGCCATGTATTCCCGCTGCGTAAGAGCCCTGCCGTTCAGCCTAACATCAAGAAATCCAATCTATCAAATGACGGACGTGCAAATGGCGGAACTTCGCGCTTGGTGCGGGCGTTTGCTGTTTTTGCCAGCGATGCCCTGGCTGCTAATTTTCCTTAGAGAAGGAAGTAGACGCGACCTCCTTCGCCCGGTTCCGGTTTCGCAAAAGCGAACGAGAGCAAGGACTGTCAAATGAAGCGGGCGCAAAGCGATCATGATGGAAGCGCTTCGGAATGAAGGCCATCGTCCATGAATCCTGCCCAGAAGGCGCTCTGGTATATCGAAAGCCATCTTGCCGGCGAGTTGACCCTCGAGGAGATCGCGGCGATCGGTGGAATTTCGCGCTTTCACATGGTGCGGGCGTTCGCCGCTGCGACGGGGCTGTCGGTCATGCGCTACGTGCGTGCCCGGCGCCTCAGCGAAGCGGCGCGTGCGCTCGCGGGCGGCGCACCCGATATCCTAAACGTGGCGCTGGATGCGGACTACGGCTCTCACGAAGCATTCACCCGCGCGTTCCGCGATCATTTCGGGGTTACACCTGAAGCGGTCCGCAGCTCAACGCGTCTCGATCACCTCAGACTTCAGGAGCCGATCGTCATGGACTCAACCGTTATCGACAATCTTCAAGCGCCGCGCTTCCAGACCGGCAAGCCGCTTCTCATCGCTGGTCTCGGTGAGCGTTACACTTGCGAGAGCAGCGCCGGCATCCCCGGCCAGTGGCAGCGCTTTCATCAATCTGTCCAAAACATTCCCGGTCGGATCGGGCCGGTGGCTTACGGCGTTTGTTGCAACGGCGACGACGCCGGAAATTTCGACTACATCGCCGGTGTCGAGGTGTCGGATTTCTCCGACTTGCCGCGCGAATTCAGCCGCGTTCGCATCCCCGAACAGAGATACGCGGTCTTCACCCACCGCGACCACATCTCGACCATTCGCCGGACCGTCAACACGATCTGGAATCACTGGTTGCCGGCTTCGGGACTGAAAGCGGCCGACGCGCCCAACTTCGAGCGTTACGACGAGAATTTCGACCCGCTCACCGGCAATGGCGGTCTCGAAATATGGATACCGGTCAGACAATAGCCGGCATCGCTGGGCTGCCTTGCGCGCTCTCATATCGGTGATTGCTTGGCAACCGATATCGACTTTGCCATAACATCGCGCAACGAAGATTGTTGCGCGCGCGGAAATGAGCTTGGAACCCGCCTTGCGCCTGAGAAAAGCCGGGGGATTCCGATGCCCAATGTTCGCGTTCTCGCCACCGATCTCGAATTTCCGGAAGGGCCGGTGGTGATGCCGGACGGCTCGGTGGTGCTGGTCGAAATCCGCGGCCGACGGCTGACCCGGATTTGGCCGGACGGACGCAAGGAAGTGGTCGCGGAGATTCCGGGCGGCCCCAATGGCGCGGCGATAGGGCCCGACGGCAAATGCTATATCTGCAACAACGGCGGCTTCGGCTGGATCCCGTCGCGCGGCACCATGATGCCGGGCGCGCCCGAGCCGCATGAATATGTCGGCGGCTCGATCCAGCGTGTCGACCTCGCGACCGGCAAGGTCGAAACCCTGTTCGACAAATGCGGCGAGCATCCGCTGAAGGGGCCGAACGATCTGGTGTTCGACAAGCACGGCGGTCTCTGGTTCACCGATCTCGGCAAGCGCCGGGCGCGCGACATGGATGTCGGCGCGTTCTACTACATGAAGCCCGGGGCTAAGGAACTCGTCGAAGGAGTGTTCGGCATGCTGCCCGCCAACGGCATCGGGCTGTCGCCTGACGAGAACACCGTCTACGTCGCGGAGACGCCGACGGCGCGGCTGTGGGCGTTTGATCTCTCCGCGCCCGGCGAGGTCAAGCCGCGCGAGGTGATCTATCGCGGCGAACGCGGCAAGCCGATCGCGGGCCTCGGCGGCTACCAGATGTTCGACTCGCTGGCAGTGGAAGCTTCGGGCAATGTTTGCGTGGCGACCTTGATCTCGGGCTGCATCTCGGTGATCGCGCCTGATGGCACGGTCATCGAGCAGGTGCCGACCGGCGACCGCGTCACCACCACCATCGCCTGCGGCGGCCCCGAACTGAAGACCGCCTACATCACGCTGTCAGGCAAGGGCGAACTCATCGCGATGGACTGGGCGCGCCCCGGCCTGCCGCTGAATTTTTTGAATAAGTGATGATAACAATTCGCTGTTGCCCTCATGGTGAGGAGCGTCGCGTTTGCGACGCGTCTCGAACCATGAGGAGATCGTTGTGGCCTCATCCTTCGAGACGCGCTTCAAGCGAAGCGCTCCTCAGGATGA
>WNFR01015275.1_pt1 | contig 12273 bp, 10 predicted proteins | sample 5400221 | NCBI WGS metagenome assembly WNFR01 (sample SAMN13153357, study PRJNA577476) | soil metagenome | isolation source: 40 cm soil under Madrone tree | place: USA:California | collected 2016-06-14 | reverse complement strand
CACCGAGGAGGTGGTGCAGAATCTCATCGAGTCGGGGAAGCTGCAGGGCAGCAAGGGCGCGTATCGCCTGGTCACGCCCGTCGACAAGCTGGAGGTGCCGAGCTCCGTGCGCGCGCTCCTTGCGGCGCGCATCGATCGGTTGGCACAGCGGGACAAGGACGTGCTGCAGACCGCCGCGGTGATCGGCCGCGAGTTCGACGAGCCGACCTTGGCCGCCGTCGTCGAGCAGGACGCGCCGCAGCTGCGCGAGGCGTTGCAGATCCTCAAAGACACCGAATTCGTCTACGAGCAGTCGCTCTATCCGGTCGCCGAGTATCTCTTCAAGCATCCGCTCACGCAGGAAGTCGCGCTCGCCTCGCAGCTCCAGGAGCGGCGCAGGCGGCTGCACGCGGCGGTCGCGCGCGTCATCGAGGCGGCGCATGCCGAGAACCTCGACCGGCAGGCGGCCCTGCTGGCGCATCATTGGGAAGAGGCCGACGAGGCACTCACCGCGGCGCGCTGGCACCGCCGCGCGGCCGAGTCGGCGGGGCGCAGCGATCCCACGCAAGGGATGCATCACATGCGACGCGTGCTGGCGCTCACCGACGGCCGCGACGCCTCGGACGAGCGCGACGAGCTGCGCTTCGACGCCTGCCGCAGCCTGCTCGCGCAGGGCGGTTGGCGTCTCGGCCTCTCATCCGAGGAGGTCGAGCAGTTGTTCGCCGAGGGGCGCGAGCTGGCGGCGCGGTCCGGCGATGTCGACCAGGCCATCGCGATGTCTCTCGGCTACGCCATCATGCTCGGCGTCGGTGGCGACGTGCGCCGCTATCATGAGATCTCGCGCGCGGCGGTCGACCTGATCGGCGCGTCGGCCAGTCCGGGGACCGCCGCGATCGCGCTCGTTGGGATGTCCTACAGCTCGTTGTGCCTCGGGCGCATCCGCGATGCCCTGGAGTTCGCCGAGCGCCTTACATCTCTCGTGGGGGGAGATGCGAGCGCCGGCATCGAAACGGCGGGCTTCAGCGGCCTCGATTGGAGCATTCAGATACGCGCTTGGTATCGCGCGTCGCTCGGGTGTCTCGACGACGCCCGGACACTCGTACGCGAGGCGATACGGCTTGCCCGCTCGCGCGACCCGGGTGACGTCCTGACATGGAGTCTCGGCGTGACCGTCGAAATCGCGGCCTACTCGGGCGACGGCGAGGCGAGCCCGCGTGCCCAGGAGGCGCGCCGGTATGCCCTGGAAGCGGTCGATATCGCCGAGCGCATCGGCAGCCCCTTCGTGCGCTCCGGCGCGTACCGGCGGCTCGGCCTTGCCCACGTACTGCACCACGATTGGCACAGCGCCACCGAGGCTCTGGAAGCCGCGCTCGCGCTGGCGCGCCAGCACCACACGGGCCTCGAAACAGAGGCACTCATTCTTGCCCAGCTGTCACGCGCCTACGTCGGCGCCAAGGACATCGTGCGAGCGCGCGCGCTGGCAGAACAGTCGATCGAGCGCGCCCGCGCCCAGGGTGCGCTGTTCTTCGAGGTCGATGGGCAGCTGGCGCTGGCGCAGGCCCTGCGTGCCGAGCAGGGCGCCGGTGCCGGCGACGCGATCGAGCGCTGCCTCGATCGCGCCCTCGAGTTGGTACGCGAGACCGAGGGTCGAGTCCTCGAGCCGCAGATCATCGAGGAGCGCGCGCGCCTAGCCGCGCTGCGCGCCGATGACACTGGCATCACTCGAGCGGATTCCCACTAGGGAAGTCACGGTGCCCGTTGCAGCGCCGGCACCAATCCCGCTACAAGCTCGACGCCCCATGAGCTGTCCTGCCTGCCACCGCGATTCGCCAGCGGGCGCCCGCTTCTGCATGCACTGCGCTGCACCCCTCGACGTGCGTTGCGCCGGATGCGGAGCAGAGCTGCCGGCGGGCGCTCGGTTCTGCCCGCGGTGCGCACACGCGACAGAGCCGGTCCCCGTCCCGGCCTGGGCGGGCTCGATCCGCATGGCGCCGGACGTGATGCCGAAGCATCTCGCCGACAAGATCCTGCAGTCGAAGTCTGCACTCGAAGGCGAGCGCAAGCAGGTGACGGTGCTCTTTGCCGACGTGAAGGGCTCGATGGAGCTCGCCGAGCAGATGGATCCGGAAGCGTGGTCGGAGATCATGCAGCGCTTCTTCAAGATCCTCTCCGACGGCGTCGGGCGCTTCGAAGGCTTCGTCGACAAATTCACCGGCGACGGCATCATGGCGCTCTTCGGCGCGCCGATCGCGCACGAGGATCACGCCCGCCGCGCCTGCTACGCCGCGCTGCACATGCTGGATGGGCTCCGGACCTACGCAACCGAGCTGCGCCTACGCCGCGGGCTCAACTTCTCGGCGCGTCTCGGCCTCAACTCCGGCGAGGTGATGGTCGGCACGATCGGCAAGATCGGCGACGCCGTCCGCATGGACTACACGGCGCAGGGACATACCGTCGGCCTCGCGGCACGGATGGAGCAGATCGCCGAGCCCGGCAAGGTCTATCTGACAGCGCACACCGCCGCCCACGTGCAGGGCTATTTCGCGCTCGCCGATCTCGGCGAGATGGAGGTCAAGGGCGTGCAGGGCGCGATGCACGTCTACGAGCTGCAAGGGCTCGGGCAAATGCACACGCGCCTCGACGTCTCACGCAGCCGCGGCTTCTCGCGCTTCGTCGGACGCGGCGACGAGATGCAGGCACTCGAGTCGGCCCTGGCGCGCGCCCGCGAGGGCAATGCCCAGGTCGTCGGCATCGTCGGCGAAGCGGGGCTCGGCAAAAGCCGGCTCTGTTACGAGTTCCTCGAGCGCTGCCGCGGGCGCGGTCTCATGACCTACGAGACCACCGGCGTCGCGCACGGGAAAGCGCTCCCGCTCTTACCGGTGCTGCGGCTCTTCCGCGCCTTCTACGGCATCACCGATCAGGACAGTGACGCGACGGCACGCGAGCGTATCGCCGGCCGTTTGCTGCTGCTCGACGACCGCTTGCGCGCGAGCCTGCCGCTCAACTTCGACTTCATGGGGTCGCCGATCCGGAGAACCCCGCGCCGCGCATCGATCCCGACGCACGCCAGCGGCAGATGTTCGACATCGTCCGGCGCGTGGTCCAAGCACGCGGACAGCGCGAGACGACCGTCACCTTGCTCGAGGATTTGCACTGGTTCGACGACAGCAGCGTGGCGTTTCTGGAGCCGATGATCGACGCCGTCATCGGCACGCGCGCCCTCGTCCTGCTCAACTTTCGCCCCGAGTACCAGGCGCCGTGGATGGGGAAGTCGTACTACCACCAGCTGCCGTTGGCACCGCTCGGCCCCGACGCCATTCGCGAGATGCTCGACGCGTTGCTCGGCGACGATCCGAGCACCGCCGGTCTCGCCGAGGCGATCCACGCGCGCACCGCCGGGAATCCCTTCTTCACCGAGGAGGTGGTGCGGAATCTCATCGAGTCGGGAAAGCTGCAGGGCAGCAAAGGCGCGTATCGCCTGGTCACGCCGGTCGCGAAGCTCGAGGCGCCGAGCTCGGTGCATGCGCTCCTCGCGGCGCGCATCGATCGCCTCGCACAGCGCGACAAAGACGTGCTGCAGACTGCCGCGGTGATCGGCCGCGAGTTCGACGAGCCGACGCTCGCCGCCGTCGTCGAGCAGGACGCGCCGCAGCTCCGCGACGCGCTGCAGACGCTCAAGGACGCGGAGTTCGTCTACGAGCAGTCGCTCTATCCAGTCGCGGAATACCTCTTCAAGCATCCGCTCACGCAGGAAGTCGCACTGACGACACAGCTCCAGGAGCGCCGCCGGCGCCTGCACGCGGCCGTGGCCCGCGTCATCGAGGCGGCCCATCCCGACGATCTCGACCGGCAGGCCGCGCTCCTCGCGCATCATTGGGAGGAGGCCGCCGAATTCGAGCAAGCCGCGCGCTGGCACCGCCGCGCCGCCGAGTGGATCGCGGGTGGTAACTCCGCAGAGGCACGTCGGCACTGGCATCGCGTGCGCGAGCTCGCGGACCACCTGGACGACGCCGCGTTGGCATTGGAGCTCGGTCAGCGTTCCCGTGTCATGCTGCTCGAGTACGGCTGGCGGCTGGGCGTCTCCGTCGAGGAGGCGAACGAGCTGCTGCGCGAGGGCGAGGCGTGGGCGCACCGCCACAACGACACGCGCGGGCTCGCGGCGCTCTACAACGCGTTCGTGATTCCCTGCGGGTTCATCCTCGGTGATATTCCTCGCGCGCACGAGCTGGCGGCGATCGGCCTGCGGCTCGCGCAAGAGGCCGGCGACTCCGCGCTCGCCTGCGCCCTCCAGCTTCGGCTGTACTTCGTCGCCGAATCGATAGGCATCGTCCCCGCCATGCTCGCGGCGATGGACGCGGTGCTGCGGTACTCGCCGGACGACATGGAGGCTGCCTCGCCGCTCGTCGGGTACGACGTGACGGCGCTGGTGGCCGGCTGGTCGGGCTGGACTCGCACGCGGGCGGGGCAGCTCGAGGCGGCGCATGAGCTCTTGCGTCGCGGGATCGAGCTGGCGCGCGCACGCGGTGCCATCGAGGTGACGGGTTGGCTGCTGACGGGGGAGAGCGAGCTCTGGCACGAGCGCGGGGATGCCGCGCGCGCGAGCCGCGCTGCACGCGAGAGCCTGGAAATCGCCGACCGGATCGAAAGTCGGCCCTGCCGGCGCTCGGCCGCGCTCTCGCGCTTGCAGGCGACGCGCGCGCAGCCTTGTCGGCGCTGGAGCGCGGGCAGTCGATTGCCGAGCGTATCGTTCTGCAGCGCAGCCCGGAGGTGCTGAGCGCGCTCGCCCTCGCGCACTGCACGCTCGGGAGCCTCACGGAGGCACAGGGGGCGGCCGAACGGGCGCTGGACTTGGCGGCGCAGCGCGGTGTCGTCCGCGGCGAGCTCGACGCTCTGCGCGCCCTCGCCACGATCCACCTTGCGCGTGGAGGGAGCGGAGCCGTCGCCGAAGCGTGCCGGCTGCTCGATCGCGCGGAGTCGCGCGCTGTGGAGACCGGCAACCGCGGGATCCTGCCGCACCTCTACGAGCTGCGCGCCCGCGCCGCCGCGTCCGCGGGAGACACGGCCGACGCCGCGGCCGCGCTGCGCCGCGCGCAGGAGCTTTTCCGCGAGATCGGCGCGCCGCTCCACGTCGAGCGCCTCGCCGCGCAGCTCGGCGCATGATGTGCCGCGAAGGTCGCGGCCGGCGGCTACGAAGGATTCGCCGTCGCCTGATCTCGGCGTCGCCTCGCCGGGACACGCTGAGCGTCTCAGGGGTCGGTCTTGAGACTCAGGTGTAAGAGCTGATAGTCTTACTCATATGCCACGTCACGCCACTGTCGTTCGGCTGAGCTCGAAGGGCCAACTCGTCATTCCGGCGTCCGTCCGGCGAAAGCTCGGCTTGAAGACCGGCCAAGCTCTTGCTGTTCGCACCGGCAGCCATCGGGAGATCGTCCTCAGTCCCGCCGAGGAGGATTCGCGCGGTCTCGAGTCCATGCTGGCGCAGGCGCGATCCTGGGCGCCGGCGCACGAGCGTGATCTCGTCGCGGAGCTGCACGAGCGCCGCCGGCAAGAACGGATCCGCGAGACGGCGAAGCGGTGAGCGTAGCGGTCATCGACGCGGGGATCGCCATCGGTTGGATCCAAGGCCGGCACCGGTCGCTGGCGAAGCTCGATCGGTTGCTGCGCGCCGCGCGCAGCGCGCAGACCGAGGTGGTGATCTCGGTCGTGAACCTGGCCGAGGTGTTGCGGCACACGACCGAGCTCACCCGTGCGACCGGCGTCGACGCGGTCGCGCTGCTGATGGGGAGTCGGGTCCGCATCCATCAACCCGACGAGGCGGTCGCGCGGCGCGTCGCCAAGCTGCCGACGTCGCTGGCCGATGGATTCGCCGCCGCCACCGCGCTCGAACTCGGCGCGCGTTTGCATACGACCGACGCGGAGCTGGTCCGCCAACTGCGTGGCGCACGGCTTTCGATTACCCGTTACTGACGCCAGCCGAATGCACCTCGAGCACGTCCTCAAAGCTTCTTTGCAAGTGCATCGGCGATGAAGGCGTGGGCGAGCGTGTAGCCGTGGCGCGTCGCCGGCTCGTCGTATTTCGCGACCGGCGGCATGTCGACGTGCGGGTCGGTGTAGGCGTGCAGCACGCGGCCGAACGTGAGCGCGTACCAGCGCGCGCCCGCTGCCTCCATCTCGGTCTCGAACATGTCGCGGTGGGCTCGCGGGGATACCGGATCGGCCGCACCATGGAGGACGAGCACGGCGGCCTTGACGTCGCCCTTTTTTGCCGGCGCCGCCGTCGCCAGGACGCCGTGGACGGACACGACGGCCGACACGTCGGCGCCCGCACGCGCGAGGTCGAGCACGTTGCTCCCGCCGTAGCAGTAGCCGATCGCGGCGCGTCGCGTGCCGTCGCCGATGCCGCGCGCCGCGGCCGCGGCGGTCATGGTCTCGAACGCCGCCACGATCCGGCGGCGCGTCCCGGCGACGTCGTCGATGAAGGGCGCCAAGAACTCCAACGGATTCTCGGTCCCTTTCGGGCCCGTCCCGGCGCCGAACATGTCGGCGACGAAGACGACGTAGCCTTCGCCGGCGAGCGCGCGGGCGACCGCGACGTTCTCCTTCGTGACGCCGCGCCAGTTGGGCGCCATCAGGAGGAGCGGCCGGCCTTTGGCGTGCTCGTCGTAGAGTAATTCGCCGCGGCAACCGAGACTGCCGACGGAATACTCGATGGCTTCGCTTCGCACGCTCACACCTCTTCGCCCCAGGCGGTCTTGATCTTCTCCTTGCCGATCAGCTGTGCGGGCGAATAGCCGCCGAGGTGGTGACCCCCGCCGGGATAACCGGCGACCTTCCACCCGACGTAATCGCGATTGCCGCCGTATTTCGGATCGGCGAGAAAGCCGATGAGGGTATGCGCGCGCACGGCGATGAAGAAGTCGCCGGCCTTCGTGTCGCCGCGCGGCCAGCCCGGCGCTTTCCCCGACTCCAGCGCCGCCAGGATCTCGTCCTGCTGCTCGGACGAGAGATCCACGAACACCTTCGCGAACCGTCGCGTCGACACCGCGTCGAGTCCGGCGAGACCCTTCTCGTAGAGCGGCTTCAGCTTCGCATCCTCGTGCGCCAGCGCCTTGTCGATGAAGTTCACGCAATTCGCTTCGATCGCACCGGGCTCGTGATCGGTGGGAATGATCCGTCCGGTGATCGCCTCGACGGTCTTCCACTGCGCCTCGCTAAAGACCTCCCGGCGCGTGGTTTCCTGGGCGGCGCGGACAGCGCGCGGGCGCGGCAGGGTGAGCATCGCCCAGAGCGCGCTGCCGTAGACGGCGCTCTGCAGCACGAACTCGCGACGTGACAAAGACTGGGACATGAGAAACCTCCGGTACCGAGCTCTGGTCCGCTAGACGTTTCCGCGCTTCACTTCGCGCACGAAATGGTCGGCGACGCGGTAGGCATTGGCGAGGATGGTCAACGTCGGGTTGTAGCCGCCTGCGGTCGGGAAGACGCTGCCGTCGACGATCCAGAGATTCTCGACCTCGTGGCTGCGGCACCAGCGATCGATGACCGACCGCTGCGGATCGTCGCCCATGCGGCACGTGCCGTGGAAGTGCGCGCTCCCCTTCGCCGCCGAGCGCTCGTCCGTCAGCGACAAGCCGGGAACCTCCGGAACCCACCGTTCAACTGCGCCGCCGGCGTCTGCGATCTCGAGCAGTCGTTTCGTGAACCAGCGATTCATCACGAAGTCGTTGGGGTGCTGGCGATGCGTGATGCGCGGGGCTGGGAGGCCGAAGTGGTCTTTGACCGACGGATCGAGATCCACGCGGTTCTCCGCCATGGGCAGGTCCTCGAGGATCCCGACGGTGCCGACCGTGCGCGGAAATTTGCGCAGGTAGTCCTTGAGATCCGCTCCCCACGTGCGTGTGGCGGGGTAGCCCGGATAACCCATGAACGCGAACGCCAGCGGCTGCTTCACGAGCATGTTGAACTCCGCCACCACGCCGCCGCGGATGAAGCCGCGCTTCGGATCGCTCGCGTGCAGATCGTCGAGCGCGACGTGGGTCTCGAGCGCCGCGAAGCTCCGCGCCGGCTCGTCGATCGTGAAGTTGACGGCCGCCGCATGGTGCAGGGTCAGGTTGCGGCCGACGAGCCCGCTGCCGTTGGCGAGGCCGTGCGGGAACGATCCGCTCGTCGACATCAACAGCAGGTGCGGCGTGCCGAACGCATTGCCGGCGACGACGATCTGCCGCGCGAAGACCTCGTGCTCTGCGCGCTTCTCGTCGAGGTAGCGCACGGAGCGCGCACGGCCGTCCTTGCCGAGTGTGATCTCGCGCGCCATCGCGTTCGGCCGGAGATCGAGCTTGCCGCTCGCGAGCGCCTTCGGGATGCAGACCGAGAGCGTCGTCGCCTTGGCGCCGATCATGCAGCCGTACTGCTGGCAGGCGCCGCCGTACACGCACTCCGGACGGCCGCCGTACGGCTGCGAGTTGATCGCCATCGGCGTCGGGAACGGGTGGTAGCCGAGCTTGCGCGCGGCCTGTGCGACTCGCGCGCTCGCCGTCCGGCCGGGATGCGCCGGATTCGGATAGCCCTTCTTGCGCGGTGACCCGAACGGGTTGCCAGCGGCGTCCCCCGCGACGCCGAACTCCCACTCGGCGCGCTCGTAGAACGGCTCGAGCTCGTCGTAGGTGATCGGCCAATCCGCGAGGCTCGCGCCGGCGACCGCGCCGTCGGTCGAGAGCACGCGGAAGTCGTCCGGCCGAAAGCGCCACGACCACGCCGCCCAGTGCGTCATCGTGCCGCCGACGCAGTGGGCAGTCATGTTGAACTTGCCGGTCTCGGTGGGGCTCTTGGCGTCGTAGCGATACGTCTCGACCTGATCAGGAGAGAAGACCTCGTCGCGGATCACCGTGCGCAGCTCGTCGTCGTCGAAGTCCGACGGCGTGAGGAACGGGCCGCGCTGCAAGGCAACGACGCGAAAGCCAGCCGCGGTCAGCTGCTCGATCATGACCCCGCCGCCCGCGCCGGTGCCGATCACGCAGACGTCGAACTCCTCACGCGTCGCCATGCTCGCCTCTCCCTAATCGCTCTCAAGATGATACTTCGCACCTCCGCTATCGTCCTCGATGGACCCGCGTCAACGGCGGGCACCCGACAGGGATGGCGTGCTAATGGAGATGCTGGCCAGCTACAGAACTCTCGAGGAGGACGTCATGAACGGAACAATCGTAGTCGTCGGAGTGGTCGCTGCGCTCGTCATCGTTCGAGCATCGGAGGCGCAGGTCATCAAGAACGGAACGCTCTCCGGGGTGGTCGTCAGCAAGTCGATCGCGGTGCCGGTGTCGAGCTCTGCGCCGGTGTTCACGGCGCCGGCCGCGGGCAAGGTCGTCTTCGTTCTCACCCAATTCTGCAGATCGAATTGTCCCGAGCTGAGCGGCAGCACTCTCGGCAGAATCGGCGACAACAGCACCGGGTGTACGACCTACACTCCCGGCATTGCCCTGCCCCCCGGCGAAGTCCTCACCTGCACGAGCAGCGGCTGCGATTCCCCGGTGCCGTGCACGATCACCGGGGTGGTGACCAAGAAATAGATCGAACGAATCGTACTGGACCGAGGAGGACACATGTCTGAGCTCACCCCGTACCTGCCCCAGTCTCTCTTCGTTCACGAGAACGGCGAGCCCGGCAGCGTGCCGCACGTGCTGATCGGGCCGGCGAGGTACATCCAAGGCAGCGGGACGCTCGACCATCTCGGACGCTATCTCTCCATCGTCCCGAGCCGACGCGCCGCGGTGCTCCTCTCGGCGGGCGGCCGGCGTCGCGACGGCGCGCGGCTCTCGCAGAGCCTCGGCAACGCCGGCGTCGACGCCGAGCTGGTCACGTTCGAGGGCGAGTGCTCCGTGGAGGAGGTCGAGCGCGTGGTCGCCCTCCTGCGGGCCCGGACACCTGCCGTCGACTGCGTGGTCGCGGTCGGCGGCGGGAAATGCGTCGACGCGGGAAAGTGTATCGCGTGGCGCCTCGCCGTTCCGGTGGTGATCTGTCCGTCGCTGGCGTCCAATGACGCGCCCTGCTCGGCGGTCTCCGTGATGTACACGCCGGAGGGGGCATTCACGGGCATCGAGTTCTTTCCGCAGAGTCCTGCGCTCGTCGTCGTCGACACGCGGGTCGTGGCCGAGGCGCCCGTCCGCTACCTCGTCGCCGGCATGGGCGATGCGATGGCCACCTGGTACGAGGCACGCACCTGCCTGCAGAATCCCGCGGGCCGCACCGTCCTCGGTGCGCGACCCACGCTGGCCGCGAACGCGCTCGGCGAGCTCTGCGCCACCACGCTCTTCGCGCACGGCATCGCGGCGGTGACGGCGGTGCAGCGCCGGGAAGTGACGGACGCCCTCGAGCGCATCGTCGAGGCCAATACGCTCCTGAGCGGCATCGGGTTCGAGAGCGGCGGCCTCGCGGGGGCGCACGCCGTCGCCCAGGGTCTCACCGTGATCCCCGCGGTGGCGCGAGACTATCTGCACGGCGAGATGGTCGCGATGGGGCTCCTCACGCAGCTCGTCTTCGAGAGCCGCGAGGAGGAGGCCAGGCGGGTCGCCGAGTTCTTTGCCGCGGTCGGGTTGCCGATCCATCTCGGACAGCTCGCGCTCGGCGCCGACGACAGCCGGACACTCGGCACCGTGATGGAAATGGCGTTCGCGCTTCCGTTCGTCGGCAACGAGCCCCTTCCCGTCACCGTGGACGCGCTCCTTACCGCGTCGCGACGCGCCGATGCATTGGGAAGGCACGTGGCTCACGCGACGGGCGATGCACCCTACCGCGCGCTGCATGCGTAGCCATTGCGCGACCGGTTGGTCGGACCGATCCTCCCGTACAAGGAACAGTGCAACACGGAGGATGCCATGGAAGTCGTAGGCTACAGTGCCGCGCGGCAGCGGCTGGCAAAGTTGATGGATTCGGTCGTCGAGGATCGCGATCCCATCGTCGTCACACGACGCGGGGCAAAGTCCGTCGTAATGCTGTCGCTCGAGGAGTACGAGGCGATGGTCGAGACCCTCCACCTCCTCCGCAGTCCGAAGAACGCCCGCCGCCTCCAAAAAGCGATCCGGGACGCTGAAGTGCGGCGGTCCGTGCGCAATCCGCGGGCGTGACCGAGCGCTGGACCGCCTCGGCGGCTGAGGACTATCGCTGGTTCCGCAAGCGCGGTCCCAAGACCGCGCAGCGGATCGAGCCGTTGGTCGAAGACGTCAAGCGGCGAGCGTTCTCCGGCGTCGGCAAGCCGGAACCGCCGCGGGGAATCCTCGCGGGATGGTCGTCGCGACGGATCACCGCCGAGCATCGCCTGGTATATCGAGTCGTCGGCAAGGGCGCCGCGGCCGAGCTCCAGATCGCGCAATGCCGCTACCACTACTGAGTTGATGCTCCTGGCGCCACCCTCGAGGATTGCGCGCGTGAGCGACGGGGCGCATGCGCCAATCACCGCTCGCGACGATCGGCGCACTCGCGGGTACTCGGCGTAGAAAGTATGCCCACGCACGAACGGCGCCACCACGCGCCAGGCGGACGATAGTACGGCGCCTCACGAAGAGGCTCGCGTCGGGCGCGCGGCGATCGAAGGCCTCGTAGGAGTCGAGCGACGCGAGCACACAAGGCCGGCTCTCGATCTCCCAGAGCTCGCCGTGAACGCGCGCGACCCGGGCCGGATCACGGACGGCGCCCGGATAACGCCGCAAGTCGAGAAGGCGCGCGCCGATCGAGCCGCGCCCCACACGTCGAGCACCGGACAGCGCAGCGAGCAGGCGATGCGCGGTCTGCCCGCGCATCAGTGAGCCGTACACGAAGAGGCGGATCGTGCGGGGGGTCATCGCGAATCGTCAGCGAATCGTCAGATCAGATCCGACGCGCTCAGAATCGCTCGCGGCAGTACGCCGCTTGCCCCGGCGCCTCGCTGACGCCGACCTCGATGTCGGTGAGGCCGCGGACGGCGTGGGCGGCGAGGCCGTCGCGCAAACGGTGCAGCACGTAGCTCGCGAGCTCTTCCGCCGAGGCGTGCACGATCGGCAACAGGACGGTGTCGGTCGCGGGGAACGCGAAGCGCGCGCCGTCCTCGTACGTCAGCGTGACCGTCGTCGCGTCGCGCGTGATTCGCAAGCAATCGCTTTCGACCGGCACGAGGACGCGCTCGTCGAGCTCGGCGCAGACCGCCTTCGTCAGCTCTTTCACGACGCCGAAGTCGAGGACGTAGCCGTCGGGACCGACGACACCACTGATCGCGACCGAGACCTGATAGTTGTGGCCGTGGAGCGGCTCGCGAAATCCTTTGTA
>WNFR01006523.1_pt1 | contig 12276 bp, 9 predicted proteins | sample 5400221 | NCBI WGS metagenome assembly WNFR01 (sample SAMN13153357, study PRJNA577476) | soil metagenome | isolation source: 40 cm soil under Madrone tree | place: USA:California | collected 2016-06-14 | reverse complement strand
CACTGCTATCCCCTTCATCGCCTAAGTCTTCGCGTGGCATCCTGTAATAATGAAGGGGGTAATCCTCAGGAGTTTCCTGTAGGCGCCGGGATTTTCCACTTCTTAGGCCGCTGTTGCGACGATGGGTTCTTGGAAGCGGAAAGCTGATCGAGGTAGCGCAATGCGGTACGTGGGCTGGGCTTGAGCCCGCCAGTGCTGTTTGTAGGATTCCTGTCCGCGCAGGAAGTCGAACGTTCGAATTCCCTGCTTCGCTGCATCTTCCATCAACGTAAACATGAGCACGGTTCCCGGGCTAAAGTAGGCTGATTCTGGATCGAAGCCCTGCAGGTAGCAGAGAACGGTGTCGCGAGCGAAGAGCGCATAAATCACCGCGACAGTGCGTTGCCCCATACGTAAGCGATACAACTTCAAGGCGCCGCACTCGAGAAGCCCTGGGGCGGAGGCGCGTTGGAACGCTTTTACGGCGTCGTCGCGTAGAACTCCAGGCTGTCCGCTTAAGGACCAGCGCGCCGTGTGTACGCGAAACAGGTCGTCAAGAAAACTGTGCAGAGTTTCTGATGATGCAATCTCAATTTGAGCACCGCCCGCCTTTTGCAGCCTGGAGTGCGCATTCCTCAAGTTTGCACGCTGGCGCTTGGAGAAGATGTGCAGGAGTTCTTCTGTGGTGTGTGGCAGGTTTAGAACAGAACAAACATCGTGCTCATACACGGCTTGCACTGGAACTGAATTTCGAAGTAGCGCGGAATTCGCGGGGAGATCGGTGAATTCCAAGACGTCCCAGCCCGGTATGTCCGCTATTGCCGCGAAGATTGAGGCGATCACCTGAGCTGTGTACTGCGGATCGGCGAGAAAATCCAGATAGTCGGAAACGCCTCCTCCCATGAAGGCCAGCAGGCGTTCTGTTCCCTTCGGATATATCAGCAGTGGTGCGAAGCCGACCAACACGCCTTGAGACCGCACCTCAATAGCGACCATGTCCCGTGGCGAAAATGTTTCCACCCAAGGCAGCAGCCACTCCGGACGCTGGAACATGGTTGCCTCAGGACAGCGATGCCATAACTCAGTCCATTGAGGTGCAGCGCTCTGCAGCTGCTCTAGAGTCGTGAGCAGACGGGTGTTGAAATCGGATTTGTTCAACAAAACATTCATGCCGCCTGCAACTCAGGAACTTCAGTCGAAGATGTAACCGAGCGATAAAGTTCCAAGTAATCGCAAATCATTTTCTCTGACGAGAACCGCCGCTCAGCTTCGCGGCGGCAAATGTCGGCCCGGACAGACTCAACATTGGCAATTGCGTCTGTCATTTGATCCACGCTCTCAACAAGAAACCCCGTGCGGCCTTCACTGACAATCTCAGGCAGCGCTCCACTTCTCCAGGCAATTACGGGAGTACCTGAAGCCATCGCTTCCATCGCAACCAATGAACTGGTTTCTGCCACCAGGCTTGGAACCAGCAAGCATTGCGCGCCTGCGAGCAGCCGCGCCTTACGCTCCCCACCGACCGAGCCAATGTAGCGAATGTTTTGGTTGAGCCGTGGTGCGATCATTGACTCGAAATATTGCCGGTGCTCGGGATACTCGAACACTGTTCCGGCGAGGACGAGGTCGATACCCGCCCTTTGCGCGGCGCCGATGGCCAAATGGAAGCCTTTCTCCGGGCAGATTCGCCCGATGGCAACGGCGTAATTCCCTTTTCTGCGGGTTGGCCGGAAGCGCTCGACATCGATGCCGTTGGGAATTATGCAGTCTATGCGCGAGCCGGCCGGAGCGATTCGCGCCTGCGCACTGGAGACGCACACGCGAGTTATGTTTGGGCGGCAATCTTGCAGCGCATCACGCGCATACCAGCTCAAAGGTAGGTGCAAGGTGACCACCACTGGAACATCGCGATCCGGCAGATACTCTGAGAAATCCAATCCGTGCATGTGGACAAGATCGACGGGATAGTGATCAAGCGTTTGGTTCAAGAGGTGCTTGAACTTTGTCCGGGCCTCGCGCTTCGCCATTTCATCAAGAAGACCCGATGGAATCGGCACGGGAATGAGCAGACCGTGACAGCGTGACCCCGCAGGAGCTAGCACCAAGGAGCGATGTCCGTGACGAACCATTGCTGCGTCAAGAATCGACAACACTTGCTCAGCACCGCCCGCCGTATTGTCAGAAACTCTGGCGAGCGGATAACCGACACTGACCACAGTCAGCGGCATGAGTGCTCCCGGAATTCGGCTATTGCTGCAGCCGACAGTTCACGCCAACGCGCTCCAGTCATCGGCCATCCCATGCATTCGTACCAAAGCGTGCCTTCGTGCGGAGGCTGTGAGAAATCGTAATCGGGAGCGGCTCTCAATGACTCGCGGTCTGTCTGAAAGTCTTTCAACAGCAGACGCTGGGAGGCGTATGCGTCAAACATTTTCTTCTTTCGTTGGCGGTCGTCGTCGGGCAGATCGATCGTGACTGTTTTCGTAGCAAGCGTGGACGCCGAAGAGCGGCTGTCCCCGCGCCCTAAGAAGTTCGCGTAGCTCCGGGTGTCCACGCCCGGTGACCACCCCTGAGACTCAAGAAACTTCCCAGTCACACACTTGTCTTTGTCGGCATGGTATGAAGTCATTTCAACCAGCTGCGGCTTGCGATCCAGCAGAGGGATTCCCAGATGAGTGATCAGTGCCGCCGAATCGTGGTCCGGATGTCCACCCTCGTAGGGATGCGTAATCACCACGTCCGGGCCTATCTTTTTCAGCAAATTCGCGAACCGGTGTATCAGTTCTGGAACTTCAAATACAGCTTCCTGATCGACAGCACCCAGCCAAAAGATTTGCTTGTCCGAAACGCCTGCGTGTGCGAGAGCATCTGTTGCTTCCGTGTGCCTCCTGGCCGCGTACTCTTGTCGTGAGGTGTACGGGCCACAAGTCCAGAAGCGTTCATCCCGAGGCGCGCCGTCTGTTAGATATACAACTCTGGACTCCGGAAAGCGCGCCAACAGCGCGGAAGCTCCAATGGTTTCGTCGTCAGGATGCGCTGCTAAGACCACGATGCGCAAAGAAGCGTCTGGCGGATTAGCAACGAGCTCTCTCGCCAACTGCTCCCAAGTTGTTTGCCGATCAGCTTGCCAGCTCATGCAAAGCTGCCTGATTAGAAAGAACACGAACGGCTTCGCGGTATCCGTGCAGCGTGCCCACGTCAACGTACACGTCGCCACGTTTTACGCCGATCGCGGCGCCACCAGCAGCGAGGTAGGCGTTGACGAGAGTTCCTATGTATTCATCCGAGCGGTCCCGTCTGAGCCATAGCTGATGGAGCTCCGCAAAATGTCTTCCGGTCAGTTTGAATGCTCCCCAAATCCATTCAGACGCGGCGTTCTGCTGTTTGACTTGAATCTCTTGAACATTGCCCTCATGATCCGTCACAACTGCGTCGAACAACTCAGGACGCGCGACCGGAAACAACAAAAACGAAAATTGCCCATCGGGAAGAAATTCAAACCCTTCCAGCGGGAACCAGACGGTGTCCGGCAGTCCGATGCAGACTTCGTCTTGTGGCGCAATGAAGGGGACCGCGCTGAATAGCGCATCGCAAAGCCCGCCGGGATTCTGTTGCACCACATAACAGATCGGCGCATCTCCAATGCGCGAGCCGAAATAGCGAAAGATGTCGGCCTTCTCTGGAGAAATAACAAAACAGACTCGATTCACTCCGCCCACCAGCATGCGTTCGAGCAAGTGCTCTGAAACAGCGCGTGGACGCTCGATGTTTCCGTCCTGGCGCGTGCCAACCGGCAGCAACTCTTTCGAGAACGCCAGCGGTTGGATTCGTGTTCCTCTTCCCGCTGCCGGAATGATTCCCCACCGGAAACTCATGCTGCCGCCTCCAACAACTCCACCAATTCCCTGCTGCGATGTTCCGCAGTGTGGGAATCCAGCACCCGTTCACGTGCGGCTTGTCCAATGCGGCGAAGATTCTTGGCGCCGCTGGTTATCGCGTCCACCACGTCGGCCGCAGAGGACGCCACCAGAATTTCCCGGCCGGGCTCAAAGAACTTCTCCAGTCCCTCCCACGAGTCGCTCACAACCGGAGTCTCACAGGCGGCTGCTTCGAACAACCGGCCAGAAGGGCAATATCCAAAGCTGGCCATAGCGGCGCGAGTCACATTAAGCGTGGCTTTCGACGAGGAGTAGAAGGCCGGATGTTCCGCTGGCGGAAGGTGCTGCACGAACCAGACGTTCTCGATCCAGGGAAAACTCTCAGGGTATTGAGCGCCTCCGAGAACAAACTTCTTTTTAGGCAATCGGTGCGCAGGCTCAATGAAGAGCTTCTCCAAAGCAGCTTGGCGGTCAGCGGCATAAGTTCCTAAATACGAGAGATCGGATTCATAATGCGCCGAACATCCAACAGGCTTGTGCAATTGAGGATCGACGCTGCCGTAAAGCGGCGCAACACGTCTTGCTCCCAGAAGCGTGCGCAGTTCCTCAAGAGCGCGACCGCCGACATAACTCAGCACTAGATCGAAGTCTCTGAATCCACAGCTGGGAACGTACTCCACAGATCCGCGTTCGCGGAGCTCTTCTAGCGTCACCGCGGTATCGAGATCATAAAAGACTTTAATGGCTTCGGATTCTAATATCAGATCAGAAGCTGCGATCGCATCGGGACAGTACGACGTAACCAGCGCAACGTCAGCTTCCCGCACAGCGCATTTCGCGAGCGGATTAACTTCCTTCCAGCCCGGATAGAGAACCAGCTTGTACTTCTCCGGCCCGAGCAGATCGCGATGGTTAGCATAATAGGGAACATCCCGCTCGAAGAAGGTCACGTCGTGACCCTGCCGGGCGAGTGCATTGCATAGGCCACGCCAGAGCGTGGCATGACCGTTGCCCCAGGACGAGCTCACGGTCAAACCAAATATCACCAGTTTCATGAAAACACGCCCGGCCAAGCAATGAGATTCACGGGATTTCCGCAGCAGCAAAGGTTTGCTGAATCAGAGCTTTCGATGCTGGGATTCCAAACAAAGCTGCATTCCAGAGTAGAATCGCCGCCCAATATTCAACCCCAAATACAATCAAGGAAAAAAGCCCCTCGTCTGCAAATCGTCACCTAATCGCTTTACGTAAGAAGGACATCTCACCTTTTGCCTTGTGCATCAGAGTTTGATTGCCGGTCTGGTGCTTAGGATCGGGAACCCTGACCGCGGACTCCTGCTCCGCCCTATCGCCTGTCATGCGCTGGATATTTTTTTCACTCATCGTATTGATGTCCAGCTTGAGTTTCGGCCAGACCAAAGCCAGCAACCAGCCACCTTCGTATGAAGGACAAATGGTTGGCTCGGTTGACCTGACGGCCAACCCTCACATCGACGTTGAGCCGTACAGGGCATTGGTTGTGCAGAAACCAGGAGAGCCTTATTCGAACCAGAAGGTGCAAGCCAGCATTGACGCGCTCAATCGCACGAATGCATTCAGCAAAGTTGAATTGAAAGTACAGCCCGACCCTTCCGGCCTGAAGCTGATGTTCGTGCTTGAGCCTTCTTACTACATCGGGACATTGAATTTTCCCGGCGCAACAAAGGCTTTCACTTACGCGCGGCTGCTTCAGGTCGCGAATCTGCCTGACGAGACTGTGTACCAGCAGAGCCAGATTCCAGAAACTGAAGGTGCTCTGGTCAAATTCTTTCACGATAACGGCTACTTTGTGGCGAAGGTGCAAACGGAAGTGCGGCTCAATGACGAGCACCAACTAGCCCACCTCATTTTCCACGTGACGCTTGGGAAACACGCGCGCATTGGCAAAGTCGAAATAAGGGGATCGACTCCGGAGGAAAATCGGCGGCTTGAGCGCACAATGAGATCGTTGCGGGCGCGGTTTACCGGCGCACTTTTGAAACCCGGTAAGTCGTATTCACCCACGCGCATTAAAGCTGCGACTGCGCTGGTCAGAAAAGAACTCGGCAAAGAGCACCATCCGGCCAGCAAAATCACCGTAAATGATCCGCGATACCATGCCGACACCAATAAGGCAGACATTTCGATGAACGTAGATATAGGGCCTGAGGTGGACATACGCGTCGCGGGCGCGAAGCTCTCATGGATCCCATTTCAGTCAGGACGACAGGAAAAGAAGCTGGTCCCCATATACGAAGAAGCTTCTATTGATCCCGACTTGATCGAAGAGGGGCGGAGGAATCTGTTCAATTACTTCCAGCAGAAAGGTTATTTTGATGCGAAGGTCAATGTGAATTCGCAGACTCAGAATGGAAAAACGCTTCTCACTTTTCAGATCGAGAAGGGCCGAAAGCATTCCGTTGCCGACATCACCTTCACCGGGAACCATCATCTCGACAGCAGCGATCTACTCGGCCAAATTGCTATTTCGAAGAAAAGACCTGTGCTCTCTGTCCTCTCTCACGGGAAGTACAGCGAGAAACTTTTGCGCACCAGCGTTACCGGTATCGAAAACATATACAAGGACAATGGGTTCGAGCAGGTCAAGGTCACTCCGGAAGTAGTGGATCGCGAACCGAGTATTTATGTCACCTTCAATATTGCCGAAGGCGATCGCACGACCGTGAGCTCTTTGCGTGTTGATGGCAATAAGAGTATTCCAACCAATCAGCTCAAATTTGGGAAGAAAGGCTTTGAGCTGGAGCAGGGCAAGCCGTTCTCTCCCCGGCGCATGTCCGATGACCGAAACCGCATAGCAGCCACATATTTGGATCAAGGTTTCCTGAACTCCGAAGTGAAGACTGTGGTGTCGCGCCATCCCGACGACCCGCACGAGGTCAACGTGACGTACGCAATCACCGAAAATCAGCGCGTGCGAATCAGCCAGGTCCTTTATATGGGTCAGCAGCACACTAAACAAGTGATCATCCAACAGAGCGCAAATCTGCATCCCGAACAGCCATTGAGCGAGGGAAAGCTGCTGGAGGGAGAAAGCAATCTTTACGATCTCGGAATTTTCGACTGGTCAAGCGGAGGACCACGGAAGCAGATAACAACACAGCGCGAAGAAGAAGCTCTGGTCAAGGTGCATGAATCGAAGCGCAATACGATCACTTATGGCTTTGGGATGGAAATCTCGCGGCGCGGCGGAAATGTGCCTACCGGATCGATCGCTGTCCCCGGGCTGCCCACAATCGGCTTGCATGGTGCAACCGTTTTGCCCAGCCAGAACACTTTCGTAAGCCCGCGCGGATCGGTCGCATTTGCGCGCAAGAATATGCGCGGTCTCGCGCAAACAGCTGCATTTTCGCTGCTGGTTTCGCGATTAGATCAGCGCGCGCTCTTGACCTACACCGATCCAAAGTTTCACCGCTCCAGTTGGGAGGCGCTCACCAGCATTTCGGGAGAACGCACAACCGAAAACCCACTGTTCGCGGCACAGCTTGCAGACGCGTCCTTACAGTTCCAGCGATTCCTTGACCGGAAGAAAACCCTGCAACTCCAGCTGCGATATGACTTCAATCACACGACACTGACCCAGTTGCTGGTTCCCGCGCTGGTTTTGCCCTCAGACCGCAATGTTCGACTCTCGTATGTTTCCGGCACAATTATTGAAGACACGCGTGACAAGCCGCTCGACGCCCACAAAGGTGAGTACGGAACTTTGGATTTCAGAATCGTGCCCAGCGCATTTGGTTCCAGCACAGACTTCACGCGTCTGCTCGGACAATACGCACGTTATAAGCCATTCCATGGACTGGTCTTCGCCAACAGCATCCGGCTGGGTCTTGCTGCTCCTTTCGCCGGCAGTGATGTTCCCACCAGCCAAAGATTTTTTTCGGGCGGCGGCACCAGCTTGCGCGGATTCCCCACCGACGAAGCCGGCCCAATCCGATACGTTCCCTTCTGCCAGACTGCGACCAGCAACCCTGCAAGCTGTCCGCAGATTGCAGTCCCAGTTGGCGGCAATCAGTTGTTCATTTTGAATTCCGAGCTGCGTTATCCCATTCCCATCATCAACAATCTCGGCGGCGTGGTCTTTTATGACGGGGGTAACGTGTACAGGCGCATTAATTTTCGTGACTTTATGAACCATTACACCAACACCATCGGAGTTGGTTTGCGGTACAACACTCCCATCGGACCGGTGCGGTTCGACATCGGACGAAATCTCAATCCGGTCACTGGCATCGGGGCAACGCAATTCTTCATCACACTAGGTCAAGCATTTTAAGCAAGCGCAATCGAGCTCAGGAACATGGCAGATTGGAGAAAAACCGTCGGCTGGACAGCAGCCGTCATTGGTGTGCTGCTGTTGGTCGTCATCGTCGGTGGAATGTTGCTGCTGAGGAGCACTGCCTTCCACCGATACCTGATGGCCAAACTCGTCCAGCAGGCGGGCGAGGCCACTGGCGCCCGCGTCGAACTTCAAAACTTAACTATTCACGTTAAGACTCTCACTGCCGATGCTTACGGCTTGGTCATTCACGGGACTGAAGGTCCGGGCGAGAGGCCGCTGCTTCAGGTGCAGCACGCACGAGTTGGAGTGAAGATCATCTCCATCTTTCACCGCAAGGTGAACCTGAGTGAACTGATTGTTGAGAATCCTATCGTCAGCCTGGTGGTGAACAAGGAAGGCCGAAGTAACTTGCCGGAGCCTCCACAGACTCAGCAAAAGAGCTCCAGCACAAATGTCTTTGATTTGGCCGTAGGACATGTGCTGCTTGCGAACGGGCAAATCTATTTGGAAGATCGCAAGATTCCCGTAGACGCAAACTTGACCGACTTACGTGCGGAGATCACTTTTAGCCAGCTTGCGAAAAGGTACAGCGGGACTCTCTCCTATCAGAGCGGCCTAATTCATTACGAGCAACTCAAGCCTTTACCTCACCGGCTTGATGCCAAATTTGATGCCACGCCCTCCGAGCTGAATCTGAAACCTCTGCTGCTCACGCTCGGCGGATCGCGCTTTGCGCTGCAAGCAACCGTTCGCGATTACAGCAATACCCCGGTAGCAAACGGACACTATGATTTGGTGCTGCACACTCAGGACTTCGCTGGACTAGCGAGTGCGAACGCCGCTGGCGACGTCGCTCTCTCAGGAAACTTGAACTACAAAGATGTTCCGAATCGGCCGGTCCTCAGGAATGTCACGCTTTCGGGCGATCTCAACTGCAACGGTCTCGCGGTGTCCTCTCCGCAGGCGGCGGTCAAAATCCAAAAGATTGCTGGTCGATACCAACTGGCCAACGGAAACTTTAAGGCCGACGCGTTTGCGTTGGATCTACTGAACGGACGTCTGACCGCGGACGGTTCGATGGAGCATCTGGATGCCACACCGAGTTCGCGTTTTCACCTTGCTGTAGCAGGGATATCGCTTCAGGCGCTGAAAGCTTCATTGCGGAACGCCTCCAATCAGTCGGTTCCAGTGACCGGCACAATCGATGCCACTGCAGATGCATCCTGGACAGGCAGTATCGCGAACCTAAGAGCGAATTCAAATATTGGGATGCACGGTTCTGTGGTGGCCGCGAACAAGTCCGCATCGCAAACGTTTCCCCTCAGCGCGAGCGTTCACGTGAAATACGACGGGCCCAAGAATCTGATTATGGTTCCGGCCAGCTCAGTGCAGCTGCCTGCAACGTCGATCACCGCCCATGGCGAGGTCGGAGACCATTCCAATCTAGTGATTAATGCTTCAAGCACGAATCTTCATCAGCTAATGCTGCTGGCGTCGAGCTTACAAACGCCCGAAAACAACTCCACAACTTCGCCGAATATTCAGGGAACGGCCACTCTTAACGCAGTTGTGCAAGGAACCCTGCAGAATCCCCGGATCATTGCACAGGCGTCAGCCAACAAGTTGAAGGTAAATCGCAGCGAGTGGAACTCGCTCCAGCTAGGAATTACGGCGAGCCCATCTGAAGTATCAATCCAAAATGCGTCTCTGGTCTCGGCTCGCCAAGGACAGCTGAATTTCAGCGGGAATGCCCGCTTGCGGCACTGGTCGTACCGGCCCTCCGACCCTATCTCGGCCATGGTGCAAATTCGACAAATCGCAGTCGCGGAGTTGCAGCAAATCGCCAACGTGGATTATCCGATCGAGGGCGACCTGGTAGGAGACATTCAGCTGCGCGGCTCCGAACTCGATCCCCAAGGACAAGGCAAGCTGCAACTGAACAAGGCTAAAGTGTCCGGAGAGACGCTCCAGAATTTCTCAGCGCAATTTCAGGCCGCGAGTGGGACAGTGCATTCTTCGCTTAACGTCGGGTCTGCAAAGGCTGATGTCAGTTTCACTCCAAAAACCAAAGCCTATGATCTGAAACTTACAACTTCGAAGATCGATCTCAGCAAGAGCCACACGATTCAGGCGAAGAATCTCCCTCTAAAGGGCAGCGTTTCTATTTCAGCAAATGGCGCGGGAACGCTGGACAATCCGAAGCTGAGCGCTTCTGTCCAAATGGACCAACTCCAGCTGCGCGACACGACTGTACAGCAGGTGAAAGCTGATCTAAACGTTGCCGATCATCTCGCGAAATTGGCGCTGAATTCAGGAATTGGTCAGGCGACCATAAAAGGCAATGCGACGGTGCATCTCACGCCGGGTTACTACACTGAAGCGTCGTTTGACACCAGTAAGTTCCCACTTGATCCGCTGCTAGCAATGTATATGCCGAGCCGCCCCAGCGGACTCCACGGTGAGACCGAACTTCACGTCTCCGTGAAAGGTCCAGCAGCTGACAAGACCAAGCTTGAGGCGCATCTGACAATTCCAACGTTCCAGGCGAATTATCAGTCCCTCGAGCTGGCCAGCACTGGCCCAATTCGAGTTGATTACAAGGACGCTTTACTCGTCCTGCAGCCCGGCGGCTTCAAAGGCACCGACACTTCGCTTCAATTTCAGGGACGCGTTCCGCTAAACGAAAACAACAAAATGAATGTCTCGGCACATGGATCTATCGATCTGCGCTTGATCCAAATGTTCAGTCCCGACCTGCGCACGGGCGGGACCGTTGCCCTGGACCTGAACGCGGGAGGCACGGTCAAGAACCCTGGAATGCAAGGACAAGTGCGGTTGCAGAATGCATCCTTCGCCAGCCAAGCTGCGCCGCTGGGAATTGAGAACCTGAACGCCGCCATGCAACTCACCGACACGGGAGTGCAAATTACCAATGCTGCTGGCCAGCTTGGAGGAGGGCAAATCACGGCGGGAGGTTCGGTTGTTTACCGGCCGCAGCTGCAGATGAATCTCGCCGTCTCGGCGAAGTCCGTCCGCCTCCGGTACCCAGAAGGCATGCGCACGGTGTTCAATTCCGATCTCACGCTCACGGGAAATCAGCAGGCGGCGCTGTTGCAAGGCCGCGTCTTGATTGACGCTCTTTCGTTCACCCAGGACTTCGACATGTCTACGTTTATGTCGCAGTTCACCGGAACCAGCTCCCCGCCGACCGGCGAGAGCTTCGCCGACAATCTGAAGTTGCAGATCGCGGTCCAATCTACCAGCCAACTTAGCGCCGGGACTTCACAGTTGAGCTTCGAAGGACAAGCGAATCTGCAGATTATTGGAACAGCATCCGACCCAGTTGTGATCGGAAGAACCGAGCTGACCTCGGGCGACATTTTCTTCATGAAACGGCAGTATCATCTGGAGCGCGGGATTATCACATTTGCCAATCCGAACCAAACTGAACCCGTTGTGAACATGCAGATCACTACGACGATCAACCAGTACAACTTGAGCCTGACGATCCGCGGGCCTATCGAGAAGCTGCAAACCAGCTACGTTTCCGATCCCCCACTGCCGCCGGTGGACATCATTAATCTCATCGCGCGAGGTCAAACCACCCAGGAGGGCGCACCCACCAGTTTTGGCGCAAGCACAGTTCTGGCACAGGGCCCTCCGCCCGAATCGGATTGCAGAAGCAAGTTACCATGAATTTCATCTTTACGTTCTCGACAGATGTGACCCAGCCGCAAAATGAAGTCGTCCAAGGTGAGTACCAGCTCAATAAGCGCTGGTCGGTTAGCCTGGTAAGAAATGAAACCGGAGGATTTGCGGTTGACGGCAAGTTCCATACAAATTTCTAGATCGCCTGCAGTCCCCGCACCGCCGACCGCGCCTGCACCAAGCCCTGCGGAAACCGATTTGTGGATTTTCCGTGACGGCCGGAAGACGGTTTCCGGATCGGCGATGCTTCGTGATCTGCAGCGGCGGGTTTCATCCACGAGCGCGGCCCTTGACGCATTGATTCAGGCCGGTGAATTGGAGGCCGCGCTTTCGGACGCGCAATATCCAGGCGCGCATGCGGCCTCTGCTTTTACCGACGCTCTGGCTTATATG
>WNFR01006147.1_pt1 | contig 12280 bp, 11 predicted proteins | sample 5400221 | NCBI WGS metagenome assembly WNFR01 (sample SAMN13153357, study PRJNA577476) | soil metagenome | isolation source: 40 cm soil under Madrone tree | place: USA:California | collected 2016-06-14 | reverse complement strand
CCTTGCGTGCGGCCCAAAATAGTATCAGGCAAGAACCGCAATGGCATTCTCCTTATTACTGGGCTGCATTTACTCTGCAGGGTGACTATCGCCGGATTATCGCAGCCACTCCCAAGAAATCTGTACCAGCCCATTGGGCGATCCTGGCCGGAGTTATGCTGCTGGTTTTGGTAATCGTCGTGGCCTGGTGGTATCGCCGTAATCGCAAGCGGCGAATCGTGTAAACGTCAACTATTCGACCGTGAAGTAATAGCTGCCACTGATTCGTTGCTCAGTCCCGTCAGCTTTGATCGCCGAGAGGTTCAAGGCGTATTGACCGCGCCGGAGTTGCGAACCAGGGATCTCCAGAATTACCGATTGAGCATCTTGTCCTGCTATCTTCAAAGACCGGGACTCCCCGTTCACATCCAACAATTGAGCGCGATACCCGACCGCCGACGGGGGCGGATTTGGCAAAATCAAGTAGATTCTCAGCGTCTCCTCGCCTAAGGGCTTTATCTTTGGTGCCTGGACACCTTCATCTCGCGTGTTCGGACTAATCGTTAAGGTTAGCGTTGTAAACGTCGGTGGCGAATGTTGACCTAAGAAGAAGAACCACAACGCGACGGCCATAATAGCTATTATTGCAACGGCCGCCGCCATGCTAAACGATCGACTCTGCCTGCCCAAAAAGCTCGGGACGACCGGTCGCGCAGCGTCGCCTCGCTCGCTTGCATGAGTCGTCACATAGCGGTTCAGTGCGCGGGCAAATCGCAGACTGTGCTGTCGCTCAGGCGTAGCCAGGAAATGCTGTTCAAACCTGGCACGCTCTTCGTTAGCTAGCTTGCCTTCGATGTATTCATCAGTGAGCTCCTCTTCCATAACGAGGAGTTCCTCAAACAATTCTTCATTGATCAGGAGATCCTGCTCGATTTCGTCCCTGGCACCATTGGCGAGTTCCCCCAGCAGATAGCGTCTGAGCCTGTTCTGGAATTCGTTCTGAATCATACGAGTAAATAACTCAGGTCGGAAGGCAGCCCCACTTGATATGCGCGAAAGGCGGAAATCATTTCAGTTGGCCGGTTGCCGCTCCACACAATCCAGTACGCAACGTTGCAATGTCAGCCGAATTCGGTGCGCCCGAAGTCTTAGGGCATTGACCGCAATACCGAGTTCCGTGGCCAGCAGTTTACGATGATCTATCTTTGCCTGGCGTTCCTGCTGGTAATACCGCACTACCAGGTCGCGTTGTTCCGCAGGCAGGCGTTCGAGGCAATTCTCAAGGCATTGATACTCGGGTTCGATGTCTTGCGTGAGAACCAGCGGCGGCGTGCCGAGCGCGACAGCCGCGGAGTCCGCTGGCACGTTTGTTAGCGGCCCGTGGGTCTTTCTCGCATATTCCAGGAGGATCCTGTGGGAAACACCATAGAAGTAAAGGGCGGGATCACCGCGATATCCGCTCGCGATCTCATCGACTCTGGCGATCACCCGGTTAATGGTCTCATCGGCGAGTTCTTCGGCCTCGTGACACCCGCGGCAGGTAAATATCTTGATTAACCGTAGCCGAATTGATTCGTATTTCTGTCCCGCGCGATCGCGATCAGCGTCAAGCCAAGCGAGCAACGTATCTAAGGCATCCTGACTTAGCATCCATTCTTTTTTCATTGACAGCTAATTGATCCTGGACATTCAGAGATGGCGGCGCGCGCAGGCGCCTGCAAAATTCGAGGGGACTTACTAGGAACCGGCGCTGATAAATTGCTGAGGTAGTTTGGGCATCGAGATCCCACATAGGCCCGTCACGTTTGCGTCGCCAAGTAAGTCCAACCTTTGGCGCTTAAGGTAACTAGCAACCAATTGCTCGAAGACACCCGCAGAGTAAACGCGTCGTCACACGATGTCAATGGCGAATTTGGCCGGTCAAAAGGCGGTGTCCGCTGGTTCCACCAGCGAAAGCGAAACCAAGGAATAGTCATTGCTAACGAAGGTACTTTCTTTTTTTCCGGAACCCCGAAACGTTTCGCCGCGACCGGACATACATGGTGAGAGACAGATTTCAAAGTTCCTTACCCACGCGCCTGCGGACAGAGCGTCCGTCCCCCAGGGGGCGCATCAGAAGATGCGCCCTCGCTTCTTTGCGCTGGTGGTCTACTTCGCGATTGCGGTCTTCAAATCCAAAGTACGAATTAACCTGTGAAGGTTGTTCGGATGGACTCCCAAAGCGTTCGCGGCTTCAGTATAGTTACCCTTAGCCTGCTCGAGCGCCTTGAGAATTATCTCTTGCTTGGCTTGTTTGACCGCTTCATAGTATTTAGCCATTGGCAGCTTGCCGCCGTTCGCAGATTCCAAAATCCGCTCCGGCAAGTCGTCAGTTTCGATGACCTCGGCCGAGCCCAGGACAATGGCCCGCTCGATCGCATTCTCCAACTCGCGCACGTTCCCGGGCCAGTCGTAACTCTGCAACAACACGCGCGCCGCCGGCGAAATGCCAGTCACAGTTCGTTTGCATGCCTGTGCGTATTTAGCCGCAAAGTAGCTTGCCAATAACGGGATGTCTTCGCGCCGCTCGCGAAGGGGCGGCATGGTGACTTTTACGACATTCAAACGATGGTAAAGATCAGCACGGAAGGTTCCGTTGGCGATGGCCTCATCCAGGTTCCGATTCGTCGCCGCCACGATGCGCACATTAAGCTCAATTGAGCGAGTGCCGCCGAGACGCTCAATCTTATGATCCTGCAAAAACCTAAGCAGCCTTGTTTGCATTGGTGTGGGCATTTCACCAATTTCATCAAGGAACACGGTGCCGCCATCCGCCACTTCGAGCTTTCCCTTTTTCTGAGCTATGGCGCCGGTGAATGCACCGCGTTCGTGTCCAAACAGCTCGCTCTCGAGGAGAGTCTCGGCCAGGGCCGCACAATTGATCACCACGAACGGCTTAACCGCTCGTGGGCTGTTAGTGTGAATGGCGTGTGCCGCAAGCTCTTTGCCGGTGCCGCTCTCGCCACAAATCAGGACTGCGGAGTTCCTCGATGCCACGCGCTCAATGAAGCGATATACTTCGCTCATAGCGGGGCTCTCGCCGACCATGTTGTGTTCAATCGCGAGAGTCGACCGCAGCCGGCTATTCTCTCCCTCGAGCCATTCCGTCTCACGAGCATTTTCCAAAGAGACAGCCGCAATACCTGCGATGCTGGCCAGGAGTTGCAAGTGTCCATCATCGAACTGGACGGCGGGATCACTCGTGTCCAGATAGATCGCGCCGATGATCTTTTCGAAGAGAATCAGAGGCGCGCACATAAGCGAAGTGATCTGGGCGACGATCAGGCTTCGCGCCGTGCTCAATGTTTCGCTGGTACGGATATCATTACTGAGAATTGCCACACCTTCCGTCAAAACTTTGTTCACAGCGGTGCGACTGATGTGAACCGGTTTGCTTTCGCTTTCCCGATCGAGGCCGTAAAGCGAAGAGAACTCGTTTTCTTCCGAGCCCAGCAGGATTGCGCCCCGGTCGACTGGAACGATTTCAAATATTGAATCGAGGATTTCGTGCTGCAGTTCTTTGGTGTGACGCAAGAGATTGATGCGCGAGCCGATTCTGCACAACGCGCCCAGGTCTCGGGCGACGCGTTCGTGTTCAGCGCTCTGCAACGCCTGCTCAGTATGGTGCAGAAGAACTCCGGGACTCACTTGTCTGGTCGATTGAGTGACCAAATTCCAATCATCAAGGTGAACCAGGCTGCCCGACGCCGTGTCTTCGCTTTCATCGGTTAGAAAGAGCAAGGCGATGCTTCCGACCTTGATCTGATCGGCATGCACCAGTGTCTGGTCCTTAACGGGTACCCCGTTGACAAACGTGCCGTTAAAGCTGTCCAGGTCACGAATCACGAACTCGCTGCCCTTTCGTTCTATCAGACAGTGACGCCGCGACACCGAACTGTGGCTCAAGGAGATGCTACTTGCAGACTCACGTCCGATCGAGACCTGATCCTCATCGAGGGAAAAGGTGTTGCCTTTTAGTGATCCGTTGATGGCAACCAATCTGGGATTCATATGACCTGGGAGCCCGTGCCAGATTTCTTTGATCGAATAGAACTTTAATTTTGAAGGTGAGTTTAACATATCGGAACTGATAGCGAACTATCACTTCGGATATGACCGCGTGTGACTACTGTTCGGTTACTCTGAGACCGGACATCCCTCAAATCACCAACTATCAGTTTGTTAGCGGCATCCGGACCTGGCCGGCCTTTCCGTGGCATGTTAATCGCTCTGGAAAACAATGCCAACTGATTTAGAAGATCAAATGGGTTATGGTTGGCGCACTCATAGCTCTTAAATTGAAGATTCGATTTACCCCACGGCGACGGTGACAGCAGGCAGGGGAAAAGAAATCAGTGGAATTCACTGCGAGCTGAAACCACAGCAACCCGAAGCGCCCACCGCTTCGGGTTGCCCCTTTTTAAGGGGCCGTACTTTTCAGAGATTGAATCCTCAGAACCCTCAAACTACGACGCCCCTCACCTTCTTTTCCGTACAGGGAATTTCATAATGCTGACCCGAGCCTAACCCTCTCATCGCATCTCCCCCCGAGGTCTTCGATAACACAAGCTAACCTGACGAGGCTGGTCCGGCAAACCCGGAATACGGTGGTATCCAGCGGCGTGTTTGGAAAGCGAGATTCTTGCCAGTTCAGATTGGAAACGAGTACTCTCACACTATCCGAGGGCTTTCAAGTCTCCGCGTTTGGAAAGGAACCTTGTCATGGCTCGCATGAAAAGCCTAACGGCTAAAGTTGAACTGCACGAACAATACAAAACTCCCCACCGGATTTATGACATCGAGACAAAGGCAAGCAAGAAAAGCCCCGAAAAGATTGCCGCGGCTATCTTAAAGAAGATCGCCGGGAACCTGAAAATACGACCCGATCTCTCGCAACTGACGTTCGATAAGGTCAAAGACAGCATCCTCGGTAGTCATGTGCTCTATCAACAATACCATGCAGGCAAACCGATTTCCGGTGCCTGGATTAGAGTGGACATTGATAAGGATGGACGCGTCTATAATATTCTCAGCGATCTGGTGCCTGAACCGGCAATGGCTAAGACCAGGATGGCCGCCAGACGCGCGGCTGTAACCCGGAGGAGGCAACTGTCGGAAAGCGAAGCAAACGCCCGCGCGATTGAGGCCGCGGGCGCAGGTCCCGGCGATTCCGTCAAGGTGCTGCTTACCGAACTGGTTTACTATCCGCGGAACGGGGTGCCGATCCTGACCTGGAAAGTGATTGTAAAGACCACGCCGAGCTCTGAAAGCAAGACCCCGCGCCCGGCAGAATGGAAGCTGCATATCGATGCTGAAACGGGTGAGATTCTAGAGAAACAAAACCTGCTCAGGTTCGTCGATGGAAAAGGATGGGTCTTTGATCCGAATCCGGTCGTGACTTTGAACGATACTTCACTTAACGACAAGTCCAGGATTCCTGATAAGGCATATGTCGAGGTGGTCTTACGCGATCTTAAGAAGACTGGCTTCCTCGAAGGTCCCTTCGTCACCACGAAAACAACCACGAAGCGGGTGAAGCGAACGAACCTCGATTTTCGATTCAAACGTCCCGATCGTGCATTCAAGGAAGTGATGGTCTATTTTCATATCGATCGAATTCAGCGGCACCTTCAGGAGCTCGGCTTCAAGAACGTGCTCAATCACCCGATTCCGGTCAATATCGATGGACAGAGTGATGACAACTCGCACTACAGTCCCTCCGAGAAGGATTTGACGTTCGGCACCGGCGGAGTGGATGACGCAGAAGATGCCGAGATCATTCTCCACGAGTACGGGCATGCTATTCAGGATGATCAGGTTCCCGGCTTCGGAGCCAAAGAAGAAGGCGGAGCGATGGGTGAAGGCTTCGGGGATTTCCTGGCAGCCAGTTTTTTCTCTGACGTCAAACCGAAAGAAATGAAAATGACGCTCGGCAACTGGGACGCGACCGCGTACAGTGGAGACGAGCCTCCTTATCTACGCCGGCTTGATAGCAATAAGAAGTATCCTAAGGATCTGGATGGCGAAGTCCACGATGATGGCGAGATTTGGTCCGCTTGTTTGTGGGAGTTGCGTGGCCTGCTCGGCCGCCAGACGACCGAGCGGTTGGTTATCGCTCATCACTTCCTGTTATCCCGAGACTCGGGTTTCGAGGATGGAGCGAAAGCGTTGATAACCGCGGATAAGAATTTGAATAAGGGCGCGAACGACAAAGCCATTCGGGATGTGTTCGTTCGCCGCGGCATTCTGCCGAATCCCAAGCGGAACAACAGAAGGGCCGGAACGCCTTTCGAGGACATCCCGCGTCGAAAAGACTGAAAGCGACCATTCGAAGCAAAGGCGAAGCGTGGGGTAGTGCCGGCGGCTTCGGCCAGCGAAAGGAAACGAGATTGCGACGACGTAAGATAGATGGCTGTCCGATAGCCGGGGCGCTGCAGTTAATTGGCGACAAGTGGACCATGCTCGTGGTCCGTGATCTTTGCGCGGGGCCCAAGCGCACCACCGAATTGCTTGAAGATCTGCATCCGATCAGCAGCCGCACATTGATGGGGCGCCTGCGAGAGATGGAGCAGGACGAGCTGATCTTGAGAAATAATTATGGTGGCCTGCCCCGACGGGTCGAATATGAACTGACCGAACGTGGACGCCGCCTGATTCCTTTGCTGGATGCGTTGATGAAAACGGGCCAGGCCCTGGATTGCAACGAGTGCGAAGATCGTAAAAAGAACGCCGGTTACTATTGTGACTTCTGCCCGCTCAGACGCAGCGAACCACCCTCAGTTTCGGAACCTCCACTAATCGTGGAACCTGCGCCTGAGCGAACTCGCCGCCCCAAAGATGATTCGATTGTCTTGTTGTAGCTGAGGGGCTCTTGAAGCCAGGAGCGCGTCCTTACTCACCTTCCGCAAATGCAGCTTCCGGTTCGTTCGAAATCACCTCGCCCGAAGGCGTAATGATGAGTTTGTGATCCGGCGTAATGTGTTCACCTTCGATCGTAACTTCCTCACCGCTCGGCAATTCAATCGGCAGGTGATCCAGGAAGCGTTCGGCGTCGATCGCCGCCATGCACCCAGTGCCCGCTGCGGTTACTGCCTGGCGATAGACTGAATCCTGCACGTCGCCGCAGGCAAAGACACCGGGAATGTTCGTCCCCGTTGAGTGGCCGTTAGTAATGATGTAACCGACGGCATCCATCTCGATTTGACCCTTGAAGAGATCAGTGTTGGGCTTGTGGCCAATGGCCACAAAGACTCCTTCACAGTTCAAGACGGATTCCGCGCCACTCTCTACATTCCGCAGATCCACGCCGGTCACTCCCTGCTCATGAGTGCCGATGATCGCCGAAACGTCTGTATTCCAGATGAACTCAATCTTGTCGTTGTGAAACGCTTTGTCCTGCATGATTTTTGACGCGCGCAACTTGTCACGGCGGTGAACTACGAAAACTCTTTTGGCATACCGCGTCAAAAAAGTCGCCTCTTCCATCGCGGTGTCGCCACCACCGACTACAACCAGGTGCTTGTTGCGAAAGGCCGGCAGAGGGCCGTCACAGGTGGCGCAGGCAGACACTCCATTGCCGCCAAAGCCGTGGGGCGTTTTGGCCTCGCCGGGAATCCCGAGCCACTTTGCCGATGCGCCGGAAGCGATGATCAATGTCTCGGCTTTAATAATTTTATGGTCGGTGTGCAAGGTGAAGGGCCGCTGCTGCAGATCGACCTGAGTAATCCACTCTTCCAGAAATTCAGTCCCGAACCGCTCGGCTTGCTTACGGAATTCCACCATCAAATCCGGCCCCTGAATGCCCTCGGAAAAGCCGGGATAGTTTTCCACGTCAGTAGTGATCATTAACTGCCCACCGGGTGTTGTTTGCTTTTCGTGATCAGTGGGCGCGTCAACCAGCAACGGGGCGAGGTTTGCTCGCCCGGTGTAAATTCCGGCAGTTAGTCCGGCGGGTCCTGAGCCGATAATCACGACCTGACGGCGAAGTTCTTCTTTGGCCAAGCTGCGTTGGTCTCCTTCCGACCTGGTGTTGGGAAGTCTCAATTCACAGGAAATGTATTGGCGTTTTCGGTTGCGCGTATAGTATAACTAGGACTGTACGAGTTAGTCGAACCAGGCCGGCCCCAGCCCGACCCGTGGCCAATCAGGATCCACATTTCCAGGTTCGGCCACGTTTTTCGAAAGCATTTTGATCAAAAGCTCGGACGAAAGCAAAAACATGGCCTCGGCTCGCCCAATTCATGCCATAGCCGTGCTCGGCGCGGGCACCATGGGGCATGGCATTGCCCAGGTGGCGGCGGCCGCGGGGTATGCCGTGATTCTGCGAGACGTTAATCCGGATGCGCTGGCTCGCGGCGGGCAAGCGATCGAACGGAACCTTGCCAAAGCGATTCAACTCGGGAAGATTTCTGAGCAGGATCGTAACGAAACACTACAGCGCATTTCCCGCGTAACGCGACTGGAAGAAATTAGTCGTGCCGATCTGGTCATCGAAGCCGCGCCAGAAAATCTCGAGTTGAAGCAAAATCTTTTGCGCGAGGCTGAAGCGCTGATCGCCGGTGGCTGTATTTTCGCAACGAACACTTCATCCCTTTCCATCGGCGAAGTTGCCGCAGCTTCCTCCAGACCAGAAAATGTCGTCGGTATGCACTTTTTCAATCCAGTGCACATCATGCGACTGGTTGAAATCGTCGTTGGTAAACAGACAAGCCCCGAAGCCACCGCAACCGTTCGCGAAGTCGCGGTCCACATGAAGAAAGAGCCAATCGTGGTGCGCGATGTTCCGGGATTCGCGTCAAGCCGGCTGGGTGTAACCCTGGGACTCGAGGCGATGCGGATGCTTGAGCAAGGCGTGGCCAGCGCCCGCGACATCGACACGGCCATGGAACTCGGCTATAACCACCCGATGGGCCCTTTGCGGCTGACTGATCTGGTGGGACTTGATGTGCGCTTGAATATCGCGGAATACTTGCACGGAAAACTGGGTTCGGAAACGTTTCGCCCGCCTGAGATCCTGCGGCGAATGGTTAACGAAGGAAAACTGGGAAAGAAAAGCGGCGAAGGCTTTTACAAATGGAATGAGCAGGAAACGGGTCAACGATCATATACTACGTAACCTGGTATGGTAGACGGATCAGTATGAGTTCAGAGGTCAACCTTAGGTTGTTTATGGCAGACGCAAGCTAACGCTTGAACTCTAAACTGCCCGGCTTTGATCAACGGGCAGAAGGCAACTGTGGCGATTGTTATGAGCACGCCGTATCAAAACGAAGAAAGACGCTTTGCCCTGCGCATGGCGCTGCGGCTTCCCATCGTCGTATCAGGACGCTCGGAAGACGGCGCGGCCTGGAGTGAGCCCACTGAGACTGATGATATTTCCACGTCGGGCGCCCTGTTTCATCTCAACCAGAAAGTGAGCATTGGAGAGAATCTGTACATCCGCGCTCACCGGCCCGACGGTTCCGCGACCGAAGCTACCGCCACGGTGGTAAGGCTCTCGCCAGCTATTTACGGCACCGCGCGCGTCGGCGTGCAAATCGCCGAGCCCGCCGAAAACTGGACCCGCTTGTTTGTTTCCTGGGTTGCGGATGAACAGGCCGCCGCACCGGGTGACTCTCCACCTTCGACCTGAGTGACTAATCACCAAGTCACAAAGAACACCAAGGAAATGAAATTGGACCAGTCGAATTTCAATAAGCATCTTTGTGTCCTTAGTGTCTTTGTGGTTTACTTTTCTGAATTCAACCTGTGGAAACTGGAGCATCAAAGTGAGCCAAAGTAGCGAGACGATTCTGCTTGAACGCCGCGGACGCGTGGCCATTGTGACCATCAATCGGCCCGAAAAGCGGAACGCGCTGGACATACAAACCAGGGCGGAAGGCGCGGCAGTGCTTGATCAATTGCGCGTTGATGAGTCCGTTAGCGTAGTCATACTCACCGGCGCAGGTGACAAGGCTTTTATCGCGGGTGCAGACATCGCCGAATTTGCCGACCGCAGCGCGATCTCGCAACGCGAAGTAATGCTGGATCGTTCACTCTTCAATGCTATCGATACTTTTCCCAAACCGATTATCGCGATGGTTAATGGCTATTGCCTCGGTGGCGGATGTGAAGTGGCGTTGGCTTGTGACATTCGCGTTGCCAGCGAGAAAGCATCTTTCGGGCAACCCGAAATCAATCTTGGCATCATGCCGGGTGGCGGCGGCACGCAGCGTCTGACGCGTCTGGTAGGCGAAGGCAAATCGATGGAATTGATCTTGACGGGCGAAATTATCGATGCCCAGAACGCTTTGGCCATTGGCCTGGTGAATCACGTCGTACCGGCAGATCAGCTGGAGACAAAGACGATGGACATCGCGAATCGGATTGCGGAAAAGAGTCCGATTGCTTTACGTCTGGCGAAGGAAGCTATCAGGCTTGCCTCGCGTTCAAATCTGGACGAAGGTCTGCGCCGCGAAGTCGATCTCTTTGCGCTTTGCTTCTCGAGTGAAGACAAGGACGAAGGGGTGAAAGCGTTTCTGGAAAAACGGAAACCCGAGTTCAAAGGTAAGTAATGGAGCGCGGGCATCCCTGCCCGCATTTCTTAACCCGATGACGAGCGAACTAGGGAAAGAAAAATGGGCCGTAGTCAGTGACCGCGGATGTGAAGCGGCCGGCCTTACTCACGAAGATGCCCGGAGGCTGGTGCACCGCCTGGCGGGCGAAGGACGACACGGCCTTTGCATCATGAGCGACGAGGCCGCGAGCCGTTATAATTCTTCTGTGAAGCCCGCGGAAATTCCAGGTCGAGTCTAGTAAGCGTGCGTGTTGGGAGTGCGGTAACTTGTTACCGCTTTCATAGGCTGCGACTTGTCGCGGCCTGATAAAAGCCGGACTCACGGCCTTGCGGCGACAAGTCGCCGCGTACCAAAGCGCTGACAAGTCAGCGCACTCCAAAGTCACTCGATCAGCAACACCACTTTACCGAAACTCCCGTTCGACTCGATTCGCTCGTGTGCCGCGCGCACATCCTTCATCTGGAAAACTTTGTCGATAACCGGACGCACAGCTCCGCTTCTAAGTAACGGCACCACGTGCTCTGCGAATAGCCTGGTCGCTGTGGCCTTCTCTTCCGCCGATCGAATGCGCAATGAAGTTCCCATGATGCGCAGACGCTTGTGCATCGCCACCGAAAAATCGATCTCCGCTTTTGAGCCGCTGGTGGTGCCGACAAAAATCAAACGGCCCTGCGTTGCCAGCGCCGCGAGGTTCGCTTTCAAGTAGGCAGCACCCACCAGATCGAGCACCACATCCACGCCCGCCTCCTTTGTCCAGCTATTCACTGGCGCCACAAACTCCATCGGGTCAGCGCCCGCAACGACCGACTCTGTCAAACCGAACTCTTTTGCCTTTCCGAGTTTGTCCGCCGTGCGCGACGTGCCGTAAGCGAAGGCGCCGGCGGCCCGCACCAGCTGAATCGCCGCCGTGCCCACGCCCGATCCAGCGGCGTGAATCAATACGCTCTCGCCGATTGTCAGGCCGCACTGGGTAAAGAGAGCATCGTGCGCGGTCATAAACACTTCCGGTACCGCCGCCGCTTCGGCCCAATCGAGATTTGGCGGAATCGCGGCTAAATGATTTTCCGGGACCGTTACGTACTGTGCTTGTCCGCCACCGCCGATGATGCCAAACACGCGATCGCCGACGTTCCACGTCCGTGCATCATCCCCGACTTCAGAAACTTCTCCGGCGAATTCAATACCGGGAATGTCCTGTGGGTAACCGGGCGGCGCGGGATAGCGACCGAGGCGTTGCAGGATGTCGGCGCGATTCAACCCCGCGGCGTGGACTCGTACGCGAACGCGATCAAGAGTTGCCGGCGGGGCATCGGGCACCTCGCGGAGCTCGAGGCCGTCCACGCCACCGAATGAAACGATTGTGATTGCTTTCATGTTAAATCATTTGCCCGTGTCCTGGTCCGCGCAACTCGGGACAAAAGATTGAAAAGTGTTACGGCTTCCTGCCTGCCACGATAATCATTTGCGCCGGAAAGTTCATCCGGCCATTGGGAAAGAACTCCCGTGCCTGTTCCTGGGCTTCGCGTGCGATTCGATTTCTTTCTTCAAACGGCAGCTTTGCCAGGTTCTCTCTGAGTGTTCCGGAAGTCTCCGCTCGCATTCGCCAAAACTCTTCGGTAGAGATTGGTGCCTGAATGCGAAAGTCGAACATCCGCCCGCGAACGTCGGCGACGCCCGCTTCTTCCATCACTTGAATCAGCATGCCA
>WNFR01008821.1_pt1 | contig 12286 bp, 12 predicted proteins | sample 5400221 | NCBI WGS metagenome assembly WNFR01 (sample SAMN13153357, study PRJNA577476) | soil metagenome | isolation source: 40 cm soil under Madrone tree | place: USA:California | collected 2016-06-14 | reverse complement strand
GAATTTCTCCCTTCGAGATAGCGCTTCACGCGAATCATGTCGCGCACCGGCACCCCTTCGGTAATACAAATAATCAGCGGTATCTTGGCGTCCGCCGCTTCCATAATGGCATCGGTGGCAAATGGCGGCGGCACATAGATCACACTGGCGTTGGCCGCCGTCTCGGCAACGGCGCGAGCGACCGTATCGAAGATCGGAATGCCTTCGAAAGAGGTGCCGCCTTTACCGGGCGTCACCCCGGAGACCATTTGAGTCCCGTACTCCTTGCAGGCCTTGGTATGAAACTGTCCGGTGGCTCCGGTGATACCTTGAGTCAAAACTCGTGTATTCTCGTCGACCAAAATTGCCACAATCTAACTCGTGAGGAGTGAGAAGTGAGGCGCTCGCCTCACGTTTCACGCCTGACGCCTCACGCTCCTTTCACTGCTTGCACGATTTTTTCCGCGGCTTCCGCCATCGTTTCCGCCGAGATGATAGGAAGTTCCGAATCGGCAAGAATTTTTCGTCCCAATTCGACATTTGTACCCTGCATGCGGACCACTAATGGAACTTTGATGCTCAGCTCTCGGGCGGCATCCACCACCCCTTGCGCGAGCACGTCGCAGCGCATAATGCCGCCAAAGATATTGATCAAGACGCCGCGCACCCGTTCATCCGAAAGAATGAGCTTAAAAGCCTGGCCCACTCTTTCCTTGGTCGCCCCGCCCCCAACATCGAGAAAGTTGGCGGGCTCGCCGCCACAGAGTTTGATAATATCCATCGTGGCCATGGCTAAGCCCGCGCCGTTCACCATGCAGCCGATATTGCCGTCGAGAGAAATATAAGACAGATCATAATTGCTGGCTTCGACCTCCCGGGGATCTTCCTCGTTTAAATCACGCAACGCCAGGATATCCTTCTGCCGAAACAACGCGTTGCCGTCGAAGCTCATCTTCGCGTCCAGCGCCATGACCTGTCCTTCCTTGGTCAAGATCAATGGATTGATTTCCGTGATGGAGCAGTCGCAATCGTCGAAGGCCCGATACAGGGCCTGCATCAGCGCAACCATTTTGCCCACAACCGGTTGGGGAACCCCAAGAGCAAACGCCAGCCGGCGACATTGAAACGGCTGTAGACCGACTGCCGGATCGATGAGTTCTTTTAGAATTCTTTCCGGGTGATTGGCGGCGATCTCTTCGATTTCAACTCCACCCTCAGACGAGGCGATTACCGTCACGCGGGATTGAGCGCGGTCCAAGACCAGGCCCAAATAGAACTCACGTTCAATGTTGACTCCTTGCTCAATGAGCACCCGTCGCACCTGGCGTCCTTGGGGTCCGGTCTGGTGCGTTACGAGCTTTTTACCCAGAATCTCCGAAGCCCTCTGCTCGGCGTCCTCCGGACTGCTTGCGAGTTTCACGCCGCCGGCTTTGCCTCGACCACCCGCATGAATCTGCGCCTTGACCACGCAGCGCCCCCCGAGTTCCGCGGCTGCGGCTTTAGCCTCCTGGGGCGTTGACGCGACTTTACCCAGAGGAACTGGAACACCGTACCGCTTAAGAATCTCCTTCGCTTGGTACTCGTGGATGTTCATGACAATCGGTCCCAAATAAATTAAGACCCTAAGACTAAACTATTAGCCTAGGGTCTCAATATCATTCTTAGCCGGAACCCGTTAGGCGACGCCCAGAATGCGATCCATCGCTTGAACGATGTCTTTGACGTGATTGAGGGATTCATCGAACGCTTTCTTGTCAGCCGCGCTTAGGTTGATATCAATGATTTTCTCAACGCCGCCGGCGCCAATTATGACTGGCACACAGAAATAGTAACCATTGACTCCGTATTCGCCTTCCAGCAGCGCTGCGCAAGGCAGAACCTCTTTCTTGTCGAAGAGATGCGCCTCGGTCATACGAATAGCTGCCGACGCCGGTGAAAAATAAGCGGATCCCGTCTTCAACAATGCGATGACTTCGCCGCCGGCGTTGCGCACCCGCGCTTCAATTTCATCCAGACGTTTTGCCGGAATGAGTTTTTCAACAGAAACTCCACCCACCAGGCAGGTGCTGCGCACCGGTACCATATCGTCCCCATGGCCGCCCAATACCATGGCCGCAACACTATTCACCGAGACGTTAAGCTCTTTAGCGATAAACGACCGGTACCGTGAGGAGTCCAGGATGCCGGACTGACCGACGACGCGATTCTTTGGAAAACCGGTGACCCGTTTGATCAACGTCACCATGGCGTCAAGCGGGTTGGTAACTACGATGACAAACGAATTCGGCGCGTGTTGTTTGATACCTTCGGCAACCGAGCTGATGATTTTGGCATTCGTTCCCACCAGATCGTCGCGGCTCATCCCCGGTTTACGGGCGATTCCAGCGGTGACGATGCAAACGTCGGCGCCGGCAATGTCCTCGTAACTGTTAGTGCCGATCACGTTGCCATCAAACCCTTCGACGGGCCCAGCGTGCGACAAGTCGAGCGCTTTGCCCTGCGGCAAACCGTCGATCACATCGAACAGGACGACATCACCCAACCCCTTAAGCAAACAGAGATGAGCCATGGAACCGCCGATGTTGCCGGCTCCGATCAATGCAATCTTCCTTCGCGCCATAACTTCCTCCAACTTCTTTTTTGAGTAGCAGCTTAGTCGTATCGAAACCCGAGAACCGAAACGGTCATTTACATATTGGCGATAATAGCCTCGCCAAATCCGGAACAGCTCACAAGCTTCGCGCCTTCCATCAACCGCTCGAAGTCATAGGTCACCGTCTTTTTGCCGATGGCGCCTTCCAGGCCTTTGACGATGAGATCGGCGGCTTCCGCCCAGCCCATGTAACGCAACATCATCTCGCCGGAAAGAATGACCGAGCCCGGATTGACCTTGTCGAGGTCGGCATATTTCGGCGCGGTGCCATGGGTCGCCTCGAAGATGGCGTGTCCGCTATCGTAATTGATGTTCGCTCCCGGCGCGATGCCGATGCCGCCCACCTGCGCGGCCAGAGCATCCGATAGATAATCGCCATTCAAGTTCATCGTGGCGATTACGTCGTAATCTTTGGGCCGGATGAGGACAAACTGTAATGTCACGTCGGCGATGGAATCTTTGAGCAGTAGTTTCGACTTCCACTTACCGTCGCCGTGGGTCTGCCACAGCTTCAACGCCTCTTCTACTTCCTTTTTGATGTCATTTTGCTGTTCGGGTGACATCATGTCGAAGCCCGGGTCAATCATCTTGGCGTTCTCTTCCACGCTCAGGTTCGCGTTTTGCTGTTTGTTGCCGAAAATCCACGTTTCGCGCTCCGTCACCGTCTCGTTGCGAAACTCCCGCTTGGCCAGCGCGTAGCCCCATTCCATGAAGGCGCCTTCGGTATACTTCATAATGTTGCCTTTGTGAACGAAGTTCACGTTCTTGCGCTTGTTGGCCAGCGACCACTTGATGGCCGCGCGGACGAGCCGTTCTGTGCCTTCGACCGAAACCGGCTTGAGTGCGATACCGGCTGTATCGGGGAAGCGAATCTTGGCATACTCCTTTGGAAAGTTTTCTTTAAGCAACCCGCGGAATTTCTTATTTTCCTCCGTGCCGTTGATAAACTCGATGCCCGTGTAAATATCTTCCGTGTTCTCTCGGAAAACAACCATGTCCACATATTCAGGATGCTTGACCGGAGAAGGCACGCCATTGTAATAACGCACTGGGCGCAGGCAAACGTAAAGGTCGAGCAGCTTTCGCAGCGCTACGTTCAGTGAACGAAACCCTCCTCCGATGGGCGTCGTGAGCGGGCCTTTGATACCCACGAGAAACTCCGTGAACGCCTCCACCGTTTCGTCGGGAAGCCAGTTATTAAGCATCTTGAATGACTTCTCGCCCGCGTATACCTCCATCCAGTGGATTTTACGTTTGCCGTTGTAGGCTTTCTCCACCGCCGCGTCGAACACACGCACCGAAGCGCGCCAGATATCGCGGCCCGTGCCGTCTCCTTCAATGAACGGTAGGATTGGATTGTCCGGAACTTTCAGCTCCTTGTTCGCCCCCATCGTTATTTTCGCCCCATCCCTTGGGACTTTTACAACTTTGTATTCAGCCATAGTCTCCTCACCTGCAAAAATAGCCTAAGGGCGCATTTTCACCGGCCCTTAGGCTATTTCCCAATAAATATTTAAAACTTCTCAACATTTAGCCGATTACCTAGAGCGAGTCAAGGTACTTTCGCGCCATTTTCGGCGAAAAAAGCCTCGACCGCAGGTGAATAGGACGTCCTCGTCCGGCGCATTTTGATGCATTGCCTCATGAGCACCAAAGTCTTTGGAGCTGCGTTACTCGCAGTCTTTTTGATTCTGCTTACTACCGAAGGTTTCGCCGGAGCCATTACAGGAGAAGTCAAATTTGTCGATGACCCGCCCAAGCTGCCGACCATTAGAGTGAGCAAAGATCAAGATTATTGCGGTGAAACCCTGCCTGATGAGACCTACCTGCTCAATGCACAGAGCGCCCTGAGAAACGTCGTCGTTTTTATTGAAAGTGCGCCGAGCCAGGCGCCGACAGAGCCGCAAAGGGAGCATATTCTTAGTAATACCGGCTGTCGCTATGTTCCGCGGATCCTAGCGATGCACAAAGGAGAGAAACTCAAAGTAAGAAACAACGATCCCAAGCTCCACATACCCCACTCGTATCGGGAAGACAGAACGGTTTTTAATCTATCGTTACCTTTCAAGGGCACTACTATAGACGCGACGTCGAGAATTCGACAATCCGGAGTCCTAAAAGTCGTGTGCGACACCCATGCATGGATGCTGGCATATATCCATGTCTTCGATCATCCTTATTTCGCCGTGACCGATGAGCACGGCACTTTTTTCATTCCCGATATTCCGGCGGGCACCTACGTCCTCAAGGCCTGGCATGAAGACGCAGGAACGAAAAGCCAGGAGATTACTATCGCAGAAAGCGGAGATGTTCGAGTCGTTTTGGAGTTTTTCAAAAAATAATCAAGTTTTTTCGGGTTTCTCTTGCAAACTTTCACCGCAACCCGGCACCGGGCCAAATCTAGTCGCGACACATCGCGGTAGAGAACGAGATGAGCTGGAAAGTTGCGCCTCAAGACTATATGGTGGTAGCAATAAGCAAGGAAATTCATGGGCGCCAAAATGATCCTTTTCGTGGAAGATGAAGCCCAGCAGCTAAAGTACATGCGGCGTCTCCTTGAAGGGCAGGGATACCACGTTTTGGGCGCTAGGGACGGCATTGAAGCGGTGGAAGTACACCGGCGTCACAGCAAGGAAATCGATCTTGTTGTCCTCGACCTGAAATTGCCGAAGCTTAACGGCTGGGACGCCTTTCAGCAAATGAAGAAAAAGGATCCGCAGGTAAAGGCTCTTATTGCCACCGCCCATGTAACCTCGGAAGTAAGATCTGCAATCGCAAAGGGAGAAGCACTCGATCTGTTTCTAAAGCCTTATCCAGTAGATGTTTTTCTTGCGAGGATTTCAGAAGTCATTGGCAAACCCACCTGATTCAGGCCGTCCTTCCCTCCCCCAGCACCCATCCCGCCAGCCTCCGAGTTACGGATTGGCGTCTATCCACGCTTTGGCGAAGTTGATTACAAACCTCTCAGCTTCCTCAGACGTTTTAAAGCGATCCGCCAGCCCGCTGATTGTATACGATTGCCGCCCGGCGTCACATTTCCAGGTGATCTCGGCTCCCGGACTCCATAGCTTGGTGCTCTGGTTTAGGGACGCGTAGGCGACAATAAGTCGATCGTTGTAGTACAAGTTAGCCATGGAATTCGCTGCTCATCTCGCGCTCTCAAGTCAAGTTTGCCATGATTTCCTCATCCGGCGCCGTCAAATCTACGGGTTTGCCGAAAGGTTGGGGCCAGTCAATGCCCGTAGGCCAATACACTTCTACCTGGTTGTCGTCGGGGTCCAAAAAATAGATGCCCACAGCGTTGCCATGGCTGACCGTCCGGACGATGGTTACGTTGTGCTCCAAAAAGACGCGGTAAAACTCTTTGATCTCAGCTAGGCTGGCGCACCGAAAAGAGATTTGCTGCACCACTCTGCCGTCCTCTCGGCCCGGCACCAGCAGCAACTCGTGATGTTCTTCTAACCGCTCCTTTGCGGTCATAAAGACACTGCCGGTTTTTGGACTTTGGTCGCTGATTTTCAGTTGAAGAATATCCCGATAGAACGCCTTGGAACGCTCGATGTCGCGCACGTAAAGTCCCACATGGCCCAATGAAGTCACTCTTGGCATAAAACCCTCCTGTCTCTCCTAATCTAAAAATCTCCAATGGCCGAATGTTGCCGCCTGCCCGTAGTGGTCACCTTTTTGATCAAGCAGGGTCCACACGGTAGCTTGCTCAATCAGGAAACGTCGACGGCTCTTGGCAATGCGAACACCTCGGTAATCATCGATATATCCTTGCCGGCTGACAGTTGCCAGTAATCCTTCTCGTTGTGGTTGTTCACTCGGCTCGGCCGTTGTTCTCGATGGCAGAGTAACCAGCTCTTCCCAGGAAAGCTCAAAGAGTGTCAGACCCTCCTGATTGGCGTAGTTTAAGAGCGGGTCCGGGGCAGTATTGTGAGAGAGGACAACAAAGGGCGCGTAAAACAGCCACCGTGCCTGCTCCATGGGAGCACCGGCCTCAACTAGACTTCTTCCCGTCCAATGAGTAAAACTACGAAGCAAGCAAGAAACATGTTCCTGTTGATACAGGTTCTGCTCACAAGGTTTGTCCCAAACTTTCGTCATCCTGTCGCTCTCGATGACATAGCCCGCACGAAGCGTACCATCTATCCCGGTGAAAGAAACAGACTATCCCTCGTTCGCGGAAATTTTGTCAAGTGAATCCTATCGGCAATTGCCGCCGCTCGGGGCGGTCTATCCTACTACCGGTCCGCCGCGTATTTTAAGGCAAGCTTAGTGAAATTGAATCTCAGCAGACGTGTAAGTAACCAATGGAACTGAGTCAGCCGCTAACCGAAAACATAAAGATAAGTTCGAATTGGTCTTTGGGGCTTAACCCTACGAGCATGCCTTCAGCGCGACACCTTCTTCCCAAGGAGCAAAACGACCAAAGCAGTGACGACAAGCGTGCCAACGAGCAACGCGAGGCCGTATAGTAAGGGGACGTAACCATCAGCAAGGCCTATGAGCACGACGGTGAACCAGAGTGATGCGAATCTTAGCCAGAAGTGAAGTGAGACAAGTTTCCCCCGTGCCTCGCCGATCGAAAAACGCCAATCCCGTTCGGTGAAAACGGGCCGCCCCCGTATTAACCTCGTTAACATGACCAACGCAATCACCGCGGGAATTAACAAGAGTCCGTTGGTTGATTCCCAGAGGAGAAAGTCGGTGACGGTCATGAGCGTGGGATTAGCCAACTTCTAATACGTTCACCGCTCCTGTGAGATGCCTTCCATAAACACCAGGAAAGCACCGCGATCCGTAGGAGTGCTCGTAATACTCTGGTGATAAGGGTAGGTGTCTTGGTCTCCGATTAGAATCCCATCTTAGATTTCTGGTTTTCGTACCAGACTTTCATTAACTCAGCGCACTCGGATGCGGACATAAGCTTCTGCCATGATGGGAGATTATTGCCCACCCTGTCAGTGAGAACCGCATAATCGTTAAGTACAATCATGAGCGTTTCTCTTACCGATCCGTTTCTTAGCTCTGGCTCATTAAGAAGCTTTTTGTACAATGCCTCTTCGAGAACGTGGGCGTCAAAATTTTTATTGACGCCGCTTCGGATCTGAAAATTGTAGGATGAGAGTAGTTGCTCCAATCCGTTGACGTATCCCAAGACAAAAATTTCCCGAATGGATTTGTCTGATGCCATCCATTGTCGGCCCGTGATTTCGGTCATCGTCTGAGCCGAAACTGAGCTGGCCCACGCTAAGACTACGGCAGACAGGATCAAGTTTCTAATTTTCATTCGCTCCTCCGTCCAGCGTATGGACGATAGAGCATCCGCTGTGCCATGAGGCAAGACAGAGTGCGTAGGATGATTCAGGGATTACGGGTAAATCCCGGCGTGAATCGGTCTGGTAGAAATGCCTTCTGTGAGCACGAGGGGGCGTTTTAGCCCGAACTCGCCAATACTTAAGGAACCAACTTCGTCGCTAACCTCCTCTGATCAGAGACGACCTGCCCGAGGATTCCTCAAGCTAGACGGCCGGACTCATGGCCTCACGGCCAATTTCACCGCCCCCTTGGCGAATGGCACCTGTCGGTATCGTTATTTCGCGTAAAGTCGCTTAATAGACCCGGAAGCCTCCAGCCCCTGAACAAAACTCATGTCCACGAACTGTTTAGGCTCTACCGTTTTGGCTTTGGGGGTTGCGCGGGGCCATGTCATCCAGCAATGTTTTAACGCCTTCCGGTGTGGGCATTGGAATTTCCGGAAAAATCATCGCGTAAGCTTTGGCTGCTCGTTCGAGTCCTTCCGGATCTTTCAGCTTTAGAAACTTGCTGAAGATCGCTTTTGTGCCTTCTCTATCGGTCTTTATGAAATGAATGGCTTCGGTGTTCGCACGCACGACTTTGGCGACTAGACTGCGTTTGTTTTTGACAGTGGTTTCCCGCGTCAGAAGCGCATTCCAATGAAATGGGATACCGAGCGATCCCGTGTCCAACAAATCGCGAAACCCCAATTTCTCCGCTTCGCGCATCCATGGCGCCGGCATGATCGTAAACTGTACGAGTCCCCGTGACAACGCGGCTAGTCGCTCCGGGTTCCCGCCCGCGGTAATGATTTTCGTATCTATTTCCGAATTGATACCAAGGCGGCGCAGTGCCAAGCGCAAACCTAGATCGGAGGTAGAGCCCACACAATTGACACCACGCGTCTTACCTTTCAGTTGCGGCAATTCGGAGATCGACGACGAACCGACAATGTGATCGACGAACGTCGGCACCAGAGTTTGAATCATGATCGTATCCGCGCCCGCCAAACGGGTGGTCACCAACGTAGTCACGGACGTCACAATAAGATCTAGTGCGTATCATCTAGGGTTTGCCTCCAGACATTCGGGGTTCTTGGGGACAATGGTATCGTTGGCGGCGATCACGTCGCCCAAGGCGTCGCGCCAGCCAAGCGTGTTTCAAAGGTGGAAGCTAAATTTTACCGGGGCAAGCTCGTGAATTATTCTGAAGCTGAAAATGAAACAATGCGCGAGAAGAAAATTTACTGGAAACAGCCTGACGTTGGTTCCATTAACAAAATGGTTCTCCGATCTCTAGAACGGTGGCCGAGTCATGCCCAACGCGACCCATGCAACTCGGGCCGCAATGACGGGAGCCATAATTACATCCCTAGGGATATACAAAATTCTGGGCGTCTGGTCGGCTAAATCTTCCGCCAGTTCCTTGTTACAGGTCGCCCGACTTTGAGCTGTTGCGCCTATATCTGCTGGCCGCGAGCTTCCCATGATCAAACACCAATCACGCAGATCATAAGCGGTATACATGGACGCACACCCAGAGAGAATAAATAGACAGCCGATTGCAACAAATCTCTTCATGTTACCCCCGCATTATTGAAAGGAGTGCTCCTCCTGGTACCGCCTAACCTTCAGCGCCGACAGTTTACCACAACCGGCCGCCCTTGCCACGCAAAATTTAGAATGACCTCAGACAATCAAATTTTGTGGCCTTGGGGTTGGGAAGGATGCTTAAGTGTTACACTAAATTCTTCTAAAACTTACGCCGCAACTAAACTCTAAGCGCTCGCGGCCCGTTTTATCAGTTCTCTTGTCATTGATCCGCAACCTCTTTCAAGGCTGTATCCTGTCAGGACGGTTTTTTGAGGAGAGTCGATTTCTCTAAGTGGTAGGACTCCATATCTTTTAGATGGACCACAGCCAAAATGTTTTCCCGATTCTCGATCCTAGCGGCATCGCGGGTCACAAAGGTTTCGGTTCCCTTACGCATCACCGTCGCCATCTCCGGCCGCAGTAACGAATAAAGACCCCGGATGGCGACGTACGTATTTAAGATTTTTAACATCATCTTTAAGCGAGGCTCTCATAGCATTTCGACCCGCGCAGATGCATGCAGACTGGCGATCACATAGACTATCGATGGTGAAACTTTCGTCGAATTGATACCCGCTTTCGATTTCGCAAGACATAAACATCACTACTTCGTCGCAAAAATGTAGCAAACTCGGGACTGTTTATAGAATGCGAGCGGATGGTTGAGCGTTGTAGATTCAGGAGGGCGTCTCATGGCACACCAAAATTAAAAGATTCGAACCGCGGCTCGCTCTGGAAGCAACTCGCCAGAGCGAACCGGAATTAGATTGACTCTGGGGGATGGTCATATACCCATGCTTTGATTTTTCCCACGTTCTTCGCTTCCACGGGCCGGGCCTCTTGGAGCATTTTCTGCATGTCGCCGCATAAATCGCGATGTACAAGGTTACTCACAACAATTTGCCCCGGATCGGCAGAGGACGAAAGGCGCGCGGCCATGTTAATAGCATCGCCAATTGCGCCCATATAAGTTCGACTGAAAGGTCGTAGTGAGAGCAGTTGAACATCTCCCAATGCGATCCCGATGTGACTCCCACGTACGGCTTGAATACGGTCCAAGTGTCTTTGCCATTCGTTCGACACCGATTCGCCAACCATCAGGAGAGACCTCGCGCAGTCAAACGCGTGGTCAACATAGGCGGCGGGGTGATTGGGAATACCGAAGAATCCGATCACCGAATCCCCCAAAAACTGGTAGAGCATACCTCCGTCGTTGATAATCTGATAACGCGCCTTCGAGCAAAATGCCGTCAGACATTCCTGAATGGTGCGGTCATTGGGCGTGTCTCGCACATATCCCGAGAATCCACTAAGGTCTGCAAAGACGACTGCCACCTCGCTATAAGTGCCGGGCGGCAATATCACACGCTTGTTTCTTCCAGCCGACTCGAACAGCTCTCGCAATCGCCAATAGCCAAGGTGCCACAGTAGCGCAGCGTCAAGCGGAGAGTTGTCATAGGCGCCGCCGAAAGCGTAGGTACCCTTTGCTCGATCGATTGCGATCCGAACGTCCAGCAGTCTGTCGTGATCGAGTGAATTTACATCGACTCCGAACTGATTACGCACGCGTTCGAGTAGCCGGTACTCGTCCCATAGCTCAAGTTGCCAATGAATGGGAATGAGTGTCCGGACATGTTTCTCGAGCTCCTGGTCATCGGGATGATTGCCACGGTCGAATATGAGAATGAGCTTAGAAATCGACTTGAACCAGCCCAGCTCTCGCTGATACTTTCGCGACAGGCTCTCGGCTATGCGCTCCAGAGAATAACCATAGTCAACCTCTACGATGTAGGGCGCCATGCCAGGTGCGCGGACGACGATATCCGCAAACGCGTTGGGAGCGCCGAGCTGGACTTCCTGCTTGATTCGCACCGATTGCGGCTCAACTCCATCCTGCGACGCGTGCATGAAGCGGCAAATGCTGCACGCGAGTTCTTCTATGAACAAACGTAACTCGACAATATCGAGTCGTTGGATGGTGTGCCCGTTAGACATTGATCGGGATCTTTTCCCCTTAACTGTTGCAGACGTCCGGGCATCCGGTGCTGTGGTAATTGATCAACAGCCCGGTCGTTGACTGCGCCACGATGATATCAACCTTTGAGATGAATTGGCTCGGCAGCAAGGTCAGAAAGCAGATTCTCCTTCCCCTCTGCATATCGATACTCAATCACAATGTCCTGTCCCTCAACATAGCCAAGCCATACCGGCCCTGTTTACTGCGGTTCGTTGTCGGTTGTCCAGGACCTTTTTTGCCTATAGTTCATCGAATATGACCTCGCCGGCAGCCGTATCCGGCTGAGACGGATCCGTGATGCAGAGCAGGTTGGTCCCCTCGTAATCAGACTGACCTCCACTGCTACCTCCGAAATCAGTAGCCAAAACGGAATTATGTGACGGTCTGGAAGATATAACTGCTGACTATGAAAGAACAGAAGCAATTAGAAGTTATTCTTAGCGTCTTTAAGGGAGAGAAAAGAAGTTGCAAGGTAGGTGTCGCTAGAGGTCAGTGGCCTGTAATTTCATTCTAGCCCAGTACTTAAATGTTGCCCTCATATCTGCAGCCGACAGAGAATATAAAGGCAAGGTCCGTTTGAGATCGTTACTTAAAAGCCAAATACCGAGGCCAAAAAGAAAAAATAGGGACAATCAGAGCACAGGCCGCCATCTTCGCTCAAAATTCAAGGGAGGTTTCGAGGTTCTTCGACGATCTCCTGCGCTTAGCACGTCGGAATCGGGAAGGTTCTCAGATTTTTTCGAG
>WNFR01006143.1_pt1 | contig 12286 bp, 9 predicted proteins | sample 5400221 | NCBI WGS metagenome assembly WNFR01 (sample SAMN13153357, study PRJNA577476) | soil metagenome | isolation source: 40 cm soil under Madrone tree | place: USA:California | collected 2016-06-14 | reverse complement strand
GCGTCGGTGTCGGGGTAGGCGTGGGGGTGGGAGTAGGCGTAGGAGTTGGGGTAGGCGTTGGCGTTGGTGTTGGTGTTGGGGTAGGAGTTGGAGTTGGGGTAGGTGTCGGAGTTGGCGTGGCCGACGGATTGAAAGCCGTATAAGTGTAGTTTTGAGGTGGGGAGGACCATGCTCCGTTGATAAAGGAGTAGAGCTGGACGTAAATGGTACGCCCATCAACGGGGACACTTACGGTTTTGGAACGCACGGTCACTTTTCCGGAGCTAGAAATATCGGAGGCACCTGGTGAGCTGCCGACAAGAAGCCAATAGGCGGTCGCGCTGGTGCCAGTACTCCATGTAAAAGTCACGCTTGACGAAGTAAAGGTCGATCCTGGCACTGGAGTTAATATCTGCGCCGAGCGAGGATCTGGCGTTGGAGTAGGGTTTGGAGTTGGTGTCGGGGTTGGTGTTGGTGTACCCGAGGGCGTAGGTGTCGGCGTCGGCGTCGGCGTCGGCGTCGGAGTGGGAGTTGGAGTCGGGCCTGCCGAGCACGTCGGCAACTTGAACGAGCCAATGCGCGTAACCCAGTTGAGGCCTGCGACCGGGAAGTACATGTTCGTGTACCAGAAAGTGCAGTCATCCACAGGATCAACAGTCATCGCGCTGTAATCGCCCCACCGGGTACAGGGCGAGCCGCCGCAGGGGCCCGTTTGCACGCTACGTGTCACTGACGGCAGCATTGTTACCTCAGTTTGCGGCAACGTATTCAGGGTGTCGGTAGATAGCCGGCCGGCGTAGCGAATGTCCGGTGCGACGCTCGAGCTTTCAGCGGTGTAGCCGACAGCCATGTTTCCGACATGATCAACGGCCAAAGATCCCATAAAGCGGTTAAGTCCGTCTGCGCCGTTATTGAAAATCTGCTCTTGGACGGGCGTTGTCACGACGGTTCCACCGGTGACATTAATCTGGGCCCACTGGATTCCGGTCGGAGTTGACGTCGAAGCAGTTCCAACCGTGTGATTGACCCAGAGCGACTCGACACCTCCGATGTTTCGATACTGATTCTGCATCATCGCCCTGTCAGAGAGCGTGTCGACGTTGTTCCCGGAACTGGCCACCGGGTCAGCCGCACCCGTGTAAGCGGCTTGAGAGACATTGGTCGGTCCAGTGAATGTTGAATTAGCTGGCACCGCATAGTCCACGTGGAACTTGAAGACTTCCCATGCAAATAAGGTTTGAGATTCACCAACGACATAGTTTGGTGAGCCGGCCGGCGGAGTCGTTCCGCGGTAGTTGCTGGGCAGCAGAGTAAAACGAGAGGAATTCGTGTCGACTACTATGCTTCTGAGCGTGGCCCCATTTACTAAATCGTCGATATTGAATGCATACACGCGCGCCTCTTTATACGGGCCAGTCGAGCAGGTGGCATCCAGGCAATCGAACATATTCGCGGTCATGTACAGACCGTCAGGCCAGATGCCCATCTTGGGATAATCCGGAAACCACGGATGTGCCGCGTCGTCCGCTCTGATTGCAAAGAACCACCAACCTCCACTGACAGGGTCGCTTGTCTTTGAAACCGCGACGCACTCGAAATACGGACCGTTTTGAATGTCGGCCCACGAAAAATCGGCGACGATGAACCGATCGTACTGCGGGACATAGATCACTGTCGGGTCGCCTCCATGAAATGTATCACACGATGTTCCAGTTCCGGCGCCAACCCATAAGGCATCAAAGGTGAAAGTCGCCAGGGCTGCGCCAGTCGTTTTGTTGTAAATTCCAACCGAGGTATTAACGGCCTGGACGAAATGGTTCGGTCCCACGTCTCCTACAGTGTCAGGTGGATGGCCGGCGCCATTCGCATTGAAGTTCATCCCGTTGAATGAACTCGCCGGAGTTGGCATTGGTGCCAACGGACCCTGCACCATCTGAGTTGGCGCCGCCAGGCGGGCTCCGGGCAAAACTTGTTTTGTCGACGGCAAGGGAATGTCGCGTTCCAGGGGACGAATAAACAGCTTCCTCTGTGCTGGAGTGACGTACTGCGGCAGATTTCTCACATCACCCCGAAATTCGGAGGGAACTATTAGCTCACCTCGTCGAATTTCCGGTTGGACGGAGGATAGGTTCGGTGTCGGCGCCGAGAAACTCCACATAGCCAGCAGCGCGCTAATTGAAAAAAGAATGAAAGCCGGGAAAATGCGCGGATTGAAGCCGCCGGCTTGGGGGTCATGATTTTTGCGCATGATGAGCTTGTTTTACACTGAAGGGGCCCACAGGGGCGGCGGTGCAGTGGGTTTCGACTTGGGGAGAAACATATCCTGAATTAGCAAAATTGGCAGCTAAAACGATGCCGCGGGGGGGTTGGGGAGCGTGATTATCTCCGACTTTTTGCGTTGCGCAAATAATTTGTCGGGATTTTTAATCAGCTATTTTCACCCCGGCTCGGAGTGGTCCGGGTTTACTTTTTTTCGCGAAAAAACCCGGTAAGCGGGCTGGTCGCGGCGGCAGTTGATAATTTCGCGGCCAGTCCAATTTCGTGGGCTTCGCGCCCGGCTTCGATGGCTTTGCGGAACGCTTGCGCCATTCGAACCGGATCGGAAGCAACCGCGATCGCGGTGTTGACCAGCACGGCGTCAGCGCCCATTTCCATCGCTTCCGCCGCCTGGCTCGGTGCGCCCAAGCCGGCATCAACAACCACCGGCACGGTCGCCTGTTCTATAATGATCTCGATCTGTGGGCGCGTCTCGATTCCGCGGTTGCTGCCGATCGGCGATCCAAGTGGCATGACTGTCGCCGCGCCGACGTCTTGCAATCGTTTTGCCAGCACGGGGTCGGCGTTGATGTAGGGCAGAACGGTGAATCCTTCTTTCACCAAAATTTCAGCGGCGAGTAATGTTTCGACCGGGTCCGGAAGCAGATAGCGCGGGTCCGGATGGATCTCGAGCTTGATCCAGGTTGGCAGACCGGCACTGGCCGCGAGTCGCGCTAACCGCACCGCCTCAGCGGCGTTGCGTGCGCCGCTCGTGTTCGGCAAGAGCAGGAAACGTTTGGGATCGATGAAGTCGAGAATGTTCGCATACGGATCGCCTTTCCCGGAAAGATCGGCCCGGCGCAGCGCCACGGTTACGATTTCAGTGCCGCTGGCGATCAGCGCATCACGCATCAATTCGTTCGAAGCAAATTTGCCGGTGCCGACGAGTAGTCGCGAAGTAAACGCGCGGTCCGCGATTTTCAATTTGGAAGGCTTATCCGACATTGCCGGAAATATAAACGAATTCGCTGTACGAATCGAATCACTTCGGCCAATTTCTTTGGGTGCCTGCGTTCCATCTTCACCTGGGCGATTGCATTAAAGGAATGGCCCGCTTGCCGGAGGAACATGTCGATCTTGTCGTGACATCGCCGCCGTACAATCTCGGCGTTCGCTACGGCAAGTATTCGGATCGCCAAGATCGACAATCATATTTGAGTTGGTGTGAAAAATGGGCGGCCGAAATTCGGCGCGTTCTAAAATCGACTGGCTCATTTTTTTTGAACATCGGATCCGCGCCATCAAATCCGATGCTTCCACACGAAATTGTCATGCAATTGCGAGGAAATTTTGTGCTACAGAACACAATTCACTGGATCAAATCGCTCTCGATCGAAGATCGACAAGATGCCGTCCACTCGCACGGTCATTTCAAGCCGATCAGTTCCAAGCGATTCCTCAACGATTGCCACGAATACGTCTTTCATTTCACGACGAATGGGCGCGTTGAGTTGGATCGGCTCGCACTCGGCGTCCCGTATCAAGACAAAAGCAATATTGCGCGCTGGCGACACACCCGGGGAAGCGATCTGCGCTGCCGCGGCAATACTTGGTTCATTCCTTACCAAACAATCCAAAGCCGCGCGAAAGAACGGCCGCATCCAGCGACGTTTCCGGTGCAACTCGTTGAGTGGTGCATAAAGCTACACGGCGTAACGCGCGTGCGAACCATGCTCGATCCATTTCTTGGAATCGGAAACTCCGCGCTCGCCGCCAAAAGCTGCGGCGTCAAAAAATTTATCGGCTTCGAGATCGACGAAGTTTATCTAGCGGAAGCGAAGCGAAGAATCGACTTGTAGGGGAAGCAGTTTGCTTCCCATGGGACGCCAACGGCGTTCCCCTACAGGAGTTTCCCGTCTTCTTTGGCGGCGCTTGCTGATTGCTGAAATTTCTCCAGCGGTGTCACCAAATTTCCGGGCAGCGGGCGGACCCGATCGAAAATGCGCGCGGCCAGCGGCTTCGCGGTCGTGTAACCAGCGGCAAACATTTCCAGGCGCGCATCCAGATTGTCGATGTAATGGAGCGCCATTGCTTCCGGCGTCTTTGGACTCACCGGCGAACCGAATTGGGCCTCGCCATGATGTGCGCCAATAAGATGAAGCAAGTGCAGTCGCACATCTTCGGATGGCGGCATGAAGTTTTTCCAGGTCTCGGCATTTTCGGCGCTCAATTTTCGCCAAATGGAATTGACCAGCTCGAGGCCAATCGAAATATGGCCCATCAATTCGCCGCGCTCGTCATAACTCATGGTGAAACCTGTTTCCGGTAATTGGTTCTCCCAAAGTTTTCCCGAGTCATGGAAGAGAATGCCCGCGAGCAAGAGATCGACATTCAACTGCGGATAAAGCGGCGCGATCTCCAGGGCGAGTCGCATCATTTGCGCGGTGTGTTCCACCAATCCGCCGCGTCGCGCGTGATGATAGTTTCGCGCCGCGGCCGTGCGCCGAAAGCGATCGCCCCACTCTTTTAAAAACGCTTCGCCCAACGAGCGCAGGCGAGGGTCGACAATCGACTTCACAGTCTGGGCGATGAAATCCGAATCGGCCTTTTGCTTGGCTCGCAAATCCGCCGGTCCTTCCAGGAGCGCAGCCTTTTCTTCTGGCGCAAGCGGACGGACTGTCCATTTCTGCGCCTCGAGTCCGTAATGCGAATGCGTGTGAAATTCCGCAGCGAGCTCGACAAAACTTTCCGCAGTCATCTCGCTGCAGGCTTTGTAAGCCGGATGATCGCTCCAAACCCGTAACGTCATCCGATCACACGCATCGGCTAAACCCAGCTCGCAATACGGCTTTTGTTCGCGAGTGAGTTTCGCCGTCGCACTCTCCACTTGCACATGGACGCGCGCATCCACCGGGCCGCTTTGCGCAGCCCGGCGGATTTCGGTGAGCGTCATCAAGTCCATGTCGATCTTGAATCCCGGCTCTGTTCCCGCGCCGACCACCGACCGTTATTTGGCGGTTTCAATTACGCCGCAGCCGATCCGCGCACCTGAATTCCCCGCCGGGTCGGTCTTCAGATCGTCTTCCTTTTCATGAACGACGACCGATTTACCGATGATCGAATCGGCGCCGCTGAGATTCATTTTGCCTTTCCAATCGAGATGCGCTTTGCCGGATGCGTCGGCTTCAATGTTGCCGAGGTCGCCGGTGTGATGTTCAGCTGTCATCGGACCGCCGTGGTGTTGATGTGCGGGATTGAAATGTCCGCCGGCGGACGAAGCATCCGCGGCCGAGCAATCACCCTTTTCATGAATGTGAAATCCATGTTTGCCCGGCGTCAGGTTTTGGATGTCCGCGATCACTTGCACTTCATCCCCGATTTTCGTGAAGGTGACCGTACCAGTGACATGACTGCCGGACTTCGATTCTAATTTCGCGACCGCCTTAGTAGCATCTTGTGCGTGCGCAAGAACTGCGAGAGCGCACAATAGTCCTAGAGAGAGAATTATTCTTTTCATGCCGAAACGGTACGGCGCTTCCGGGGAAAATGAAACTCTCAATCGAGCAGGCGTTGCTCGATTCCCGAGTAAGCATCAACGCGCCGATCGCGTAGGAACGGCCAGTGCGTTCGATGCTCGTTCACGCGATTCCAATCGACTTCAGCCATGACAACTTCTTCGCGATCGACCGAACCTTTCGCGATGATTTCTCCATCCGGGCCGCAAATAAAACTCTGTCCCCAGAATCCGATTCCGTCTCCGCCCGCCGGAGCCTCATGGCCAACGCGGTTTGCCGCAGCGACATAGCAGCCGTTCGCGATTGCGTGGCTTCGTTGAATTGTTTCCCAGGCTGAATACTGCGCGGCCCCGAATTCTTTTTTCTCCGATGGATGCCAGCCGATTGCCGTCGGATAAAAAATAATCTCTGCGCCACGCAGCGCGGTTAGTCGCGCCGCTTCCGGATACCACTGGTCCCAGCAAACGCACACACCGATTTTGCCGCGCTTGGTTTCCCACGCCTGAAAACCCAGGTCGCCTGGCGTGAAATAAAATTTCTCGTGATAGAGTGGATCGTCCGGAATGTGCATCTTGCGATACTTCCCGAGAAATTTTCCGTCCGCGTCGATGATTGCGGCGGTGTTGTGATAGACACCGGCGCGACGTTTCTCGAACAGTGATGCGATGATTATAATCCCAAGTTCGTGCGCGACTTCGCCGAGCTTGGATGTCGATGTTCCCGGCACTTCTTCGGCCAGCTCGAAATTCTTGTGGTCTTCCGTTTGGCAAAAGTATTGCGTCCGGAAAAGTTCGGGCAGACAGACGATCTGCGCGCCTTGCTTCGCGGCGTCGCGAATGAAATCGACGGCGCGCGAGAAATTCTTGTCCGGATCCAGGCCGCATCGCATCTGCACCAACGCGACTTTTGTCATTTGATCGAGTCGGCCGGCACGATCTTAGTGCTCTCGATCACGACGCGCTTAGTCGGTTTGCTCATTTCGCCGGCGCTGTTTCGTGTTACAGGCGTGTCGCCAATTTTGTCCAGCACGTCGCTGCCTTTAATTAGCTTCCCGAAGGTTGTGTATTGGAAATCGAGTCGTGTAACCGGCGCCAGGCAAATGAAAAATTGGGAACCGGCCGAATCCGGATTGGGGTCGCGCGCCATCGAGATCACGCCGCGATCGTGTGAATGATCGTTAAATTCAGCTTTGATTTTGTAGCCGGGTCCGCCTTCGCCGTACTTGTTTTCCTTGGCCGGATCTTTCGAATTTGGGTCGCCACCCTGAATCATGAATCCCTTGACGATGCGATGGAAAATCGTCCCGTCATAAAATCCGGAGCGCGCCAGTTTCTTAAAATTCTCGATCGTGTTTGGCGCGGCGTCCGTCCAAAATTCCAACACCATTTCGCCTTCGCTGGTTTTAATGACCGCGACTTCATTTGATGAATTCATGCTGGCGCTTTCTTTCTTTTCTTGGGCTGGAGGTTGTTTTGGCTCCGGTCGCGGCGTCGCCGTTGGCGTAGGCGCTTCCGAGATCGGCGCCGGCAGTTGATGCGCACTCAACATCAACAAAGACGCCGCCAAGATCGACAGTTTCATACGCACAAGTGACACGAACACGAACCCATGTCACGCCCTGGTCGCGTGATATTCCTGCAAACTGCGCACCTGGATCTTGCTTTTTTGCAGAGAACGAATGCCGTTTGCGCTCGCCTGGGCGGCGCGCACCGTGGTCATGATCGGGATTTTTTTCGCCAGCGCAGCGTTGCGGATCATGACCTCATGTTCGCGCGGGATTTTTCCGCTGGGCGTGTTGATAATGAAATTGATATCGCCGTTTTTAACCCGGTCGAGCACGTTTGGCCGGCCTTCGTGGAGTTTGAAGACTTTCTTCACTTTGATTTTCGCTTTCATCAGTATCTCAGCTGTCCCGCTGGTTGAAATAATTCCAAAGCCGAGCTTCACAAATTCGCGCGCCAAGGGAATGACCGCTTTCTTGTCGCTGTCTTTGACGCTGATGAAGACGTTGCCTTTTTTCGGCAGCGGCGGCGGCGCGGCCATCTGTGATTTCGCGTAGGCCAGGCCAAGATCGACATCCATGCCCATCACTTCGCCGGTCGATTTCATTTCCGGCCCAAGCGCGATGTCAGTACCTTGATAGCGTAGAAACGGAAAGACCGCTTCTTTGACGGAAAAATGTTTCGGCAAAGTTTCTTCGGTGAATCCGAGCTCGGGCAAAGTTTTACCGGTCATCACTTTGGCGGCGAGTTTGGCGAGCGGCACACCGATCGCCTTGCTTACAAATGGCACCGTTCGCGAGGCGCGCGGATTCACTTCCAGCACGTAAATGTCTTCGCCTTTCACCGCGAACTGCACGTTCATCAAACCGCGAACATTGAGTTCGCGCGCCATCGCTTTCGTTGCCGATGAAATTTCATCGAGAACTTTCTTCGACAACGAGAATGTCGGAATCACGCAGGCACTGTCGCCGCTATGGATCCCGGCTTCCTCGATGTGTTCCATGATCGCGCCGATGACGGTGGTTTCACCATCGGAGATGCAATCGACATCGACCTCGATTGCGTCTTCAAGAAAACGATCGACCAAAACGGGCCGATCCGGCGTTACTTCGATCGCGCTCGCCATGTAACGTCGAAGATCTTCTTCATTGTAAACGAGCTCCATCGCCCGGCCGCCGAGCACAAAACTTGGCCTGACCAGCACCGGATAACCGATCTTCTTCGCAATCGTGACCGCTTCCTTTGCGCTAACCGCGGAGCCGCTCGGTGTCTGGCGCAGACCAAGTTTGTCGAGCATGGTCGCGAACAATTGTCGATCTTCTGCTGTCTCGATGCTTTCCGGCTGCGTCCCTAGAATCGGAACACCGGCCGCTTTCAATCCGTCCGCCAAGTTCAGCGGGGTTTGCCCGCCGAATTGCACAATCACGCCTTCCGGTTTTTCCTGATCGTAGATGTTGAGCACGTCCTCGAGGGTGAGCGGCTCGAAATAAAGTTTGTCGCTCGTGTCGTAATCGGTCGAAACGGTTTCCGGATTCGAGTTCACCATGATTGTCTCGAACCCGAGCTCGCGGAGCGCGAAGGCCGCGTGCACGCAGCAGTAATCGAACTCGATTCCCTGCCCGATGCGGTTCGGTCCGCCACCGAGAATCATGACTTTGCGTTTGCCACTCTCCCGGCGCTCGTTCTCGTCGCCGTAGGTTGAGTAATAGTACGGCGTGTAGGCTTCGAATTCGGCCGCGCAAGTATCGACCAGGCGATAGGTTGGCGTCACCTTTGCCGCGATACGCTTGGCGCGAATCTTTTTCTCAGAAGCGCCAGATGCGACGGCTAATTGCCGATCTGAAAACCCCAGCTTCTTCGCGCGCAAAAGGTCTTTTGCTTTGAGGCATCCCGATTCCGAGACAATCTCAGCAATATTTCGCAAAAACCATTTGTCGATCTTGGTGAGGTCGAAGACTTCATCGATCGGCATTCCGTCCTGAAAGGCTTGTGCCAGATGAAAAACTCGCTCCGCGTTTGGGACAGACAGTTTCAATCGCAAAGTTTCAAGATCGACATGTTTGTCCGCGCCGTCGCCGCAAAGTCCGAATCGCTTGATTTCCAAGCTGCGCAGCGCCTTTTGCAGCGCTTCCTTGAACGTCCGGCCGATGGCCATCGCTTCACCCACGCTTTTCATTTGGGTCGTTAATGTCGGATCGGCCTGCGGAAATTTTTCAAAAGTGAATCGCGGCACTTTGACCACGCAGTAATCGATCGTCGGTTCGAAACACGCCGGCGTTTCCCGGGTAATGTCATTTTTAATTTCGTCCAGCGTGTAACCCACCGCGAGTTTGGCCGCGATTTTAGCGATCGGGAATCCGGTCGCCTTCGAAGCGAGCGCGCTCGAACGCGAAACGCGCGGATTCATTTCGATAACGACCATTCGTCCGTTGTCCGGATGGACCGCGAATTGAATGTTCGACCCGCCAGTCTCGACGCCGATCTCGCGAATGACGGCGAACGCGGCGTCGCGCATCATTTGATATTCCTTGTCGGTGAGCGTTTGCACCGGAGCGACGGTGATGGAGTCGCCGGTGTGCACGCCCATCGGATCGAAGTTCTCGATCGAGCAAACGACCACGCAGTTGTCCATCCGGTCGCGCATCACTTCCATCTCGAATTCTTTCCAGCCGACGAGCGATTCATCGATGAGAACTTCGTTGACCGGCGAAAGATCGAGGCCGCGGGCCGCGATCACCTCGAGTTCGTCGCGGTTGTAGGCTATACCGCTGCCCGCTCCGCCGAGTGTGAACGCCGGCCGGATTATGAGCGGGAACGTTCCAATTTCGTCAGCCACGCGGATTGCGTCGACAAGTGAATGCACGACCCCGGAACGCGGCACTTCGAGGCCGATGCGCAACATCGCTTCCTTGAACAATTGTCGATCTTCGCCTTTGGCGATCGCTTGAGCGTTGGCGCCTATCAATTTCACGCCATGTCGTGCGAGCGCGCCGTTGCGATGCAGTTCCATCGCGGCATTGAGCGCAGTCTGTCCGCCCATTGTCGGCAAAAGCGCATCCGGTTTTTCGCGCTCGATGATCGCTTCAATCACTTCCGCCGTGATCGGTTCTATGTAGGTGCGATCGGCGAACTCCGGATCGGTCATAATCGTGGCCGGGTTCGAGTTCACGAGCACGACTTGGTAACCTTCCTCGCGCAGCGCTTTGCACGCTTGCACGCCGGAATAATCAAATTCGCAGCCCTGCCCGATCACGATTGGACCGGAGCCGATGAGCAAAATCTTTTTGAGCTCGTTATTCCGCGGCATCTGCGCAGCCGCGACAGTAAACGAAATCAGCGCAACGTCACGAGCGAATCTTTGTCATTCCGACCGAAGTGGAGGAATCTCTAACTATTTCAGAAATATCTAGAGATGTCTCGACTCCGCTCGACATGACAACGGCACGGAATTATTCGTGAAGGCTATCAAATCAGCCGGATGAAGTGGGACAGGACTATTTCGTCAGGTACTTTGGATCTTTCACTTGCTTGCGGACCGCAGCGAAAACTTTCCTGATTCCGACTTCACTGGCGACGTTGGCAAGAAATGCAGGAAGTTGCCCTCCGCTGTCGGTGTAAATGAAATAGGTGGCTCGCGTCTTGGTCGCGCCTGCCGGTTCCATCAGCCAGGAGCCTTCGTTTAGTTTCACTCGCAACACGCCCGGCTTTTCGCTGGGACCAAATTCGTTTGCCGGTCTCCATTCATCAAGATAAACGAGCCCATCCTGACCGGGCCACGATTTCTTGCGAATGCGCAACGTGTAGTCGCGATCCGCTACGATTTTCGGTGAGAGTCGCTGATACGTAACAATTGAGTCGCCGTCCCGTTTGATGAGCCGGCATTCCACCGTGTAGGGCATGAAACTGGGATAATTGTCCAGGTCGTCGATCACATTATGAACGGCGCGCGTGGATGCTTCGATTTCGCCCATTGCTTTGAATTCCTTGAGCGCAGTGCCCGCCCGGGCGCGGCTGTAGAGAGAAACGCCGCCGCTTTCCTTAACGAATTTCCATCCGTCGTTGGGATTAGTCGGTTGAATCGTCTCCGCCGCGAAGATCGACAACGACGTTGCGCTTAGGAAAACAAAAAGCCCCGCTGAACGCCGGAGTTCCATTCTCCGACTTTACCGAATAATGTCGCGGCGGCTAGCGAGCTCCGGCGACCAAGTCTGCTGCACGATAAACCACGCCGTTTTTCATCACGCTCTCGATATCGGAGGCGCGCGCGATATCGTCGACCGGACTTGAATTAAGGATGACGAGGTCGGCGAAGTTGCCGTTGTCGATCTTACCGATGTGCGCGCCGGTTTCGCCGCCGAAAAGTTTAGCCGCGTTCGCTGTGGCACATTGGAGAATTTGCATCGGCGTAAGTCCAGCTTCTTTCATCAGCTGAAATTCGCGGAAAAGCGCCGGACCGTGAATCGTGCCAATGTTCCCGGCGTCCGTTCCCGCCGCGATGGTGACGCCTGCGTCCTCGAGTGTTTTCAAATTCTTGAGCGCGACATCGTACGTCTTCTTGATGCGATCGAGCGCCTCTTCAGGCTTTGCCAGCGCAGTTTTGATACGGTCCGGCAATTTGTCTTGGGGAATTTTGGTTACGTCGAGTGTCGCGATCACTTCCCGATTGCCCCACGCTTTTTCTTCCGGCGTCAGATTCAACTTGTTCGCAAACGTGCGGCCATAGCGCTCGAAGACGACGAGCGTCGGACACAAAATGATATGTCGATCTTTCAGCAGCTTTACAAACGCGTCGTCGACGGGTTTGTCGACAACGCTGTGGACGAGAATGTCCGCGCCTTCTTCTATCGCCGCGCGCGCAGTCTCCAATTCGGTTGCATGAACCGCAACTCGGATTTTGTGCGCATGACTTTCTTCAACGGTTGCCCGCACGGTCGGCCGGAACGCATCGACGGGATGGTCCTTGTCGACGATGTACCAGATCTTCACCAGATCGGGATTTTGCGCGGCCAGTTTGCGCACGAATTCACGCGCTTG
>WNFR01007078.1_pt1 | contig 12290 bp, 11 predicted proteins | sample 5400221 | NCBI WGS metagenome assembly WNFR01 (sample SAMN13153357, study PRJNA577476) | soil metagenome | isolation source: 40 cm soil under Madrone tree | place: USA:California | collected 2016-06-14 | reverse complement strand
CGAACATCAAATCGCCATCAGGTTGCAGGTCGACGACGAGCCGGCCGGTTCCTTTGTTGGCCAGAGCGACGCCCAACGATAAGCCGATCTGTGTGCCGGTGCCGAGCTCGCGGCCGGCATGACAATAGGGCCGGTCAAAGTTCCAAAGCTTCTTGCCCCAACTGCCTAGATCTCCGGTGGTGAGCACCCAGTCTTCGCCTTTGATCGCCTCCCACACTTCGAGCGCCAGGCGCGGCACGGTCATCGGTTTTTGATCCCAGTGCTCCTGCGCTTGCTTGCTCCATTTGGCGCGGTTTTCTCTGTGGCGTTTGCCGATCTCCTCTGTGCGACGCGCAATCTTTTCGGCGAGCCCTGGCGTCTTGGCGATGCGTTCTTTCAAGAGTTTCGTCAGTTGTGGCGCGGTGGTGACCGGATCGGCGGTCATGCGTTGCTGCGCATAATAGGGCCGGGCGTAATCCATCGACCATTTGCTGATCTCGATGTCGGTGAAGCCGATATCGATCCAGGTCGCATTCGCTTGCACTTTGCTGACGACGGTCCGAGTAGAAATGTCGCGCACATGGGTCGGTTTCTCGAAGTCGGCGATGTCGAGCGTGAGCACGACGTCGACGCCTTCGTAACAACCGTCGAAATCCGAGGTGAGGTTGAGCGGATGGTCGCTCGGGAAATTGAGGCGCGAGCCGACGTCCCACACCGACGCGCCTAAAGTTTCGGCGAGCTCGACGACATGGTTCCAGCCGTGCGGCGGGCGGGCGGCGAAGTCGGCGATGATCGCCACTCGATTGGCGGCGGCGAGAGTGTCGGCGGCTTTCTCCAACGCGACCGGATCGGCGGCGGGCCCCGTCGGAACGGTGACCGCGCCTGGCGGACCATATAGATTGGACCTTGGCGCGCGCTCATCATGACCGAATAAGCCCGCGCGAATGCTCCCGGAACGCCGTCGACTGTTGATGGTTGATAGTCCCACTTGACGAAATTGCGGATTGCTTCGCCCTGACCGTTGGCCGTGTGAATCCAGTCGATGAATGGACGGCGTTTCGGTTCGGCCATCGGTCCGGTGGCGCCGATGAGAAAGACCGGTGCGCGGTCGAGATAGGCGTAGTAGACGCCCATCGGCGCATGCAGCAATCCGACGAGGTTATGCACGATGGCGATCATCGGCTTGCCTTTGGCGCGGGCGTAGCCGTGGGCGATCTGCACGGCGATCTTTTCATGCTGGCACAGCAGCATCGGCGGATCGTTCTCGCCGTGATTGACCAGCGAGTCGTGCAAGCCGCGATAACTCGCGCCCGGATTGAGCGCGATGTATTCGAAGTCGTAGCGTTTGATCATGTCGACGATGATGTCGGACTGCCATCGCTTATCGGATTTCTTGATGGTTTCTACTTTTGCGGCAGGCTTTGCCATGAAAAATGTCCTCCTTAAGATTTTAACCACAAAGAACACAAGGATCACAAAATTTGGGCCGGTTTAACCTGGCCACTAAATTTTTTTCCTTTGCGTTCTTTGCGGCTATAAAATTTTTTGTGTCTTTTGTGCTCTCTGTGGTTATATTTTCTTTCTTACGCGTTCTCGCCGCGACGCCAGACGATGGCGTCGACCAGCGCCGGCTTGCCCGCTTTGACTTGCGCGATGGCGCGCTTTACCGCGGGGCCGACTTCGGCGGGATCTTCGATCGGGCCTTCGGCATACCAGCCGATGCCTTTGGCGATATGCGCGAAATCCGGCGGCGGTCCTTCGAGGTCCATTCCGATATACGCCCGCGCCGGATCGGTGCCGCGCTGGTGCGCCATGTGAATCTGGTGCGCCCAGTCGTTGTAATAAGCTCGGTTGTTGTACATGACAATCAGCATTGGAATTTGATACTTGATCGGCATCCAGAGCGCGCCCAAGTCGAACATCAAATCGCCGTCGGGCTGCAAGTCGATCACGAGCTTGCCCGTGCCCTTGTGCGCAAGAGCGACACCGATGGAAATGCCGATCTGCGTGCCGGTGCCGAGCTCGCGGCCAACGTGGCGGTAGGGTTTATCGAAGTCCCAAACCTTGTGCACCCATTCTTTGAGCGTGTTGGCGGTGAGCACCCAGTCGTCATCCTTGATGACTTGCCATACCTCGTGCGCCAGACGCGACTCAGTCATCGGCCGCTCGTTCCATTCCTCCTTGACTTGGTCTTGCCACTTTTGCCACTGGCGCGCGTGTTTTTCGCCGATGGCTTTTTTACGTTCGTCAATTTTCGCGGTCAACGATTTATTACCATCGATGCGCTTGCGGCAGGCGGCGGTCAACGCCGGGAGCGACAGCGCGCTGTCGCCGAGCACGCGGAGATCCCAGTTGTGATGTTTGTTGTAGTCGGTGGCCCACTTGCTGATCTCGATATCGGCGAAGCCTACGTCGATCCACTTGCAGTCGGGCGCGGTGACGACGCTGACTTCGCGCGTTTGTGTGTTAAGCTTGTGCGAGCCGCGCGTCCAGTCGACGACATCCAGTGCCGCCACCACGTCGACGCCTTTGAAAGCGTCGCCGTGAAAGCTCAGGCTCAACGGATGGCGATTGGGAAAGCCGAGGCGCTTGTTGATGTCATACACCGAAGCGCCGACGGTCTCGGCCAATTCAACCGTCGAGTTAAAGCCGATGGGCATGCGCGCGGCATATTCCGTCAGCAACAACGGACTCTCCGCTGCCATGAGCATATCGGCGGCTTCTTCGACGACCGCCGGTTCCGGCGCAACGCGCGATGGAACTTTTACTTTAAACTTCGGCAGCGCCATCTCCTCTTTCATCGGGCTTTCCTGCATCGCCGAGTCGTAAACCATATACACGGGACCTTGCGGCTCGCTCATCATGATCGAGTAGGCGCGCGCAAACGAATCCGGCACGCCGTGGATGCTGCCCGGCTGATAATCCCATTTCGTAAAACCGCGCACCACGTCGCCTTGAGCAAAGGCGGTGTGAATCCAGTCGATGAACGGGCGGCGCAACTTCTCGTCCATCGGCCCGGTGGCGCCGACGATAAAGACCGGCGAGCGATCGATGTAGGCATAGTAAATCCCCATCGGCGCGTGCAGCAGTCCGACGACATTGTGAACAATCGCCATCATCGGCTTGCCGGTTGCTTTGGCGTAACCGTGGGCGATTTGCACCGCGATTTTTTCATGATTGCAGAGCAGCATCGGCGGCTGGTTCTCGCCGTAATTGACCAGCGAGTCGTGCAAGCCGCGGTAACTTGCGCCGGGATTGAGCGCGATGTACGGAAACTCGTACTGCTTGATCAGATCGACGATGACGTCGGATTGCCAACGCTGCGGGGATTTTTTGATGCCGCTGTCGCCTTGCTTCGATGGCTCGCTCATGCCCGGTACCTCCTGAATCTAATGGGTCGAGAAGAGAAAATGATTCGCCGGTTCGATCGTCATCAACTGAACAAAAGGATTCCGATCCCGGTCGCTCGTTTATTGAATCGCGCCTACTGAGTTACCTTTTAAGCGTCGCTTCTGCAAGCCTTTGTTAGCGGAAATCGAGCAGTCCGCCAAGGACCGAAAGAAATCACGTTGAAAGCGCGGATTCCCTTCCCCGATCTTTGACCGGGTCAATGGTCGCGTTTGCTAGTACAGCTCGTCCAGCGTCAAAGACAGGAATTATTCGAAATATCTAATATCGTAGAAATTTTAATCACGGTAAACCTCCGTGTTCTTGGACCGTCTAAGGTTCATAGAGGGTACAATACAGGAGGTTTCACATGAAAATAGCGAAAAACATGTTTTTAGGGGCTTTGGTTCTGGGCGGTTTGGTCGCCGTAACGGCGCCAGCGTTGGCCGACGTCCGGCATGATCGGCACGAGCTACGCAGTGACTTCGGCGAACTCCACCGGGACCGGAGAGAGTATTTCCGTGATTTGCACAACGGGGCTGGCAGGGCGGAGCTTGCCCGCGACCGGCGCGAGATTTGGCAAGACCGCCGGGAAATTTCGAGGGACCATAGAGATCTGCGCAACGACCGTTGGGATCATCGCGGTTGGTGGGGCTGGCGGTAAAATACGAACACGTTCAAAGTTCAAGGTGCCGCGTTCAACGCATTCGTTTCCAACCTTGAACTTTGAACGTTGAACCTTGAACAAGTTACAGTCCGAGATACGCCTCTCGCACCCGGTCGTCATTCAGCAATTCACCGCCCGAACCTGACATCACGATCCTGCCGTTCTCGAGCACATAAGCGTGCTGGGAAATTTTCAGCGATACGCCGACGTTTTGTTCGACCAGCAAGACCGTCAGGCCTTGCCGGTTAAGCTTGCGAATCGCCTGAAGCAGCTGCTGGACGATTGCCGGCGCGAGGCCGAGAGAGGGCTCGTCGAACATGATCAGCTCGGGACGGCCCATCAGACAACGGCCGACGGCGAGCATCTGCTGCTCGCCGCCGGAGAGCGTGCCCGCAAGTTGTTTTCTGCGCTCGCCGAGAAGCGGAAAGAGCTCAAATACTTCATCCATCATCTGTTTCATTTTGGCGCGGGCGCGCGGCAGCATCGCGCCCATCGCCAGATTCTCCATCGTGGTCAAAGTCGGGAACAGTTGACGGCCCTCGGCAACCTGGCCTATGCCGAGATTGCAGATCACGTGTGACTCCAGACCAGTGATATCGCGCCCGGCGAAGACTATTTTTCCTGCGCCGGGCCGCTCGATGCCGGCGATCGCGCGGATCAGCGACGACTTTCCCGCGCCGTTGGCGCCGACGATGGCGACAATTCCGCCTTGGGGAATTTGCAGCGAGACGCTCGCAAGGACTTGCGCGTCGCCGTAAAACAACTCTAGATCTGTCACTTCGAGCAGAGCCGTCATATCTCCGTCTCCTCGCCGAGATAGCATTCGAGCACCGCTGGCTCCTTGACGACCTGCCCGGGCGTCCCTTGAGCGATGACTTCACCATGATGAAGCACGATGATTTTTTCCGCGAGAGCCATCACCGCCCGCATGACATGCTCGATCAAAAGAATGGTGATGCTTTCGCGCTGATTGATCTCGCGAAACGTAGCCACCAAGTCGTCGCATTCCTTCGGGCGTAATCCGGCCATGACTTCGTCGAGGAGCAATAGTCTTGGGCGAGTGGCGAGGGCGCGCGCGACCTCGAGTTTCTTTCGATCCGTCGGCGTCAGTGAGGAAGCGGGTACGTCGTGCTTGTGGCCGAGTCCCAGTGTTTCGAGAATCGTCGCTGCAATGCGGCGCGCTTCGTTTACCCTCGTACAGCGCTTAAGCGCGCCGACCACCACGTTGTCGAGCACTGAAAGACCGGCGAAGGGTTTGACGATCTGGAAAGTACGGCCGATGCCGAGGGTGCAAACCTCGTCCGGTCGGAGTCCACGAATGGGTCTGTCTTCGAACAAGATCGCGCCTGAGTCGGCTGCGAGCGCGCCGGCGACCATGTTGAAGATCGTTGTCTTGCCGGCGCCGTTGGGACCGATGAGCGCGACGATCGCGCCCGGATCGATTTCAAAAGACACATCGGTCACTGCCCTGAGGCCGCGAAAGGATTTGCTGACGTTTTGCACATTCAATAACGCGCTCATTTGGTCACCTTGAGCTTACGCGCCAGCGCGGGCCAAACGCCATTCGGTAAGAGAACGATTACGACGAAAAGAACAATGCCGTAGATCAATTGCTTTATCCCTGGAGTTTCCCAACCCAGCGCCGCCACGACCTCGGTCGTGCTCTCGGCGACGAGGGTCAGCAGCGCAGCACCGAGAACAGGGCCGAAAAGAGTGCCGATGCCGCCGATGATCGGACCGAGCATGATTTCGATGGAACGGCTCATGTTGAAAATCTGCTCCGGAAAAAGATTGCCGTAGTAAAACGCCGAGAAAACCCCCGCTATCGCGGTCATGGCCGAGCTGATGGTTATCGCGAGTATTTTCCAGTGAAATGTATTGATGCCGAGGGCCTGCGCCGCGTCTTCGTTTTCACGTATCGCCTGCCAATAGTAACCGGCGCGGCTGCGCAACAGCCATCCGCTCAGGGCAAAGGCTGCCGCGGCGAGCCCAAGGATGACGTAGTAGAACATCGCCGGTGTGCCGCGCAGATTGAGAAGGTCGATTTGATCGCGCTCTGCGACCTTGAGAAACATGCCGCCGGAGCCGCCGACCCAGGCGAAGTGATCGAAGCCGACGCGGGTGAATTCGGCAAAGGCAATCGTCAGCAACGTAAAGTACACGCCGGAGACACCGTAACGAAAGGCGAGCGCGCCGATCGCTGCGCCGGACAAGGCGCAAATCATGATCGCAAGCCACAACCCCGCCCAGGGACCGATGCCGAAATGAAAATAGAGCGCGCCCGCGGCGTATCCGCCCACGCCGAGATAGAGGGAATGGCCGAGCGATAGTTGCCCGGCGAAGCCCATCATGATGTTCCATGCCTGGCCCGCGTAGGCGAAGAACAAGAACAACGTCACGATCGATAATAGATAGTTATCGGCAACAGCGGGTAGGACGAGCAGGACGGCACCCAAGGCCGCGAGCAACCGGTTCGCGCGGCGGTTCACAACTTGTTGCCTAACAAGCCGCGGGGGCGAAATAGCAAGACGAGAATCAACAAAGAGAAGCTGAACATGCTCTTCGCCGAAGGCGTGAAGTAGAAACCGGCAAGCGCTTCGGAGACGCCGATGAGCACGCCGCCGGCGAGGGCGCCGGACATGGAGCCGAGCCCGCCGACGATCACGATCACGAAAGCGAGTAGCGTGTAAGCGGGGCCGAGGGCCGGCGTCAGGTCAACGAGCAAAGTCATCATGCAACCGGCGACGGCGACGCACGCGCAGCCAAGACCGAAGGTGAGCGCGTACAACCGCTTCACATCAAGTCCGACGATCTTGGCGCCGAGCCAATTGTCGGCGCAGGCGCGGATCGCCGTGCCCGTGCGGGTCAGGCGGAAAAACCCAAATAACGCAGCCGCCGCGCCGAAGGCTACGAGAGCCGCATAAAACTTGCCGCGATCGATCAGTACGGGGCCAAGCTCGATGGATTCGAGCAAGGTGTCGAGACTGACGGCGCGGGAGTCCGGACCGAAGATAATCAGCAGACCATTGGTCATGATCACCGCGATCGCCAGGAGCAGGATGAACTGGGAATGTTCCGGGCACGTGACGAAGGGATGAATTACAAACGATTGGAGCGCATAACCGAAAACAAAAAATGCCGTGGCCACCGGCAGCACGGCGACGAACGGATCGATGTTCAGTGTGAAAAACAAAATGACGCTGGCATACATGGCGAGCGTCATCATTTCGCCGTGGGCGAAGTTCACCAGGCGGGCCACGCCGAAGATCACCGAGAGGCCGAGCGCCATGAGCCCGTAAACGATGCCGGTCAAAACGCCGGCGATGACGACATTGGCGAGGATAACAAGGTCCACAGACATGCGAGAATGAATTGACGATAGCGCGGCTTGACCAGCCAGGAAAGCAGTGGTTCGCCGCCTGACCGTCGGGTTGTCACTCCGGACCGAGTGCTTCTCCCTAAATTCGTGGTTGCCGGTTCACGCCTTTTTGTATTCCCGCCAAGGGAATACCGGTTTAGCTTCGGCGGACGCTTCGGGTAAAACTACAACGGGTTTCTGCTGTTGATTTTGAATGCACGCCGACAGGTTGCCCTCGACTTGTCCCTTGGCGTTGAACTTGATCGGACCGCCGATCATCATGCGATTCTTAATTTCGGTTTGACGAATGGCATCGATGAGCGCCTGGGCTTCGGTCGATTTCGCGCGTTTGAACGCGTCGGCGGTGATCAAGGTCGCCTCGAAAGTATAGCCGACGTTGAGCGCGTGGAACCTCAGCTGGTCTTTTGGATTCTGTTTTCCGAACGCGGCATCGACCGCCTTGGTTAGCGCCGATTTCGGATCGAACCACGGAACATTGGATATACAGCCTTCGGACAGCCTGCCGAGGGTTTGGAAAAATTGGTTTTCGTACATGCCGGGTGAGCCCGGACTGATGATGCCCATGACGTTCCAGCGCTGCTTGACGATCTCGCGCCGCAAAACGATGGCGTCATTCAACCGGCACACCAGCAGCAAAAAGTCCGCCTTCGTTGCCTTCGCCTTCGAAATTTCGACGGTGAGATCTTTTGCTCCGGGATCGTAGCTGATGGTGTCCAACAGCTTGAACGGCAAGTTTAGCTGCGGCACGATCGCCGCAATCGCCTTGGCGTTGGCTTGCCCAAACGTGTCGTTGACGTGCATAAATACCGCCGTGCGGGGCGTCGTTTTGGTGGCGCGGAAAAGATCTTCGCTCAATGACAAGCCGTTTTTTATGAGCTCCGAGGCGACGGGGAAATTGCGAAAGACATACTTGTAGCCCTGTTCGGTGATCTGCGGCGCCGCGGCGATGTTAATCACGAACGGCACGCCGCGCTGCTCGGCGACCTGCGCGATCGCTGCGGCGGCCCCGGAGTCGAAGGCGCCGACGAGACAGTGCGCGCCCTCCTGAATCAGCTTCTCGGCGCGCGTGCGCGCGGTATCGACGTTGGTTTCCGTGTCGGCGTTCATCAACTCGATGTCGATGCCGAGCAAATCTCTTATGACAACCGGCGCGAGATCGGCGCCTTTTTGACAAGACTGACCGATCAAACCCTGCAAGCCTGACTTCGGTAACAGCACGCCGACTTTCAATTTGTTGCTTTGCGCGCGCGCGATGTTGAACGGCGCGAGCGCGGCGGCTGCGGCGCCGATGAGCGCTTTGTTGAATTGTCGGCGATTTATTCTGCCTGCCATTATCGATTACGGCGTAGGTGCCGGAAGATTGTCGATTATTAATTTCTATCCCGTCAGCGTCCCGTGGAGACGTCGATGGGCACGCCGTCGGGATCGCAGAGCTGGAACTGACCGTGTTTGCACTTGGCGAGCAGGCTCAGCCTGATTTCGCCTTCGGTCCCTCCGAGTTTTGGCGCGAGCGCGGGATTTCGCTTAACCAGAGTCTGCAGATCTTTCTTGAAAGCGTCGACGTCTTCGACTCTAAAACCCAAGTGATCCATGTGGCGCGGCTCGATCCCCGCACCCTCGTAGTCGGTAATCGCCCATGGAGCGACGATAATCGTTACCCGTCCGTCGGTGAGATAATGGTTCGGGTCGTCACCGGGTTTTTCCAACTCCTGGAGCTCGTAAACTTCGCGATAGAACTTCGCCGACTCTGCCGGATTGAGCGAGCGCAAGACAAAGTGGCTGATGGAGCGCTCTTGCTGCCACTCTCCTTCGACGTAGACTTCCGACCTGTTGGCCATCTGTTGCTGCGATAGATCGAAAACATAGCCGTCCGGATCGTGCGTGCTGATGCCCGCGAACGGCCGGTTCGTCGGGCGTTTGATCAGTTGCACGGACGGATATTTCTCGCGCAATCGTGCCGCGACTCTGTCGACGTCTTCGACTTCCAAGCCAAAATGTTCGAGTCCGGCCTGTCGCCCCAATTTTTGCGGGATGATATTCATGCCGATGTAGCCGTCGCCGATCGCCACCGCGCTTTCCGGTGACTTGGAAGCTTTCATGCCGAACAGCGCCTGATAAAACCGGCTTAAGAGGGCATAGTTGTCGCTTATAATCGCGAGGTGTTTGATCTTGGCAAACATGTCGTGCTCCTATTTTTTGGACGGCTCGTTGTAAAGGTGATCGATAAAGCCGCTCTTCTCCAACTCGGAAAGAATACTGTTGTCGATGAAATCGTCCGCATTGAGCCGGGCCGGATCGGGAACTTCCTTGCTCATTTGATCCAACGCAAATTTCACCGCACGCTTATCACCGTACGGGAGTTTTTTGTAGACCGGCCGGTAGATTTCCCAGCTTTTTTCCAGCACGTCTCGGTCGCTGATTTTTAAATACTGGGCAAGTATTTTGAGAGTCAATTCCTTATCCGTCTTGAAAACTTTTATGCCCTCGACCCAGCTCTTAAGAAAATTCTTCGCTACATCCGGACTCGTTGCCAAGAACTTTTTTGACGCGATCACGCCGTTGACCGGGTAATAAATCGGCAATTGGCTGAGATCGATTGTGACATGATATCCCATTTTTTCGGCTAGAACTTTCTTATCTCCTGAAAGCATCGCGCCATCAATCGCTCCCGACGTCAGAGCGGCGAACCGCGTCGCTTCGCCGCCGGTTTGCAGTATCGTTACATCTTTATCCGGGGTGAGTTTGTAGTGGCGCAGCGCCTCGCGGAGCGCCATATCCGTCAAAGATCCATAGCGGCTGACGCCGATTTTCTTGTTCTTCAATTCGCTTGGTTGCTTGATGCTCGGCCCCGTGACGACGGTTTCCAAAAGTTGATCGACGCCGCTCGCAATCAGCGTCAATTCGGCGCCCTTGGCCCAAGCGCCGATCGCCGATGGCGGCGCCATGTTCGCCACCTTTACGTCTCCGGACATAATCGACTGAATGATCACCAGTCCGCCGGGGATGTACAAAAGCTCCGCATTTATACCGTTTTTCTTGAAGATGCCGGCTTCGTAGGTGATCCACAACGGTCCGGCGGTGGGAGAAAGGGATACATAGGGAATTTTCAAGCTCTGGGCATGTGCGAGCTGCCTCGTGAGGAGTTGCCCGACTACGAAAACTGCCAAGGCGAATCGCAAGCTAATACGAAAATACATCGGTGTGACCTTTCGTGAATCCATCTTTCATGTGCAGTTCTGAGCGCCAGTAGTCATTCATGACGGCAATTTATTGATGATCTTCATCAGCGTGCTGACATCTTTCAATTGAGTCACCGACCTTCCGGAATCGATTAATGCCGACTGCTGTTGTCCCTCCAGGACGCCCTTACAGCACGATCGCACTTTGGCTTCCAAATCCGCGTCGCTCAGCGGGTTTTCCGGGCCGCCGCGGTAACGCTCGTCGGCCCAACCCTCAACTTGACGGCCATCCTTGAGTCGAATGGCGATGCGCGAGCGCATTTTGTCGAAACCCAGTTTCTCGATTTTAGGATCGAGCTCGGTCGTGATTCGCTTCTGCATCGCTTGCGTCGGTGCGGAGGCGACAAACTCATCGGAGAATTCCTGTTTGCCGGCTTTGCGGGCGAGCGCGATCATCGCCAGCGCGGCGGGAAGTGAAAACTTCGCCTGGAGATGGTTTGCCGCGATCGGATAGCGTATCGGATTCAATATATTCGTGCCCGCATAAACCTGAACGGACTCGATGTCGTCCGGTTTTACGTCATGCTCGGTTACGAGTTTCAGCATCAGGTCGATAGTGGGATGCGTGAGCACGCCGCAGGGGTACGGTTTGATCGATACGCCCGGTTCGACGATCGTCCAGACCTTGCCGAAGCCCTGTGAAGTCTTTTCCGCGCTGACACCGCCGCCTTGCACGGCGTAGAATCCCCACGGACCGTCCAGCGCATCGGGATCGGCGGTAAAACCGCGGGCAGCCAGCAGCGCGGCGGTAACGCCGTTCTCCGCGGCGCGGCCGACGTGGAGTGGTTTGGTCATGGTGCCGAAGTTGCAGCGAATGCCGGCGGCGAAACTGGCGGCGATACCGAAGCCGCTGCGCAGCTTATCGCGATTCAACCCGAGCAGCTTCGCCGCCGCCGCATAGGCGCCGAAGGTGCCGACCGTGCCGCTGGAGTGCATGCCTCGCACATAGTGCTGCGGCGGCATCCACTCGGAGATCTTACACTCGACTTCGAAGCCGGTAAGGAAGGCGAGCATGAAAGTTTGGCCGTCGATGCCGCCGAGCTTTTGCGCCATCACGAGGGCGCTCGACAGCGGCGGAATCGTCGGATGCGTCAACAGACCGTATACATGCGCCGGATCAACGCTCACTTGGCTGTCATCCCAGTCGTGCGCGTGGCCGGCGGTGCCGAGTACTCGGGCAGCCATCGGCCCCGGCACTTTGATATTTCCCCGGCTTAATAACAGCGCGTCAGGCTGCCCGCCGGTTTGTTCCGCATCATCGACAAGAAGCTGGACGGTATGTTCCTCGGAGCCGGCGACGAAGAGTCCGAGGCCGTCGAGCAAACAGCGCGTGCCGATACGGACGGCTTCCTCGGGGATCGCCTTGAAAGTGACTTCCTCGATGAACTCGGCGGCGGCGGCCGTCGTTTTCAATCCAACGGGAACTCTTGCGTAAACATTCTCTTCAGCGGCCATGGGTAAACCTCGCGGTGCAATTTCGCTCAATGGAGCTACGCGAGGCCCGACTTTACCGGCGGAGCACGGAGCATGCAAGTTATTCGAGCATGATGCTCGCCTTGCGAAATAGCCCACGCGCGCCGCCCATGAAGCGCACGCGCAGGGTGGAACCGTTCATCCATGTCTTGCCGATCGGCGCGAT
>WNFR01006140.1_pt1 | contig 12290 bp, 12 predicted proteins | sample 5400221 | NCBI WGS metagenome assembly WNFR01 (sample SAMN13153357, study PRJNA577476) | soil metagenome | isolation source: 40 cm soil under Madrone tree | place: USA:California | collected 2016-06-14 | reverse complement strand
GCTCCTCCGTCCCGAACCGCGCCGCAAAGTCCAGAAGCCCAGCCATCCGACCCCCTCCCTGATCGACCGGGCTATGCTACCTTAAGGCGAGGCGACAGTCCAGAACATTTAGTGAACCTGCGTTGGCTGGACAGGGATACCAGTCCTTATAGATGCTGAAGTTCACTCCGCCGAACGCATCGAATTCGTTGTGAGTTGGCGCGTTCTGATGGCCTGGGTTGAGGTCATTCCAAACGCCTGCTACTAATGATAGGTCGCTGATCGGACCGCTGGCGCTTGAATACACGGGCGCTATGAAACCGTTAAGTATTTGTATGGTTAATCCTTTGTTTGTCACCAACAGACCGCGCGGGGTTATATAGTCATTCTTGAACGCCAGATCATCAAAGCCGTGGACCGTTGGAGGAGGCCTGTCTTGCGCCAGAGCGATCGGCGACATACTCGTGAGGACGAGAGCAAAGATGCTTCCAGAACCTGACGGTTCGTCGGCAAGGGCGGCGTATAGCCGGAACTTACGTCCGCTGCTGCGGCGGGATCGGAGATTGGCTAATCATTAAAGATTTTTAACAATCTACCTTGACGCGCACTCACCCCGAAAGTAGGATCGAATTAACCATTTTGACGGTCCTGCCGGGATCGGGAGGTGGAATAAAACACTAGATATCGGACAGTAAAAAAGAGACGAACAGAGGTCGCAGAAAAGTGCTACCCTGAGGAGGAAAGCCATGAAATCGAGAACGTACGCCTACATTGGTGGTGCGGTGATCACGGCGCTCGCCTTCGCGATCGTCGGGGGGAGACCGTTGGCTGATGGGGATGACGGTCGGAACCCGGTCTTTGCGGTGGATGCGTCCTGGCCCCTACCACTGCCGGCCCCCGTCGGGCCTGATGGTAAGGCGCGCACCTGGGTCCAAGGTGAGGTCGCGGCAAGCTGCATCGACCAGCGCGACAACGTCTATACTTTCAACCGAGGGTGGGAAGTTGGCGTAACAATAAACAACGTACTTCAGGGGAATCAAGGGGCGCCATAAACGGGAATGATGCCACCGCAGGCGGGGCGATCCCGTCTCCCCCGGTCGTCGCATTCGATACGGAGGGGAATGTGATCGCCGGGTGGGGTAATCCCAACCTAATCCAGACGGGGGCAGACTACGGGTTCGCGGCCTACCTGCCGCATGCTGCGCATGGCTGTTATGTCGATTACCAGGGTTACGTCTGGCTCGGCGGAAACGGCGATGGCATCGTTCAGAAATACAACCCAGCTACCGCCAACGTGCAGGGCGCCAATGCGACCTATGTGGCGCAGATCGGCACTAAAGGAATGTGTGACGGTACGCCGACAAGCTCCAACCCGTTCAGCTCATGTGGCGAGACGAACGACCTCAACACCAGCCACACCTTGTTGAACGAACCTCCGGACATGGCGGTGGATCCACTACTGGATCCTGTCACCCACACGCCGGGGAGCGTCTACATTGCCGACGGCTACGGCAACCATCGCATTGTCGTCTATACGACTGCTGATGGCGGAAAAACCTACACCTACAACCGTCAGTGGGGGCAGGCGTGCACCATCAACGGCGTTCGTACCAACAGCCAAAGCTGCCCTGCGGGCACCTTCGGAGCGAGCGGTGGAGGACACCCGCATTGCGTCGTCCTCGGCAATGACGGGAATGTCTATGCCTGCGATCGTCCCAATAGCCGAATTCAGGTGTTCGATCGCAATTGTGGCGGCCCCTCGACCACTGACAATCCGCAACCTCTGTGCCTGCCGAAAAAAATAATCAATGTCGGCCTCAATACCGGCCAGACACCCCCTAGCAATGTCCCCGTCATCGGCAACAATGCGTTCCAAAACGCCACCCCGGAAGACGCCGCCGCTATTCTGGGTTCCCTCACGACGCGATCGAGCGACATCGATTTCTGGCCCAATATCGACTATCTCGCGACCAAGAGCCCGACCAGCCAGAATACGATCGTCAATGTCGATTTGAACAACGATAACGTCTGGCTCATGGATAAGGCAACGGCGACCGTGTTTGGTGCTCTCGGCGTCTGCGGGATCATCCCGTGTCCTGGGCACAACGCCGGCCACTTCGCCTTCAGCCACACGGTCGCCGTCGATTCGAAAGGCAACATCTATCTTGCCGAAACGATCACCGGCCGCCGCATCCAGAAGTTCGTGCAGGTAAGGTCCAACCGCGGCTACTAGAAGCGCCTAAGCCGTGGCTCCAGCGGCCAAGAAGCGGCGCTTCTTGGCCACTGCCACGACTCTCGAAAGATTCGGCCAATGTTAAAGCGTTGGATCTGCTGGGCGGGCGCTTGGCTGTTCTGCACGACCGTCGGTTTACTCCCGGCAAATGCTCATGATCTGCCGCTCGATCGGATAATGAATGGGTTTGTCAAGATCGAGCCCCGTCAGGTCGATTTCGTGGTCCGCGTACCTCTCGACCTGTTGCGCGGCGTGCCATTTCCGCTCGCGGGGGACCACTACGAGATTGCGGCGTCGAGGGCCGCCGTCGAAACCGCGCTCAAGGCTCTGGCCAGCACCCTTCAGCTTTGGGAGGACGACGTTCGTCTCGTGCCTTCGAGCGCCACCGGCCAGCTGGCTCCTCTCTCGGATCGCTCGTTCGAAGACTATGATCGGGCGGTCGCGCAGGTGGCCGAGCCAGTGGCGCCGGACACCGTCATCGCGTATGAGCAGGGCTATCTGGATGCCCATTTCGTTTATCCGATCTCCTCGCCCAAATCGGTGTTTTCGATACAAACGACTATCGGCACCGACCTCGGGGATTACATCAAGCTGACTATTCGCTTTATCCCGCTCGGCGAACCCAGTCGGGCGATGATGATCACTGGCGCATCCGGCCGCGTGGTGCTCGATCCGGCGTGGTACCAGGCGTCCATCGGTTTCGTGAATCTCGGTATCCAGCATATTTTGAGCGGCATCGACCATCTTCTGTTTTTGCTGTGCCTGATCATCCCGTTTCGCCGGATCACCGCCCTGATACCGATAATCACAGCCTTTACGTTAGGCCACTCGGTCACCCTGATCGGCACCGCATACAATCTGGCACCCATAGGACCCTGGTTCCCGCCCTTCATCGAAGCGGCGATTGCGGCGTCGATCTTCTATATGGCGATCGAAAACATCATCGGCGCTAACCTCCGCCAACGGTGGATCATCACTGGGCTGTTCGGCCTGGTGCACGGGTTCGGGTTCGCCGACGTGCTCAAGGAGCAGCTGCAATTTGCCGGGTCGCACCTGCTGGTGTCGCTGCTTTCCTTTAACGTCGGCATCGAGATAGGCCAACTCGTTGTTCTCTGTGTCTTCGTGCCCGCGCTCGCCCTTCTCTTCCGCGGCCGCATGTCCGGACGCATGGGGATCATCGTGCTTTCCGCGATCATCGCTAATGTTGCCTGGCAGTGGATGGTCCAACGCGGCGAGGTGCTGTGGCAAACCCCGTGGCCCCAACTTACCTTGCCGGCCGCGATGACGCTGGCGCGCTGGGTGGCCGCCCTGTCGCTCGCCGTTGGCGCAGCCAAGCTTCTCGAAAAATGGATAGAGCGCAAGTGGCCGGGGCTCACCCGGCCGGCAGAAAACCGGGTCGATGGTTGAGCTTCAACGCTGTTAGCGCGGTCTGGTCGGCGACGCCTGTCCTCGATTGATCGATGCGGCACGTTCCCTTGCTCGCCTCGCGTCGTCGAGCCGCTGCTCGCGATCGTATAATCTCGAGAGCTCCAGCCAATCCTCGGATCTCTCGGGTCTCAGAGCGACGGTCTCTTCCGCAAACGAGATGGCGCGTTGAGAATCTCCCAGCGCACTCCAAGCCATGGCCCGCCCGTGTGCGAGGTTGGCGAAGAGAGAATTGCCGACCGCAGCGGTAAGGCGCGGCGACAAGCTGGCTGCTGCTTTGTCGAATGTTTGCAGTGCCTTCTGCGGGCGACGCGCCGCCAGTTCCGCGTAGCCGAGCGCCAGCAACTCGGGAGCCGGATAAGAGAGGAGCGCGCCCGCGCGTTGCCAGGCATCAATCTCCTCCATCAACCGGCCTTGACGATGATGGATCGCCCCCAAGGAGGCAGGTCGGGACGAAGGGATGGTCCTGCCGATCGAACAAAGGGATGTTGTTATTGACCTGAATAAACCAGTCCCCCGTCTCCATGACCAATTTGCTGAACTTGACGCACGCAACTCTTCCGATCCAGTATTTGTGCATAAGCCGATCCTTTTCTTTCGCCCGAAAGGTCACTCGAGCGTGAGACGCAGCCAACGTCTTCGCAGCGGCCCCAGTACCGTTCGTCCTCAGTCTCTCTCTAGAGTTTGCACGGAACGGTGCACGCAAACCTTCGACACAGGACTACGCAAACGGCGTGCCAGACGGACATCCTTAGCGCACACGTGAGGAAGGATGGCTCGAACGGTTGGGTCGCGGTAAACGTCGAGGGGGCGTGACCGGACGCCGGCCTATGCACCGTGGCACGGACGACCCAATTTTTGAGCTCGTGCATAGGCAGTTATCATCGCGAAGGGCTACGCTGGGCGACCGCTCGACGCTTCGCGCTATCGACCTCGGCGATGCGTCGGCGTAGGCTTTGTCCGCTGGAAGGTCGGAAGGGAGGCGGAGGGGAGATGCAGCTCACGCGGATTGGGGATTTCGAGATCCATCGCATCGCCGAATATGAGGGGCCGTTCATCGCTCCGCAGGACTTCTTTCCCGACTTCGACCCGGAGGTGGTCCGCTCGAATGCCGATCATCTCGGCCCCCGGCTGATCGATCCGGCGACCGGCAAGCTGCTCTTCAGCTTTCACAGCTTCATTGTAAAGACCGGCCGCCACACGATCGTCATCGATTCCTGCCTCGGCAACGACAAGGAGCGTCCGACCCGGCCGCAGTTTCATCGGCTGCGTACGCCCTATATCGCTGATCTCGGCCGCGCCGGTATCACGGTCGAGGATGTCGACTATGTGATGTGCACGCACCTCCATTGGGATCACGTCGGCTGGAACACCCGGCTCGATAACGGGCGCTGGGTCCCGACCTTCCCGAATGCGCGCTATGTGATGGCGCGCCGCGAATTCGCGCATTGGGAGGGAGTGCACCAGCGCGGCGAAGACACTCCTCATCGGCTCGCATTCGAAGACAGCGTGCTGCCGGTGGTGCGCACCGGGCAATCCGTGCTCGTGGATGACGATTACGCCTTCGAGGACGGATTGTGGTTTGAGGCCGCTCCCGGCCACACGCCTGGCAATGTCGTGATCCGTGCCCGCTCGCGCGACGACACAGGCGTCTTTATGGGCGACGTTGTGCACCACCCCCTCCAGCTGTTGAAGCCGGAGTGGTCGACGCTCGCCTGCACCGATCGGGATCTGTCGCGCAAGACAAGGACGCGCCTGATCGAGGAACATGCCGAGCACAGTACCCGCCTGCTCCCCGCGCATTTTCCTGCGCCGACAGTGGGCCGGATCGTCCGGCAAGGCAGTGCATACAGCTACGCCTTCGAGTAGATGTCCGATGCCGGCAGCTGGGAGGAGGGCGCGATGACGAGAATGACGGGCGGCAAGGCATTGGTCGAAATGCTGCGCCGGCATGAGGTGGACACCATCTTTGCGCTTCCCGGGGTGCAGAACGATGCACTGTTCGTTGCCTTCTACGACGCTGGCGAGGCGCTGCGGGTAATCCATACGCGCCATGAGCAGGGGGCGGCCTATATGGCCTTCGGCTACGTCCGGGCGAGCGGCAAGGTCGGCGCCTATGCCGTGGTGCCGGGACCGGGGCTGCTCAACACCATGGCGGCGCTGTCGACCGCCTATGCCACGAACGCACCCGTCCTGTGCATCAGCGGCCAGGTCCCCTCCGATCTGATCGGCCGCGGCTTTGGTCTGTTGCACGAGATCCCCGACCAGCTCGGGATCCTGCAGACCCTGACCAAATGGGCGGCGCGGATCGACCACCCGACCCAGACCGGAAAGCTCGTCAACGAAGCCTTCCGGCAACTGCGCGAGGGCCGCCCTCGCCCGGTCGGCCTCGAGATGCCGCTTGACGTGATGGCGCTCGAAACCGAGGTGGCGCTGCCCGAGGCGGAGGGGCGCCCACCCGCCACGGCGCCCGATCCGGAGCTGATCGAGAAAGCGGCGAGGCTGCTGGCCGAGGCAAAAAAACCGCTGCTCTTTGTCGGCGGCGGTGCCGTAGGAGCGGCAGAGGAGGTGTTGGCGATCGCCGAGATGCTGGAGGCGCCGGTGGTCAGCTACGGTGGCGGCAAGGGCATCGTCAGCGACCGGCACTATCTGGCCCAGTCGGCATTCGCCGGTCACGAGCTGTGGCGCGACGCGGACGTCGTGCTGGCGGTCGGCACCCGCTTCCACCAACCGCAAGTGCGCTGGGGCGTGGACCGTGATCTGAAGGTCATCCGGATCGACATCGATCCGATCGAGATCACCCGCATCCTGAAGCCCGCGCTCGGCATCGTCGCCGATGCCAAGCCGGCGCTCGTCGCGCTTCACCGCGCGCTCGAACGGCACAACCCGCGCCGGCAGTCGCGCAAGGACGAGCTTCAAGCGCTGAAGGCCCGCGCTCTCGCCAAATTGGCCGAAAATTTGGGTCCGCAGTGCGAATATCTGCAAGCGATCCGCGCCGAGCTGCCGGACGAAGGGATCTATGTCGAAGATTTGACGCAAGTCGGCTATGTCGGGCGCGTGGCTTTCCCGATCTATCACCCGCGCACCTATATACACAGCGGCTATCAAGGGACGCTCGGCTTCGGCTTTGCCACTGCCCTCGGCGCCAAGGTCGGGCGCCCCGATCTGCCGGTGGTGTCGATCTCGGGCGATGGCGGGTTCATGTACAATGTCCAGGAGCTCTCGACCGCGGTAAAACACGGCATCGACATCGTCGCGATCGTCTTTGCAGATGGCGCGTACGGCAATGTCCGGCGCATGCAAAAGGAGGATTACGGCAACCGGCTGATCGGGGTCGACCTGCACAACCCGAACTTTCCCAAGATGGCCGAAAGCTTTGGCGCCGCGGGGGTGCGCACGACGACCCCCGACGGCCTGCGGCGCGAGCTCGCCGCAGCATTGAAGCGGTGCGGGACGACCCTGATCGAGGTTGCGGTCGGCGAAATGCCCGATCCCTGGAAGCATCTGGTCCTGCCGCGCGTGCGCGGCGGCCGCTAGCGCGAGCACCAATGTTCGACAAGGCGAAGCTCGAGGCGCTCCGCGCCAAATACGCCGCCGGCGCGAGGGAAACCGAGGTCGGGCCCGCCGAATTCAGGAAGGCGCTGTCGCTGGTGTTCGGCACGAGTTACCGGCGGGCGATGCCGTTTGCCGGGATCTCGACCCTGTTGGACCTGCCGTACCGGCCGGAAGCGCCCGACCTGCCCGATTTTGGCGGCATCGAGGTCGCGCTCGTCGGGGTACCGATGGATCTCGGCGTCACCAACCGCGCGGGCGCCCGCTTCGGACCTCGCGCAGTGCGCGCGGTCGAGCGCATCGGCCCCTACAACCACGCTCTCGGGGTCGTGCCTCGCGCCGAATGCAAGGCGGCCGATATCGGCGATGTGCCGATGCGCTCACGCTTCAGCCTCGACAGCGGCATCGAGGATATCGCGGCATTCTACGGGCGCATCCATGCGGCAGGCGTGCGGCCGCTCTCGGTCGGCGGCGATCACTCGATCACCTATCCGATCCTCAAGGCGTTGGGGCAGGACCGCCCGGTCGGCCTCGTCCATATCGACGCCCATTGCGATACGATGGGCGAGATCGACGGGTCCAAATTTCATCACGGCGGACCGTTCCGCCAAGCGGTTCTCGCCGGCGTGCTCGACCCCGAACGCACGATCCAGATCGGCATCCGCGGGCCGGCCGAGATCTTCTGGGGGTTCTCGTACGAATCCGGGATGACCGTGCTGCATATCGAGGATGTCGACCGAATGGGCATCGAGGGGGTCGTGGCCAAGGCGCGAGAAATCGTCGGCGGTGGGCCGACCTATGTGTCCTTCGATGTCGACGGTCTCGACCCGGCCTTCACCCCCGGCACCGGAACACCCGAGGCCGGCGGCCTGACCCCGCGCGAGGCCCAAGCCATCCTGCATGGCCTCAGGGGGATCGACATCATCGGCGGCGACGTGGTCGAAATTGCCCCGCAATACGACCCGACCAGCAACACTGCGATGGTCGGCGCTCAAATGCTGTTCGAGATCTTCTCGCTGATGGTGCTCGGCCCACGCTTTGCGCGGGCATGATCTACCCCCTCCGCTCGGCGAGAAGATCGCGGATTTCCTCTAGCAGAACCTCCGTCCTCGGCGGCGCGGCCTGCGCCGCCTCCTCGCGCACATGCAGACGCGTCAGCGCCTTGATCAGCCAAAAGATCGCAAAGCTGACGATCAGGAACTGGATCAGGCGTTGAGAAAGAGACCAATGTTCAGGGTCACTGTACCGGCCTTCTGCGCGTCGGCCAGGGTCGGCTCCGACGCGCCTTTGAGAGTGACAAAAAGGTTCGTGAAGTCGATACCCCCGACTGCCAGGCCGATGATCGGGGTGAAGATGTCCTTCACCAGGCTGTTCACCACGGCAGTGAAGGCGACGCCGATAATGATGCCGACGGCGAGGTCGATCACATTGCCGCGCATGATGAAGGCGCGAAATTCGTCGATCCAGGCCGGCCGCTGGACGTGGAACGGTGCTGTCGTGCGTTCGCTCATCAATCCTCCCTTATCTCTGTTCAATCTAGGCGCCTCGAACTTCTTCCGCGAGCGCAGTTATCTCGGTAGCGGCAGGCGAGCTACTGGCGCCTTCGACGACACCGAGCCCCAGCGCCATCGCGCGGGCCAGTGCGACGCGGTTGCCAATACGAGCCGCTGCGATCGGCACACCGGCGCCGGCGAGCTCTGCCGCGATGTCATCGGTCAAAGAGGAGCGCGCCGGGACCCGGTTCAACACGATCAGCGAACGGCGTCGTTCGTCGCGCGCCATCTTGAGCGTCGCCTCGGTCGCCCAGAGGTCGAGCGGCGAGGGCTGAACCGGGATCAGCACCAACCCAGCCGCGCGCACTGCGATCCGTGCCTCGGTTTCGGCGTGCGGTGGGCCATCTATCACCACCAGATCCGCCTCGCGCGCCCGATCCTCGACCCACTGTGCCGCACGCCAGCCGGGTAACGCAGCAAAATCGAAGCCGATCGCCTCTGCCCCGAGCCGCGCCCGCCGCAGATCGATCCAGGCGGCAAGACTGCCCTGCGGGTCGATGTCGAGTACTGCCACCCGCGCTCCCTGCCGCGCCCAAACGACCGCCAGCTGAGCGGCGAGCGTCGTCTTGCCGGCGCCGCCCTTGCGCTGCGCGATCGTGATCACCAGGCCCGCCATTCGCCCCCTTACGCAAAGGTTCGGCGCGTGCGGGCGGGGCTGTCAAGCGGCTATTCCGCGGCCGCAAGCCTGCTGGTCAATCCGAGGCGCTCCGCGACGCCGCGGCCGTAGGCAGGATCGGCTTTGGCAAAATGGTCGATCTGGCGCAGTTGAATTGTCTCGGGCACGCCGCACATTGCTGCAGCGATATTGCCGAACAGTTGCTGCTGCTGCTCGCGGGACATCAGGCGGAACAGAGCGCCCACCTGGCTGTAATCGTTATTGCCGACGCGGTGATCATAGCGGTCGGCAGCACCCGAGATCGGCAGCGGCGGCTCTTTGAACTGTGGATCTTCGACGGGACCGCCAAAGCTGTTGGGCTCGTAGTTCACAGCACCGCCGCTATTGTCGTCAAAGCGCATCGCGCCGTCGCGGTGATAGTCGTGCACCGGACAATGCGGCCTGTTGACCGGCAGGCTCTCGTGATTGACGCCGAGCCGATAACGGTGTGCATCGGCATAGGCGAAAATGCGGAACTGCAGCATCTTGTCCGGGCTGTGGCTGATCCCGGACACAACATTGGCCGGCGAGAACGAGGCCTGCTCGACCTCGGCGAAATAATTCTCCAGGTTGCGGTTCAGCTCGAGGATGCCGATTTCGATCAGCGGGTAGTCGCGATGCGGCCACACCTTGGTCAGGTCAAAGGGATTGTAGGGCACCCGGTCGACATCGCCCTCGGGCATGATCTGAACGCAGAAGCGCCATTTGGGGTAGTCGCCGCGCTCGATCGCCTCGAACAAGTCGCGCTGGTGACTCTCGCGGTCATCACCGACAACACTGGCCCCCTCAGCATTGGTCAAATTGGCAATGCCCTGCATCGATTTCACATGGAACTTGACCCAGCACCGCTGGTTGTCGGCGTTGATGAAACTGTAAGCATGGCTGCCGAAACCGTGCATCTGGCGGAAGTTCTTGGGCAGGCCGCGGTCGGAGAACAGGATCGTGACCTGATGCAGGCCCTCCGGGCTCAGCGACCAGAAATCCCACATCGCGGTCGGGCTGCGCAAATTGGTCTTGGGGTCGCGCTTCTGTGTGCGGATGAAATCCGGGAATTTGTAGGGGTCGCGCACGAAGAAGACCGGGGTGTTGTTGCCCACCAGATCCCAGTTGCCTTCCTCGGTGTAGAACTTCATTGCAAAGCCGCGCACATCGCGCTCGGCATCGGCGGCACCTCTCTCGCCTGCTACAGTGGAGAAGCGAAGAAAGCACTCGGTCTTTTTTCCGACTTCACTGAACAGCTTGGCCTTGGTGTAGCGCGTAATCTCTCGAGTGACCGTCAGGGTGCCGTAGGCGCCGGAACCCTTGGCATGCACCACGCGCTCGGGGATACGTTCGCGGTTGAAATGCGCGTGCTTCTCAAAGAGCTGCCAGTCCTGAACCAGCAGCGGGCCGCGCGGACCGGCGGTCAAGCTGTTCTGATTATCGCCGACGGGAATGCCGGCAGCAGTCGTCAGAGTGGGTTTTCGTCCCATGCTCTCCTCCATGGATATAGTTTGGAATAATTCTAAATAGGTGCAGACCGCCCGCTGTCAATCATTCGCCGGGCGTCTTGCGGGAGGGTGCTGGTCCGGGCAAGAGTGCGGCCGTGACCGCCCCGATCTCACCTGTCAGCCGTGAGGCGATCGTTCGTGCCGCCATCCTGTTGCGCGCGGGGCGCCTCGTGGCCTTTCCCACCGAGACCGTTTATGGGCTGGGGGGCGATGCGACGAACGAACGCGCCGTCGCCGATATCTTCGCGGCCAAGGGTCGGCCGCGCTTCAACCCGCTGATCGTGCATGTTCAGGATCTCGCTGAGGCCGAGACCTACGCCGTCCTCAACGCGCCCGCCCGGCTGGCAGCCGCCCGGTTCTGGCCAGGACCGCTGACCCTTGTCTTGCCGCGCCGCCACGGCAGCGGATTGTCGCTATTGGCGAGCGCCGGGCTCGATACGGTCGCGATCCGGGCACCCGCCCATTCCGCCGCGCAAGCGTTGCTGCACGAGACGGGCCGCCCGATCGCCGCTCCGTCGGCCAACCGCTCGGGTCGGATCAGCCCGACCGAGGCGGCGCATGTCGCCGACGAGCTCGGCGATGATGTGGCGCTGATCCTCGATGACGGCCCCACCCCATTGGGGCTCGAATCCACCGTTCTCGACTTGTCGGGCGAGGCCCCTGCGCTGCTCCGCCCCGGCGCCGTCCCCCTCGAACAGCTGACCGAGCTCCTCGGCCCGATTGCCGCTTCCGGGTCCAGCGCGGTGAAATCACCCGGAATGCTAGCGAGCCATTACGCTCCCTCGCTGCCCATCCGTCTCGATGTCATCGATGCCCGCCCCGGCGAAGCGTTGCTCGCCTATGGCCCGGACAAGCCGACCGGCTTCGCCGAAATGCTGTGGCTGAGCCGTTCCGGCGATCTCGCCGAGGCGGCCGCGAACCTGTTCGCGATGCTGCGCCAGCTCGACCGGCCTTCCTTTAGCGGGATCGCGGTGATGCCAATCCCCGAGCACGGCCTCGGGCGCGCAATCAACGACCGCCTGCGCCACGCCGCCGCCCCGCGCGAGGGCTGAGCGGACCGCGCTTCCCTGTATCGCGGACGCGGGCAAGGCGAGGTTAGCCCGCCGCAATCCAGTCGACGACACGTTCGCCGATCATGATCACCGTTGCGTGGGCGCCGCCTGATCTGGGAATACGCGGCATCACCGACGCATCAGCCACCCACAACCCTTGGACGCCCTTGACTCTGCAATATTGGTCAACGACCGCCATCGGATCTGTATCCGGTCCCATCTTGCAGGTCCCGGACACGTGCCTGGCTGTGCCTACGGTTTGGCGGATCCAGAGGTCCAACGCGTCGTCATTGGCGAGGATGTCGTCCGCGGGGTGGATCCGAAAATCGGCCACATCTTTATATGCGTCGG
>WNFR01018570.1_pt1 | contig 12292 bp, 20 predicted proteins | sample 5400221 | NCBI WGS metagenome assembly WNFR01 (sample SAMN13153357, study PRJNA577476) | soil metagenome | isolation source: 40 cm soil under Madrone tree | place: USA:California | collected 2016-06-14 | reverse complement strand
GTCCGGTTCTGCATCAGTGGCGATTGAGAGCGTAGCAAGGGCGGAACGTGCTTCAGTGAGTGCGAACTGGCGCTGAATGCGTACGATGAGCTGAGTCCAGAATTTCTCTTCGGTCGAGAGAAATTGTTTGAAGCGTTGCATAAGTTTGCGATACTCGACCGGACCGGGGCGTTGTGATCGGGGGTGTTGGCGCTGCATTCCGGCCTCGCGAAGAGCATGCTCTAGCGCAGCTAATCGCGTCTTATAGATAGAGATGAGAGCGTAAGACGTTTGCATCCACATGTGTGTTTCCGCATCTTTGGATTCCCTGGCGTTCGGATGGGATAGGAGAAGTAGAAGATACTGCTTTTGGAGGCTGGCTCTGAAATTAGAAGTGTGTACTTTGTGGCGAGAAAACAGGCTCACTTTCTCCTCTGAAACTCAACTTCCTTGTTCCATGGGTCACGATTTTTGAGAAGATCTTTGAGGCCCTGCTGGAGGGCCTTCACTTCTCTGCGTCGAATGAGTGAGTGGAGTGATCGAATGGCATAAGAACGATAGAAGATGGCATACTTTGCAACGGCGAGGGAATCTTCAGACATCAATGTATACCGTCATGAGTTGCAGAGACCCCGACACTGCTGGCCTGGACGAAGAAGGTATAAAAGCTGCGACTGCGGCCAAACGCATCTCACACGGCCCGCCCAGACTACGATACAAACAACTGACAACAATCAAATATCGTTGGCACTCCCTCGACTCAAGTGACACATCCCACCAATTCGCAAGTAATTGTTTTATTATGTTATCCAGTAAACGCCGTCATACTACCAGCGGTCTCTGCGGGCGCCAGCCTTGGCCTGACTCGCGCATGATCATGATCATGATCGGAGGCACAGCCCAATCATGTGACCGTTCTTGGGCACGCGACGGCACGCGACATGGTACTTATAGCCTCAGGTTCGCCTCAACGCGTCTTTCTTGACTTCTCCCCACTACGAGAGATGGAAGATCTGTACGACTTTTAACTCTATCATGGCTCCCGAAAGCTTATCACCCTTCTTTTATTCAGTCGCCGAAGACTTGCTCAGGACCCTAGGCTCTATCCGCTTCCGAGCAACAAAGACAGGGCTGTATCTCCCCAAACGATAAGCGTTGTGAATAACCCTTCTTTTCTCTTCTCGGATCTGACAATTTGTTAGATCGCGTCTTCGACGACACCGTCGGACGTTCAACCAAAGACGCCCACAGTGTACACTGTATCCGACTCGTCTGGTGATGAACGGTACGTGAAATAACGACCTAAAGTAGTGAGCAGTGGTGTCACGAAATTCATACACAGGGCCCTCCTAAATGCAGAACCTAAACATCCGCGGCCTCCGAAAGGTACAAACATAATTGAAACCATTCCTCACATTCGGCCTGGCCCAGCGCAGCCCATTCATATCCCTAGTAACGCGGATCATCATCGTAACCCTTATGTCAACAAAACCGATCAGTGGGAAGAATTTCCAACTCTCAATGGTCCTCTAGGATTCGCATATGAGCCCCGAAAGTCTGCTGCCGAGGCAGAGAAAGATCTTCAAGACCTTTTCCAACAAAGTTTCGATGGGAATGAAGATGGGCAGAGTACTGATGTCGATATAGATATGTCAAAAGCCGTGGTTGAAGGCTTTCGCAAGGATATTCGTCTTCTTCCTCACCAGGTAGTTGGCCGGGATTGGATGGCAGAGCGGGAGACCGGCAAAAAGCATGGTGGCATCCTCGCGGATGACATGGGTCTAGGAAAGACTATTCAGACCCTCACGCGTATTGTCGATGGTCGTCCTCGCAAATCCGACAAAGAAGAAGGCTGGGCTGTGACCACTCTGTCAGTCTATCAACCCTGCGATCTTCGTTTATCAACGTTAAAATTCTCACCAGAGTTGTATGCCCTGTGAGCTTGGTATCTCAATGGGCTTCTGAGATTTCCAAGATAGCGAAGAATCTTACTGTTGTCGAACATCATGGCGCTTCCAGGACAACTAGTACGAGTAATTTCATATGTGCCACGGCCCTCAGCCACTTATAGTTTGCCAGATCCAGAAGCTCTCACACGCGCGCACGTCGTAGTTACTAGTTATGCTATAGTTGCATCCGAATACGCTGCATTTAACCCCGAAGCCAAAGACGAATCAAAAGCCAAGAAGAGCAACATTCCGAAGGATGAATCGCATTCCGTTTCCGATTCCGAAGCTGAGCACTTTGGGAGAACGTTAGCAGGCAAGAAGTCGACAGCATCGAAAAGCAAGAAGAAAGACGCCCTGTTCAAGGTCAAGTGGTGGCGAATCGTGCTAGACGAGGCACACAACATTAAGAACCGCAGCACGAAAGCCGCCCAGGCATGCTGCGCACTAGAAGGCAAATATCGCTGGTGTTTGACGGGCACGCCGCTGTAAGTTGGTTCGTTTCCCAACGCAGGTTATGACAATATTAATGCGCATGTCAGACAAAATAACGTCGAAGAACTCTACTCCCTTCTCAAGTTCCTTCGTGTCAAACCACTCAATGATTGGCAGACGTTCAATGAACAGATTAACAAACCTGTCAAGAGTGGCCGTTCAGTGCGCGCGATGAAAAGATTACATGTGAGTATCTCTCTTTACCGTCGTCTCTCATCTCATAGCAGGGATTTCCGTCAAAGGTTGTCCTTCGTGCAACCATGCTTCGGCGCCGCAAGACCGACGTTCTGAATGGCAAGCCCTTGATTGAGCTCCCGGGACGCCATCTCTCTATCGTGCCATGCGAATTTGACGAGGATGAGCGGGAATTTTACTTCGCGCTCGAAAATAAGGTCGACGAGGCTATGCAAAAGTTCGTGAGGAACGATGAAGTAATGAAAAACTATACAAATGTCATGGTGTTGCTACTTCGCTTGCGGCAAGGTAGATCCGGGTCCATTGTATCATTCACTTTCTCTGACAAATGGGATTAGCTTGTAACCACCCGTCCCTCGTCTCTAAGGATTACAACACAGATCGTGAAGCCATTGAATCCCGCCCAGCTCCGAAAGATGATGATGAAGACGAAGAGCTCACGACCATGTTCCAGCAGCTCGGAGTTTCCAAGGGCAAAAAATGTCAGGTCTGCCAGGTCGAGTACGTATCTCGCTTCCTTGTCACTACGTGGCTTGCTGACAACTAATGTGTGGTTAAAGTTTGACTCCAGGGAACGTTTCCAAGGACGGTCATCATTGCCTAGGCTGTATGGAACTTACGCGGAAGGCCAATCGCAAGTCCTTGTCAACAGCGAAGGACTCCAATTTACCTCCAGACTCGGCCAAAATTCGCAAATTGCTCGAATTGCTTGAGGAGATTAAAGTACGTCAAGACAAGGACGGCGAGCCCACGGGCGAAAAAACGATAGTGTTCTCCCAGTTCACGAGTATGCTCAACATTATCGAGCTGTTCCTCAAAGACGCAGGAATCTCGTTTGTGCGATGTGAGTCTTTTTTGCGGATTAAAGCACGCCAACTGAGTGTGACCCATCGGTAAGATGACGGAACCATGTCCAAGGACAAGCGTGAGGCCAGCCTTGACCAGATAAAGAATAACAAGCGTATCAAGGTTATCCTAATCTCGTTCAAAGCTGGCAGCACCGGTGACTGGATTGGCCATTTATGTCTGCGACGGTAACTGACTCGGCACCCGTGTTTCAGGCCTCAACTTGACTGCATGCAACAACGTGATTCTGATCGACATGTGGTGGAACCCGGCACTGGAAGATCAGGCGTTCGACCGGGCCCATCGCTTGGGGCAAACTCGTGACGTCAACATATACAAACTGACGATAGAGAACACCGTGGAGCAACGTATTCTCGCACTGCAGGAGGGCAAGCGCGCTCTGACTGCTGCTGCACTTAGTGGCGACAGGCTTAAGAACCTCAAGCTCGGTCTGGAAGACCTCATGGCGCTGTTCCGACCTGGCAGGGAAGAGGTCGATGACAGCGAAGACGACGACGCTTGATCATGACGCAACTCGTTCCTTGCATGCACTAATCATCATACCATTCGATTAGATCTCACCCCTAGTGAACTCGTGTATATAGTTTATCCTTGCATTTGTGGACGTCCTTATCCAAAATAGAACATAGAAAAAGATGGTCGACCAGAACCCTACTACGCGCCGTTCACTATGTTCGTGAGGCATCAGTCGGATTTGGCGGGTCGAATGATGAGCGGTAGTTGTGGGCCTTTATCGGGGTCCGAAGCGAGGAAAGGGCGCGCGACGATCATTGTCTTTGAAGCGATCTCGCTGGGGGGAACAGCGAGCTCGAAATCGAACGCCCGTACGAAAGAGAATAAGAGTGCCTTCAGCCTAAGTGCGCGGTATTTGTCAGCATGGGTACACCAGGGCACGACAGAGCTCACTCGATGATTGAAAAACGGTAGCCGATACACGCATGGGCGCCCGAGATGAATGTGAGCAAATTGCTGAAGACGCCAGGGATGGATTTAACAGCTTCTGGAACGGCCTCCCAACGTTCTGGCCTGCAAAGAGCGATGAGTTGGAATGTGGAAACGGTACACACACAAGCCTACCTAAACTCGTCAGCGTCTTCACCCCATATCGATTTCATTCTATGTATGGTGCGAATCGGGATAAGGACCATGTCGCCCTTTCGCAGCCTTTATGTTCGGCCGTGTAAGGTCGGTATCTATGTGACTCGAAATTATACCACGCACCTAACTTCATGTCTCCTGACCCCGTGCCTATCGACGAAAGGCTCGCTCAACCGAACCACGGTGTCTTCCTGGGCAACTCGGTCCGTCTGCGTGACGGGAGCATAAAGGCGGAGAACCTCCCGAGTGAAATAGTCAAGATACGTCATCCCATTCAGTTCATCCATGGACGGCGAGTCTGTATGAAATGCACGAGCCTCCATCTCCAACCTAGCATGCACCTGGGGGAAGCAGCCCAGGGCATAGAGACCCCAAATGACAGCCGTGCTAAGGTCCACACATGAGCAGACACTCCGGTTTCACAGCAAATTGCAGACACCTCGTGGTTTCGTGCCCAGCGATGAGGAAGGTTGGGACCTCTTCGAAATCAAAAGAACGTCAATTATCATATATCATCGATATCATCACCCAGCCGACACAACGCGCCACTCACGTGCCAAAATCTCATCGTCAGTCATCCGCGCGTTATCGGGGATATCTGTAGCCATGTTCGCCTTGATCAGTAGGGTGAGTAAATCTCGTCCCTGAATGTTCCTCTTCTCAACCCCACCCTTAGCATCAACCTCGGCGCTCGCAAGTATCTCAGACTTCTTCTGCGAGATAAGGTTTCTTCCGATAGCTTGAGTAGTTTTAAGCGAGCTAGCAAGTGCCCGGGAACGATCCGTGGGCTGGAAACATGTCAATGGTTTGTTTCGCCGCAGGAAATTTGGAAAATGATGATACGCCAAACCTGCTTGGCCTATAATGTCTAAAGTAGCCTTATTCACCCACAGAAATGCATCCAATCTAAGCGATCCGTCGGGCGCATTCGATCGAGCTGTTTCTGTTATCAGGGCATCCCGGAGCTGAAAAGGAAAAGTTGAACAACTCAGGAGGATATTTTATGAAGACGGAGAACCTCGTTGGCTTTTTCAACAAACAGCTGTGAGAACTCCTTGATCTGGGGAAGGCCGAATGCGGGGCTCTGTTATATAGGATAAACAAAGGGATTTGGGCGTTTCTGTCAAGACTAACTATGATTTTGCGCTTTGTAGAAGGATCAGTTTGATGGTATCAAACAGAGCGCGCGAATCGAACTGCCGTACCTGTTGCCTGTGTTTTTGACCTGAAGCGGATCACTTGTCACCAAGAACAAATGGAGTATTGTCGTGCGACGTTACCTTCGACAACTAACAAGCCTATAAAAACGATGCGGATGAATTGCTTTAATAAACGAAATGTAAGCCAAACCTTTCCCGAGAACGTCTCCTAACAAAAAGCGGGATTCGTCTGATTTCTCAAACTCAGGGGCATTGAGGATGTGATTTAAAGCTTGAAGGTCCGCTATAAAGATTCTAACGATCTGCGACGCATGAGAAGACCTGCCCGTATTTGCGCTGGAGACGTACGTTAAACCAGCCATAGTACCTGAAGACAGGACCATATTGAGAGATCCACTCTAAATGATAACCCTGGGCGTCTGGCTCCCAGACGTCGCTCGGAAAACTCCCAGTTAACCAACTGACTGACTTGGGACCAGGGAGATCTCTGAAAGGAGCGGTGAGGTAAGCGCGTACTTTGCGCACAATGATGAAGAGCAAGTAGACTCCAGTCGAGATTGCCAAGGCAGCAATAAAGGGATCCCCACGGAAATAGTCGAGAAATGAAGCCATGGCAGCAGCAGGCGTGAAGGTTCCGAGAGAGATGGTGGTCAAGAGGAAAGCAACTTTAAACAAGTCAAGGTTCCTCCGAGTCGAAGCGCAGCCTCCGAGGTTCCGACGGAAGCTTGAAAAGCGCGTGGTGTTGTAGACGGCCGCCTAGCAACATGCGGCGTTCCTGGTCACCTCGCTGTCACTTACGAAAAATCGTGGGACCATGTAGCCAAAGACGATGGCCAAATGAGACCGACCGCAGCAAATTAAGGAAAATGCTGATGAAAATGTTGATGTTGTCAAAACACACTCGATCATGTTACAACAAATGTGTGATCAAGTTTATGTAAGTTACATTATGCATGCTCGGACTCATGCAATTTCCCAAGGTTTTTTGCGCTGTGGTGCACTTGATCGACTCGGAGGGGCATCCTATAGAAAATATCCTCAGATTCCTCACTGGGCTACTGGGAAAGAAGTTAAACCTACATTGAGAGCATCAGGTATGTGCTTGTTGTTAGGAATTTCATCAGTCTTTCCCTGTTCGATGAGGGCCTGGATTTCTGCAAAGGTGAGGGTTCGAGCCGCAGCCGCCGTCGCCACCTCAGGCGTGGTTATGACTTCCAAGATCTGCAAAGGCGTTTGATTTACGCCAACACCCTCTACTTGTTTGGCATCGGACTCGGATATGTTACATCCATGGGCTCTAATGGGAGTGAATTTTCCGAATGTAGAGTTGGGGCAGACCAAGGAAATGCGCACTGGTTGAAGTAAAACACTCGTGTATTCCTAAGAAAGTCTTCCTTGGCCTCGTCAGATAATCCGTTCAGAGCGCCACTAGTGTAAAGGGCGGAGAGACCTGCCTTGCTTAGACAGCTTTTCTGTTAGCCGAAGATCAAATCAAACAAAGGGCACAGGCTCGCCTGATAAGACCGGTCATCTGCAAATGAGTGCGTTGCGTACAGGGCCAGGGGAGCTTTGGACTCATCCGTGGGCATGAGCGGAAGTTTCTTACAGTAGACGGTTAATATCCGTAAGGATACCGAAGGCTCAGACCAGGGGTAAGGCCGGTAAGGGTTAGCCTGGTTGGTTCCTTCCCTGACATTATTTACAGGTACTATAACACAAACAATATTTCAACGTCAACGGTATCCACATCAACCACAACACCTTTACAAGTTTCGCTCTCCAGTACAGTATACCGCCACATGTCTGGAACTGTGAGCAAGATTGGAGCAGAGCGGAATCAGAAGGGAATTTTGGAGCTCGCGTTGAGACCGGGTAATGGTGAGTATCGTACTCCGTCCCTTCTCTGCCAAATATGTGGACAGTTGTGGGTTAATTTACTTGGTCGGCGCCGCCGATCCAACTTGAAGACCCGCGGATCTCCAAGTCCGCACCAGAACCCACACTGGCAGATCGCTGACGTCGCGCTTCTCTGCCTTTCGTGGCCCTTGTAGATTCATGTGCAGATTGTAAGACAAGAAATCCTCGATGGGCTTCACACAATCTCGGGATATTCATATGGTATGATGCTGTCTTACAATAATCGTCGAGCGTTATTGAGTTCCGTCAGTGTCAACTGTGCCAGCATTCATCGGAAAATCGGGACACACGTCTCGAAAGTGTACGTCTGAACGTCTGCCGACGCACCCAAACTTAATCAAACCCTAAATTCACAGAAAAAGCTTGACGATGGATGTGTGGACAAAGGAGCAAGTGGAGGTGCGTGTATCTCTATGTTAAAGCAATCAGAATGAACTCTTAGTTCTGCAGAACATGCGGGAGGTGGGGAATATTAGATCCAACCAATTGTATAACCCAGATGAAGTTCGCAACCCACCACCTACAAATATGATCGATGCGGAGCGCGACAGCGAGTTGGAGAAGTTTATTCGGGGTTGGTGGCGTTGGCTGCCCTGCAAATCTGAGCTGACACAGGCTTTGTACCAACAGACAAGTACGAATTCAAGCGCTTCATCACTCGGGACTTCATCACTCGGGCAGGTCGATCTGAGGTTGTTGCCTCTCATCTTGGGCCTTCCCGCTCGGTTGCATCTGTCAAATCTTCGGCATCTTCCTCGTCATCCTCGAATCAATTGCGGTCCCAGACACTACCACCAGCTAGGTCCTCCATTCCACCCGCTACCTCGGCGTCACCTACACCTCCTCGTGCACCGACATTTCCGCCAAGTGCGCCTGCACGCACTGCGGTGACTCGCTCGGTATCTCAGTCAGTACCGTCACAGCCCCAGCAACCCCCTGGAACCGGCTTGTGGTCCGACCTTGCTTCACTGCAGGGTTCGACTGGAACATCTACTTTACCCCTGCAATATGTATCGCCTACGACATCATCTTCCCTACTCTCCCCGGGCTCAACCTCACCCTTCAGCATCAATCCTGCCTCAGGGACTAGTACTCTGGGTACTAGCTTTACTACAGGCGTTTCTCCGAGCCTCGGGTTGGTCTCTCATAGCCCAGGCTTAGGTGTCAGCGCTTCATCAACAACCAATATCTCGGGTTCGGGTGCTACTACGCAGGCCTTTCAGCCTTCATTCGCTTTGGGTACAAGCACGGTTAACCCATTCGCGCAAATGCTGGCTCAGCAGTCATGGCAGGCCCAGGTCCAGCCCAATCATTTTCTGTCCACTCCACCATATGGGACTCTGCCTTCCCAGTACACTTCTTTCCCTCCTCAGGTACAGGTGCCACAAATCCAGCAGCCGGCGTTCTCCCAGCCAGGAACGAACCCGTTCTTCAACGCTGCTGCACAGCCTCAGCACATGTTGACTCCACAGCCGTCACCTATTTCCTTTATGGGATCACCTCAGCAACCCACTTCAAGCCCGTTCCAGCAGCAGCCTTCGTTTCAACAAGGAGCCCAGGCTCCTTTTCAACCACAACCTGCTCAATTTGGGAATATGCAGCCCGGTGTTGCCACTGGGGCAGCTACGGGAAACCCATTCACTAGCTGGTTGACGCAACAGCCGAATAGCTACGCGAGTGCACATGTAGGACAAGGGAGTAGCCAATGGGGTGTGATGTGAGATGACTGGTTTATGTTTTATTTTACTCTTGGATCGTGCTAGGGTTGGTACTAGGGTTGTGTACAGTAATTTTGGGACTGATGTGAATACTGATATTATGGTGACTAAGCGATATCCTATCATGGGGGCTTCCGACGCGTTCCAAGTCACCTTCACATTCTCGCCTGCCACATTCGCCTGCCTCTTTTCTTTCTTTCCTTTCCTCATTCTACGACCACACCGCTTATGACCAACAATGTCTTCAGAACCTTCAAGACCCCCCTCTCCCATTTCCCGTCCAGATTCCCCACCTCTCATGCCAATGGGTTACCTCAGCTCGCTCTCTTTGGATCGCCTCATGCGCGAGGAAGGCTCTGAATACGCTAATGCCTTTACATTGCTAGGTATGCACAATCATTGCATCCCGAATCCTTATCACTGACTCGACTTGGTAGATACATTGGAAACATATTGGGACGCACGAATAGATCTCCTGCAGCGCAATATATCGAAACGCAAGGATAAACTCAAGATGCGCGCAGAAGTAGCTCTCAATGAAATTTTCAAGGGGAAACCCCCGAGCCCTGATGCGCTAGCAGAGAACTTTGAGCGTGAGGTCGCCAAGTTGAGGTTCAAGGTGCGTCAAACCGTGACATTGGTCGAGGCAGCTGCCAACACATTCCGCAGGTCTCGAAACGCATGGCGTCTCTTGGTACGGCGTGGCAGTCTGCCAAAGTCGTACGGACGCGTGACAAGATTAGTTTCTTCTTTGGCGTCATGTCCCTGGTCTTTTCCGCTTTACTCTTTGGTCTGGCCCCACAGTGAGTCCACAGCTCGCCTTTTATGGATCTGATTGTGACTCTTTCAGATACGTTCACATCTCGTATACCTTGCAGTCTCTCTATCTCCTGCCCTATCGTTACTATTGCTACAAGAAGCTGCAGTACCACTACTTCCTATTCGACCTATGCTACTATGTCAATATTCTCAACTTTGTATTCCTCTGGATGCTCCCACAATCGCCTTCTCTCTTCGTCGCGTGCTACACTCTCAGCCACGGAGTTGTCGCAAGCGCAGTTATTACGTGGCGGAATAGTCTGGTTTTTCACGACGCAGACAAGGTGACCAGTCTGTTCATACACGTATATCCTGCTTTCACGTTCACAGTGATCCGGTGCGTCGTGTAGTTGTTCTTTGCGACTTTTTTGACCTGGTTGCCTAGGCATTTCTACACTGGTGCCGAGGAACGGTTTCCTGCGTTGAAAGAGTCAGCCATTGATCCTTGGCGGGCGCTTCTATTAAGTAGCATAATCTGTGAGTGCGGACACGTATCCGACCCGACCCTATGATTCTATCTTACTTTCGTGTTAGACCTTGTGTGGCAATTTTTATATTGGAAGGTTGGATCATCAAGTTTCTTCTCATTCAATTGATGCTTATCGTAGCCACAGCTCGTGTATGTCGATCGTCGCAAGAAAGTGGAGTCTGGGCAACGCACCACGTCATTGTACTACATGATTAACAAGCCCGGCGTGATCAGGAATATTCTCAACAAGTTTTCTCCGGGAAACAGGGCGTTATACTTTATGCTGGGACAGTTTGGTACGTGCAATCACCACCCGAATGCGGCACCTCGGCTCACCACGTCTATAAGTATACTCTGTTCTCACCGACGTTCCTGCCGTCTTTGTTTTCTATAACTCACCTTTTTGGTCGTGTGCGTACCTGTTGTTCATACTCAGTGTGAGCGTGTGGAACGGAGGAGGGTTCTACATCGAGGTCTTTGGACGAAAGTAAGTTCCCAGGAATCGTCCACCAACACTCTCTGACAATAATCAGGTTTGAGCGTGAACTTGAGGCCCTACGTAAAGAGCTTGCAGAAGCGCAAAGCAGGTCCCAACACTCAAGTCCGACAATAACTCCATCCGAGGCCGAATCTGAGCCCGTATCGCCGCTTCTTGGCATCAACTCGCTCGCAGGCGAGGAAGGTGCAAAGCTCGAGATACCAAACCCAGCCGATGCAGACTTTCCTCCCCAACTAGTGGAAACGAAGAAGGAAAAGTAAACATATGCTGGAGCGATACCGTACTTATTTACGACATATAATGGTCCTGTGAACATTACGCTAATGTGTTTTTCTTACCGTCTCAAATGTCCTGGGATGTGCCTCGCCTCGTAGAGCTATAGTAGTGGTTTATGTATGAGAAGGATGATGCCGTGCCTCTTGTCAGACTGACGCGTTCTCGCCTTGGCCCACAACCTTGACACCTTGACCTTCTCGACCCCCATGAACTCGACCTCCATGAACAAAGACACGATTACTGTTCACGCAATGTTTCCGATATCCCACCATCAAACACATCCCTCTCAAACTGCCTCTCGCGTGGATAATACAGATACAGCCCTCCTTGACCGAGGTCGCTCAATCACTCGTGCTGGATGCGGAACGACCGGTTGGCGGACGCATAATACTGCAAGCACGAGAGATTGTGACTTCAATCCTCGAGCTTCTTCGTGCTGGTTGCATATCTTGATCCACAGGTTTACTCAAGAACGCATTCACATATCTGTTCCCTCCGCCGTCAGTGTCAACCACAGCTGGGATCCTGTCCAGTTCTGTGAAAGAATGGAATACATGTCCTTTAAAATCGGAAATATTCTTTACTACCGACCTCAGTCATTTCGAAAGTGCGCACTTCAGCCTCTTACCTTCATACTTCTTGATTGGCCACCCAGCTTTTCCGGTAAACGATAAGAACCAACACCAGCTGCATGTGAAGCTAAACGTAGATGTGGGGCCCCTTGACGGGCTCATACCGCTGGTACACGATCCGTCTAGCGCTCGTTCTCACTATGCTCACGTCGATCTATCAAGCCTCATTACATTCCCGACGCACAAACTGCGTCGCCTCGTTCTCCACCCGATATCCGCCCT